>OGMP01001496.1_pt1 | contig 18034 bp, 19 predicted proteins | sample 1573261 | NCBI WGS metagenome assembly OGMP01 (sample SAMEA2581878, study PRJEB24529) | metagenome | biome: Human gut stool | place: China | collected 2011 | reverse complement strand
TTTCTCCCCCAGGCGCTTGAGTTTAGGGTCTTTGAAGTGGGACAGATCCCCGTGGGTGTCACCGGTAATGTAAATCATAATTCGCTCCGAAAAATTCAAAAAGTTTTTACGCATTTGGGCTTTTCAATTGGGCCCAAAGATGATAGACTAAGTATTATAATATCTTTAATTTGTTCAGGTGTCAAGTTCCATGAAAAAAACTGTCTCTTTCTTTTTATCTTTCGTTTTGCTGCTGTCCGCCGTGTTCTGCGTGCCGGGCTTTTCTGCCTCTGCCGCAGTGTATAAGCCGGACCGTAAGCTGTATTCCCAGGCCTATATGCTCCTTAGCCTGGATGATCCGTCCTTCCCTGTGGTGGCGGAGAAAAATCAGGACAAGCGGATGTACCCGGCTTCTCTGACCAAGATCGTCACCACCATGGTGGTGCTGAATAAAGTGAAGGATCTGAGCCAAAAGACCAAGGTGAGCCAAAGTGCCTACGACGCTATGCTGGGCACCGGAGCACAGACGGCCGGGCTGAAAGTGGGGGAGAGCCTGACCATTGAACAGCTGCTATATCTTACTATGGTCCATTCTGCCTGTGACGCCTGCCATGTGCTGGCGGAGTTTGTTTCCGGTTCTACGGACGCCTTTGTGGCGGAGATGAACAGCTGGGTTCAGTCCCTGGGGTGCAAGAACACCCATTTTGTGAACCCGGACGGCCTCCACGACCCCAACCACTATTCCACCGCTGCCGATCTGGCGAAGATCACCTTAAAGGCGCTGCAAAATGACACCTTTGAGAGAATCAGCACCACCGTGCAGTACAAGTACAAGAATACTACCTTTACCCACACCAACTTAATGCTGCAAAGCGGCTATGTGTCTTACTATTACGAGTACGCCAGCGGGATCAAGACCGGCTCCACCGAGGAGGCGGGCTACTGCGTGATCACTAAGGCAGCCAAGGACGGCTACAACTATTTGGCTGTGGTGCTGGGCGCGCCGGTGATCGATTATAACAGCGACGGCTATGTGGAGAAATGCTCGTTTATTGACGCCGCGTCCTTGTTTGACTGGGCCTTTGACTCGCTGAAATATACCACCCTGGTCAGCGCAAATGATGTGATCGACGAAGTGCCGGTAGAAAACGGCAAGGACGCAGACGCAGTGCAGCTGATGGCAGAGAAAGATGTAAACACCATCGTGCCCGCCGGGCTGGACAAATCCGCCGTGATTATTCGGGCGGTGGATAAGCCGGAGAGCGTGCAGGCCCCGGTGGAAAAAGGACAGAAGATCTGCAAGGCGGAGATCGTCTACGCAGACCAGGTGGTGGCAACGGTGCAGCTGGTGGCTGCCAACCGGGTGGAGCTGTCCACTTTCTTAAAGATTTTGAACGCAGTCAAAGCGTTCTTTTCCCTGACTGTGGTACGGATCGTGCTGGGCGCTGCTGTGCTGTTTGTGCTGGTGTATCTGTACCTGTTTATCCGTAACGCCCGGCTGAAGAAAAAGCGCCGGGCAGAGAAAATGCGCCAGTACGAGGAAATGCAGACCTCCGGCTCCGCAGACCGCAACGATCCGCCGGATCTGCCGCCCCCGGTGCATAGATAAAGAAAAATACGGCGTAGCCATACGCAACATACCCGGCGCAGTTTCTCACTTGTGCCGGGTTTTTAGAAAGGGTAAGCATGAAAATCATCGTTTATACGCCCAAATACCGTGATGATCTGATCTTTATGGTGTTGGCAGCCAAGGACGCTTTAGGCCGGGTGCCTACGCTGAATGCGGATCTTTTAGATCTGGACGAGGCTTATTTTAGCAAGGGTGACTGCTTTTGGATCATGCTGGACGAGCGGGACCGGGTGGTCGGTTCCGTGGGGTGCAATTTGCTGCCTGACGGCGAGGCGGTGATCCACCGCTTGTATGTGAAAGCCGATTTGAAGCGTCGGGGCCTTGGCTCCCAGCTTTTGCAGGTGGCAGAGGACTTTGCCAAAGCCCACGGCAGAACGGTGATGAAACTGCATTTGGGCGAGAAAAACAGCTATTTCGAGTCCCGCTATTTTTATCCCAAGCATGGTTATGTGGAATACCGACCGGACTATATGCGCAAGACCCTTTAAGCCCGGCGGCGTGATTTGGTGTGGTCTTTCATTTGGAACGATTGTATCTGTACGCAACAAGAATGTGCTTCCTAAAACAAAAAAAGAGTTCCCCAATCAAAGGGAACTCTTTTTTATATTTGCTATTCGGCGTTAGCCCTCGTATTCGTCCTCGTTCTCCCAGTTGTGCCAAATGTTTTGCACATCGTCGTTGTCCTCGAACATCTCGATCATCCGGGCCATCTTCATCATATCGTCCTGGCTTTCCAGGCGGGTGTAGGTGGTAGGGATATACGCCGGCTCAGAGGAAAGAATCTTGTAGCCCTTGCCCTCCAGCTCGTCCCGCACGGCACCCACATCGTTGGGCTCGGTGCGAATTTCAAAAATATCCGTATCATCGGTCAAGAAGTCGGCAGCGCCGGCCTCCAGTGCGTCCTCCATCAGCTGGTCCTCGTCCACATCCTCGCGCTCAATGACGATGACTCCCTGGCGGTTGAACATAAAGGTCACGGAACCCTGGGTGCCCATATTGCCGCCGGCCTTATCAAAGTAATGGCGAACCTCACCGGCGGTGCGGTTGCGGTTGTCGGTCAGGGCTTCTACCACCACAGCCACGCCGCTGGGACCGTAGCCCTCATACACGATCTCTTCATAGTTGGCGGTGTCCGTTTCGCCGGCCGCCTTCTTAAGCATACGATCAATATTGTCGCCGGGCACATTATTCTGCTTGGCCTTGGCGATAATGTCCTTTAACTTGGTGTTTACACTGGGGTCCGGGCCGCCCTGCTTTACGGCAACGGCCAGTTCGCGCCCGATCTTGGTAAAGACCTTGGCTCTGGCGGCGTCGTTGGCGCCCTTTTTGCGCTTAATGGTGCTCCATTTGGAATGTCCGCTCATCCAATCACTCCTTCAGTCTTAGTCTAAAATACCCGTCAATTTTACCACAAAGCCCCGCCAATATCAAGTGCAAAATCCGCATTCAGCCGCCGAGCGGGTCACTTCCCGGTCAAAATCGCAACTTTCTGTTGTATATGCTGCTAAAATATGGTATGATAATGCGTATAAGTTCTAAGCAAAAACAAAGAACGGAGGACGATTATATGTATTCGGATTACTATGATTCCATTGCCCAGGTGGCAGGTGCGGACCCGGAAGTTGCTGCGGCAATGAATCAGGAGCTGCAACGCCAGCGGGATAATATTGAGCTGATCGCATCGGAGAACCTGGTGTCTCCTGCTGTGATGGCGGCCATGGGCTCTGTGCTCACCAACAAATATGCGGAAGGTCTGCCCGGCAAGCGCTACTACGGCGGCTGCCAGTATGTGGATGTGGTGGAGAAGATCGCCATTGAGCGCGCCTGCAAACTGTTTGGTGCCAAGTATGCCAATGTGCAGCCCCACTCCGGTGCCCAGGCCAACACGGCTGTCTATTTTGCTTTGCTGAAGCCGGGTGACACGGTGATGGGTATGGCGCTGGACAACGGCGGCCACCTGACACACGGCTCTCCCGTGAACATCAGCGGCAAATACTTTAACTTTGTGCCCTACGGCGTCAATGACGAGGGATTTATCGACTACGCGGCATTTGCCAAGCAGGTGAATAAAGTGAAGCCCAAGTTGATTGTGGCCGGTGCCTCCGCCTATCCCCGGGAGATTGACTTCCAGACTATGGCGGATATTGCCCATGCCAACGGCGCTATGTTCATGGTGGATATGGCCCACATTGCCGGCTTGGTGGCAGCGGGTCTGCACCAAAGCCCGGTGCCTTGCGCCGATGTGGTGACCACCACTACCCATAAGACCCTGCGCGGTCCTCGGGGCGGCCTGATTCTTTGCAACAATCCCTATTTGATCAAAAAGCTGAATTCCGCCGTGTTCCCCGGTACCCAGGGCGGCCCGCTGATGCACATTATTGCCGCCAAGGCCGTGTGCTTTGGTGAGGCGCTGAAGCCGGAATTCAAAGCCTACCAGCAGCGGGTGATCGACAACGCCAAAGCACTGGCGAAGGGCCTTACCGATCGTGGGCTGAACCTGGTGTCCGGCGGCACGGATAACCACCTGTGTCTGCTGAGCCTGATTGGCACCGATGTGACCGGCAAGGAGCTGGAGCACCGGCTGGACGAGGTGCATATTACCCTGAACAAGAACACCGTGCCCAACGAGCCCCTGTCTCCCTTTATCACCTCCGGTGTGCGGATCGGTACCCCGGCAGCCACCACTCGTGGACTGAATACGGAGGATATGGACAAGATCGCCGAGTATATTTACCTGGCCATCACGGACTTTGACAATCAAAAAGAGAACATTGCAGCGGGCGTGGCGGAAATCTGCAAAAAATACCCGCTCTATGCGTAAAATTTTATGAAAATTCTGTTTGTTTATCTGTTTCAGGCGCTGCTGCAGCTGATTTATCTGCCGCTGAAAGCCTTTTGCAAGGTGCAGGATCAGGTGGTCTATCTCTCTCGCCAGAGCAACGAGAAGAGTCTGGATATGCAGCTGCTGGAACAGGCCATAGAGGAGAAAGCCCCCGGCACCCGCCAGGTGTTTCGGCTGCAAATGATGGAGGACGGCTTTGCCGGCAAGCTTCGCTATTTCGGCCATTTGGTGGGGGATATGAAAGCCCTGGCTTCCTCCAAAGTGGTGATCGTAGACACTTACTCCATCGCTGTGTCCTGCCTGCGGCATAAAGCCGGCGTGCAGGTGGTGCAGATGTGGCACGCACTGGGGGCTGTTAAGAAATTCGGCTTGCAATCCCTGGGCACCAAGGAGGGGCGGGACGCCCGCTTGAGCCACGCCATGCACATGCACCGAGGTTACGACTATGTGTTGTGCCCCTCGGCAGCCACCGCTCGGTTTTATATGGAAGCCTTTGGCTGCCCGGCGGAGAAGATCAAAATTTGCTCCCTGCCTCGGGTGGACGATATTGTGACTCCCAAAGAGGGGCTGGCGCAGCGCTTTTATGCAGAGAACCCGGGCCTCAGTGACCGGCGGTTGGTGCTGTATCTGCCCACTTTCCGAGATCGAGAGGCCTATGTGGCCCAGGAGCTGAAATTGGCCTTTGCGGAGCAGGAGACCTACCGGTTGGTGGTGCGTACTCACCCGCTGAGCAAGGTAAAGCCGGATCCGGAATTCAGTATCCACGGCAGCTACTCCACCTATGAATTGATGCAGTTGGCAGACGCCATTGTAACGGACTATTCCGCCTGCGCCTTTGAGGCATCCCTCTTAATGAAACCCCTGTATTTCTTTGTGCCGGATTATGATCTGTATATGCGGGATCGGGGGCTGAATGTGGACTTGCGGCAGGAGATGCCTGCTGCCACCTTTACGGACGCGGATGCGCTGGCAGACAGCCTGCGCGCGGCGGCTTATGATTATGACGCTCTTTATGCGTTTCAGTCCAAATATGTGGAGAATACCAAGAATAATAACGCAGCCATCTTAGCCAACTTTGTGCTGACTTTGCTGCAAAAGAAGGACAGCGATTCTTAATGGAATACACATTTTCAAACAAGATCTCCGCACTGCAACCCAGCGCCATTCGAGAGATCTTAAAGGCTACCGCCGACCCGGCCATTATTCCGCTGGCAGCGGGCAACCCGGCGCCGGATGCGTTTCCGGTGGACGAGGTACGGGCCATTACCGCCGATATTCTGCAAAAAACGCCCATTGACGCCTTGCAGTACGGCGTGTCCGAGGGGTATCAGCCCCTGCGGGACACGGTGCGGGACTGGCTTGCCCGTCGGGAAAAGATTGGTACCGACGGGGACGATCTGCTGATCGTCAGCGGCGCGACCCAAATTATGGACCTGGTTACCAAGGTGCTGTGCAACGAGGGCGACACGGTGATCTGCGAGGAACCGTCCTTTATCGGCTCGCTGAACTGCTTCCGCTCCTACGGTTGTAAGCTGGCCGGTGTGCCTATGGAGGCAGATGGTATGGATACCGCCGCCTTGGAGCGGGTGTTGCAGGAGAACCCGGGCGCCCGATTTATCTACACCATTCCCAATTTCCAAAACCCCTCCGGCGCCACCATGAGCTTGGAGAAACGGCAGCAGGTGTACGCCCTTGCCAAGCAGTATGGTGTGCTGATCCTGGAGGATAACCCTTATGGCGACCTGCGGGTGGCCGGTGAGCCGCTGCCCACCATTAAGAGTATGGATACGGACGGCATTGTGATCTATGCCGGTTCCTTCTCCAAGATCTTGTCCCCGGGTCTGCGGGTAGCCTACTGCGTGGGTCCCCAGCCGGTGCTGGCCAAAATGACCGTGGGCAAGCAGGCGGAGGATGTGCATACCGCTATGCTCAATCAGATGATCGTGTACCAGTGGTTCCGGCAGTATGATGTGGACGCCCATATTGAGAAGATCCGCGGCATTTACCGCAAAAAGCTGGAGCTGATGTGCAACTGCATTGATAGTGATTTGGGCGATTTTGTAGAGTATGTGCGGCCCCAGGGCGGTCTGTTCATTTGGTGCAAGCTGCCCGGCGATGTGGATATGTTGGACTTTTGTAAGCGTGCCATTGCCAAACAGGTGGCTGTGGTGCCCGGCAACGCCTTTATGATGGACGACAAGGCAGTCAGCCACCATATTCGGCTGAATTTCTCCACTCCGTCTGACCAGGCCATTGTGGCCGGTGTGCACCGATTGGGTGAAGTGGCTGCCGATCTGCGCAGCAAATAAAGGAGCAAAGATTATGTCTGAAGAAGTAAAAGTAGAACGGAAAAAGCGCAGCCTGTCGCTGATTCAGCCCACCTCCATTCCCACCTTGGGCAATTACCTGGGGGCGATGAAGGGATGGAGCGCCTTTCAAGAAGAATATGACACCATTTACGGCGTAGCAGACCTGCATTCCATTACCGTGCGCCAGGACCCGCAAAAGCTGCGGCGGCAGACCACGGAGCTGTACGCTATGCTGTTGGCTTTGGGTCTGGATCCGGACAAGGGTATTGTGTTTATTCAGTCCCATGTGCCCACCCATTCCCAGCTGGGCTGGCTGCTGAACTGCTACACCCAGTTTGGCGAGCTGTCCCGTATGACCCAGTTTAAGGATAAGTCCAAGCAGCACGCAGACAATGTGAATGCCGGGCTGTTTACCTATCCTTGCCTGATGGCGGCGGATATTTTGCTGTACCAGTCGGATATTGTGCCGGTAGGTGCGGACCAAAAGCAGCATTTGGAAATTGCAAGGGATATTGCCGAGCGCTTTAACGGCATTTACGGCGATGTGTTTACCGTGCCGGAAGCCTACATTCCCAAGAGCGGCGCCCGGGTGATGAGCCTGCAAGACCCCACCCGCAAGATGAGTAAGTCCGACCCCAACCCCAAGGGTACGGTGTACCTGACGGACGAGCCAGGCGTTATTATGAAAAAGTTCCGTTCTGCGGTGACAGACAGCGAGATGAGCGTGCACTACGGCGAGGGTAAGGACGGCATCAACAACCTGATGACCATTTACGCCGCCGTGACCGGCAAGACGATGGAGACCATCGAACAGGAGTTTGCCGGTAAGGGCTACGGCGACTTTAAGACCGCTGTGGGCGAGGCGGTGATCGCTGAGCTGGAGCCGGTGCAGCAGCGCTTTAATCAGTTTATGCAGGATAAGTCCTATTTGCAGGCATGTTGGACCAAGGGCGCGGACCTGGCCCAGCGGGTCAGCCAGCGCACACTGGATAAGGCCATGAAGAAGATCGGCTTTTTGCTGAAATAAAAATGTGCAAGGGCGCACACCGGCAGCACCGGCGTGCGCTCTTTTATTTTGTCCATGCGGAAATATGGGCAATTTCACCAATTTGTAAACATATTTTTGGGCGGTTTGCCGTTGACCTGCCTATAAAATGTGTGTTATAATAAACTTGCATTGTATATATGTATGTAATAAGTGCGTATATACCGGATTGCCGATACGCCCTGAGAGGGCGGGCGGCGTGTCATTTTTTGTACAAATGATCTCTGTCACCCGGCGGGTGCCCTGTGCAACCCCTGCAAGAACTCTGCCTATCGCAGGCAAAACACGAGGAGGAATTATTTTGAAAGAAGCAAAAGCAATGGCTTATGTGAACATGTACGGCGTGCTCGCTACGCTGGAGAACTTGTGCCAGATCGACGACCAGGCCAAGGCCGTGCTCCGTGAGCTGAAAAAGCCGGTGTCCATCTGCTTTGATGTGACGGACGGCCCCTGCTGCACATTCAACTTCACCCAGGATGGCTGCAAAATGAGCGAGGGTACTTACGGCTGCACTTGCAAAATGAATTTTGCCAGCCCGGAGAAGTTTAATGCACTGATTGACGACTCTAAGCCCGGCGTGCCGGTAAAGGGCGCCGTACAGGTGCTCTCTTTTCTGCTGGGTCCGTTTACCAAGCTCACCAACCGGCTGACTCAGCTGCTGATGCCCAGTGAGGCGGACTTAAAGGACAGAGCGTTTTTTGAGGAGTCCACCGTTTTGACTTTCTACACCATTGCCGGGGCCATCTCTGCCCTTGCCAATACGGACAGCGTGTCCAAGCAGTCCGCGCTTTATACGGTAGACGGTGATGTGTCTATGGGCATTAAGGATGTGTGCTACGCCACCATTCGGGTCAATAACCACACGTTCCGCACCATTAAAGAAAAGGCCCAGTCTCCCCGGGCGGTGATGGAGTTTGCCACCATTGATCTGGCAAACGGTCTGTTTAACGGCACCGCCTCCACCATGGCAGAGCTGTGCGCCGGTCATATTTATATGGCGGGTATGATTTCTATGGTGGATAATATCAACCGCGTTTTGGACAGAGTTGCGGTATATCTGGGTTAAGGAGGTCTTTTAGAATGAGTAAATTTCCTGAATATAAGCATGAAAAAAGCCAGGAGTGGTTTAATCGGGCACTGAACGCCATTCCCTCCGGCGTATACGGGCACTTGGGCCCCAGCGAGGGTCTGTTCCTGCCCATTACCAAGTGGCCGCTGATGTCCCAAAAGGCCAAGGGCACTTATTTTTGGGATGTAGACGGCAACAAGTATTTGGACTTTATGTGCGCTTACGGCCCCAATGTGCTGGGCTATTGCGATGACGATGTGGACGCCGCTGCCATGGAGCAGTTAAAGACCGGCAACTGCACCACTTCTCCCTCTTACAAAATGGTAGAGTGCGCCGAGTTGCTGATCGACACCGTGAACACCGCTGATTGGGCGTTCTTTATGAAGAACGGCTCCGACGCCACCACTTTCTCCGTGATGTGCGCCCGTGCACACACCGGCAAAAAGAAGATGATGTTCTTTAAGGGCTATTACCACGGCGATTTCCAGTGGGCTCAAAAGGTGGACTACCCGGGCATTTTGCCGGAGGAAGTAGAGAACAATGTGGTGGTGCCCTGGTTTGACCTGGACGCTATGCAGAAGGCCTATGACGAGGCAGGCGGCGACTTTGCCGGCTTGATTGCCCAGCCCTATGACCACGGCAACTTTAAGGACAATGTGTGCGCTACACCGGAGCAGTGGAAAGCGGTTCGTAAGTTCTGCGACGACCACGGTATGGTGCTGATTTTTGACGATGTGCGTACCGGCTTCCGTTTGGATTTGGCCGGTTCCGACCATTACTACGGCATTAAGGCAGACTTGATCTGCTTCTGTAAAGCCCTGGCCAACGGCTACAATATGTCTGCTGTTTGCGGTCAGGAGCATATGAAGAATACCGCTTCTTCCGTGGTGTATACCGGCTCTTACTGGATGAGCGCCGAACCGTTCGCCGCCTGCCTGGCTTGTATTCCTAAGATGAAGAAGCTCAACACGCCTAAGATGTTCCGGGAAATGGGCACCCAGCTGACGGACGGCTTTGTGGCTGCCGGTAAGCAGCACGGCTTCGACCTGGTGGTGTCCGGCGAGCCGGCGCTGTTCTATCTGCGCGTTGCCAACGATGAAAGCCTGATGCTCCACCAGGAGTGGATCGCCGAGTGCGTCAGCCGCGGGCTGTTCCTGGCGTCTCACCACAATCACTTTATGAATGCCGCGGTTACCCAGGATGATATCAAGCTGGCCATCGACATTGCCGAGGACGCCTTCGGCGTTGTGGCTGCCAATCATCCGGAGATCCCGGGATTAGTGAAATAAACCAATCATTTTTGCCGGGTCTGTGCAAGGGGGCACGGCCCCGGTAACAACAGAAAGGGAGGACTTTGAATGCCTGCTGATTTCAAGCCATTTGACAAAGCCGAGTGGCTCCGCCTGGAGAAAAAGGCGGACGAGTTAAGACGACTGACCGTGCAGACCACCGTTTGGGGCGGTTCCGGCCACATCGGCGGCGCCATGAGTGCCATGGACGCCATGACCATTCTCTATCACCGCTTTATGAAGCTGGATGTAAACAACCCGGACATGGAGGACAGAGATCGCTTTGTGCTCTCCAAGGGGCATGCGGCTGTGGGCTATGGCCCGGTGATCTGCGACTACGGCTTTATGCCGGTGGAGGGGCTGCACAACTTTAACCTGACCGGTTCCAAGTTTGGTATGCACCTGGATAAGAACAAGATCAAGGGCATCGATTGCTCTTCCGGCTCTTTGGGTCACGGCCTTTCCCTGGCAGACGGCTTTGCCCTGGCAGGCCGCGTAAAGGGTCAGGACTATATGGTCTATTGCCTTACCGGCGACGGCGAGTTGAATGAGGGTTCCAACTGGGAGGCTGCCATGACCGCTGCCCAGTTTAAGCTGTCCAATGTGGTGGTGCTTGTGGATAACAACAAGTGCATGATTGACGGCCGCGTGGACGATGAGATGAAAGTGGAGCCGCTGGATAAGAAGTTCGAGGCCTTTGGCTTTAAGGTAAAGCGTGTAGACGGCCAGAATATGAAGGAGCTTAACGATGCCATTGAGGACGCCATCGCCAATCACAAAAACGGCGGCGACCAGCCCTATTGTATCGTGATGGATACCTTTAAGGGCGCCGGTATCGACTTTATGGAGGACGATTACCACTGGCATTACGGCGCACTGGATGAAGCAAAAGAGAAGGCTTGCTACGAGAGCCTGGATAAGTATTACAAGAAACGCTGCGAGCGTGCGGAAAAGGAGGGCTAAGCCATGGCAAGCGGAATGACTTATACAATGACGGAGACCACCGCCCTCTCTACGGCGGAATATTACGGCAAGGCGCTGTGCGAGCTGGGTGCGGAGCACCCCGGAAGTGGTGGCGCTGACCGCTGACCTGGGCAAATCCACCAAGATCGGTATGTTTGGCGAGAAGTTCCCGGATCGTTTCTTCAATGTGGGTATTGCAGAGCAGAATATGTTTGGCGTGGCAGCCGGACTGGCGCAGAATGGGCTGATCCCCTTTGCTTCTACCTTTGCTATTTTTGCTTCTGCCCGCTCCTTGGATCAGGTGCATACGGATATTTGCTATCAGAATGTACCGGTTAAGATTATTGCTACCCATGCGGGTACTTCATTCGGTCAGGCGGGCTCTACCCACCATGCTTTGATCGATATGGCGTGCATGCGCTCTCTGCCCCACATGACCGTGATCTGCCCCTGCGACGGCGCAGAGACTTATCACGCGGTTAAGGCAGCGTACAGCTATCCCGGCCCGGTTTATATTCGTATCAACCGCGGCTTTGACCAGATCGTTTATCCCAAGCTGGAGGAGTGCACCTTTGAGGTGGGCAAGGCCAAGGTAATGAACGAGGGCACAGATATTACCGTGATTGCCTGCGGTTCCTGCGTGTATCAGGCCATGCAGGCTGCCCAGATGGCAGCGGCTGACGCTGGACTGAAGGTGCGTGTGCTGAATATGCATACCATTAAGCCTCTGGATGAGGAAGCTGTAATGTCCGCCATTATGGACACTCGCCGGATTATCACCGTAGAGGATCACACCGTGATGGGCGGTTTGGGCACCGCTGTTGCTGAGGTGGTTGCCAAGAGCGGCAAGGCCTGCGTCATGCGGATGCTGGGCCATCAGGATGAATTCTCCACCATCGGTCTGCACGAGGACCTGATGTCTCTTGCAAAGATCGACGCCAACGGCATTGCCGACACCATTGCCGAAGTGATGCACGCCGATTTTGAAGCGGACGACGCTTGGGACGACGAATTCTAATTCGCGCACAGATGTTAAAACTTCAAAATCAAGAAAGGATGTGCCAGTATGGCAAGTGATACCACACGCTACACCAACAAGGTGTTTATGACCGGCGCCTTGCCGCTGCTGAAGACCATCGCCAACGATGTGCCGGAGCTGAAGAAGAAATTTGAGGGCGTCAACGCCGTGTACCAGGTTTCTGCTATGGCTAACGCACAGGACAAAGAGGCGATCCACTTTATCATCGAGGATGGAGAGTGGACGGTCAAACTGGGTGAGTACTTGGGGCAGCAGAAGATTGACGCCGAATTGCAGTTCTCTTCTATGGAGAAGATGAATGCGTTTTTTAAGGGCAATATGAGCGCCCTGCCCAAGATGAAGATCAAGAGCTTTGGCAAGTTTATCAAATTTATGATGGTACTGCTGAAGATGAGTTCTCTGCTGGGTATTAAAGAACCGCCGGAAGATGAGCAGCTATGTCTGCTGCTGACTAAGCTGTATTTTTATTTGCTGTCCTCCGGCATCAGCCAGCTGAACAAAATGGGTCACCCGGCCATTCGGGAATGGACTTCCAAGAGCCCGGACCGCGTGTACCAGTGGGCTGTGGAGGGTCACCCGGAGTGCACCGCTTACCTGCGCATTAAGGCAGGCAAGTCCCGTGCCGGCCGTGGGGAGTATAAGCGCTCCAAGCCGTTCTTCTGCATGAAGTTCGACACCGCCCAGCACGCGCTGATGATCCTGCTTGGCACCGGCGATATGCTCCAGATGACCAAGGATAAGCAGCTCATCATGGAGGGCGCGCCGGAGTTCGGCGCCATGATCGGCGAATACATGATGATCGTGGGCGACCTGGCCTCTTAATTTTCTAAACGCCTTGCGGCACCTCTTTACGGGGTGCCGCTTTTTTGTTTTGATTGCGCTTCATAAGGTATGAAAAGGCGGATAAAACAAAACCGCCCCTATGCTGCATGGTAGCAACAGGGGCGGCTCTTTATATTCTTAATTTTTCTTTTCGTTTTCCAGTTCCTGCTGTTCTTTATAGAACATGTTGGCCTTAACATACACTTGAATATAGCCGTTGATCACCTGGGCCAGTTCGCCGGCAGAGTAGGGGTTGGGTAAAATGTGCTCGTCGTCGTCGATCACCACCGGCCCTCGCTCAAAGTCGTTAAAGGTGGGCATTAGACTATAATTCTCCGCGGTCTTTACAATAGAGATCAGGGTGTAGTCCGCTGTGGCGTTAACAAAGCCCTTTTTCTTGGTATATTTCTCAATGGTGGACAGGTCGCTCTGGTCATTGTGCTTCTTGGAGTAGCAGGAGTCGATCACTTCCTCAATAAACTGCTCCAGCCGTTCCTCGCTGTACGGCGCTTTCAGCAGATGCACCTTATCAATATCCGCTATGCCGTACTTGTCGCTCTCGCCGCAGGGAATGCCGATTAGGTTCTCGTCCTCGTCCACATAAAGGGAGATGGTATAAAATGCTTTTTCCATATACAAAAATCACCTTTTCCGTTGGTTCTCTCCCTTATTATATCGGATTGCGTTGAAAAATACAACTGTTTGTGCTAAACTGGGGACGGTGATTGTATGAAACAAGTTTTAATAACCGGCGGCGCTACCGGCATTGGTGCGGCTACGGCGCAGGTGTTTTTGGAACGAGGCTACCGCGTGTTTGTGACGGTGCACCAAACGGCGGCGGAGTTGCCGGGAGTGACGGCGATCCCTTGCGATATTACGGACCCGGCGGCGGTGGAACGGTTGTTTGCCGCAGTGGGCACGGTGGATGTGCTGGTGAATAACGCCGGGATCAGTTTGATTCGCCAAATTCAGGATACCACGCCGGAGGATTATGACGCTCTAATGGGGGTCAACTGCAAGGGCGTGTTCCTGTGTAGCCGGGCGGCAGCGGTGGATATGCTGCGCCGCCACAGCGGCGCCATTGTAAATGTGTCCTCCATGTGGGGGCAGGTGGGCGCCTCTTGCGAAACGGTGTATTCCATGAGCAAGGCCGGGGTTATTGGCTTTACCCGGGCGCTGGCTCAGGAGCTGGCGCCGGAGGGCATTGCCGTCAACTGTGTGGCGCCGGGAATCATTGACACCCGTATGAATGCCTGTTTTGACCGAGCAGAGCTGGAGGCCGAGGTGCCTATGGGTCGACTGGGCACACCCCGGGAGGTGGCAGAGGCTGTGCTGTACCTGGCAGAGAGTCCGTATGTGACCGGCCAGGTGCTGGGGGTCAACGGCGGTATTGTATAATATAATAAAATGAGCATAGGGCGCAGAGGCGCCGCGTAGGGAATGTGCGCGGCTTTTCTGCGCCCTCTGTCACACCTTTTGCCGTCTTTCATAGTATGGTTTAGAAAGGCGAAAGGAGGTACTACGGTTATGGGTTGTGGTTGCAATAACGGTTGCGGCTGCGGATCTTCCTGGATCGTGATTTTGATTATCATCCTGTTGCTCTGCGGCGGTTTCGGTAACTGCGGCTGCGGTAATGACTGTGGCTGCGGCTGCTGATTATCCGGTCGGCGCAAGGTGTGCACGGCATGCCTTGCCGTACATAATAAGATCAAAAAATAGGGGAGTATCCATAGCGCCGATGGTCAAAGATCGGCGCTTTTTTGTACACATTTTTGCCAAAGATAGTGAAAGTCAAAAAATATTTATGCTAAAATTCCGCATAACCAAGCCGAAAATCGGGCATACTCTCCGGGAAGGTCAAAAAAAGTCAAAAAAGTTCTTGACTTTCTCTGACCTTTGTGCTACTATGATGACAGAAGGTCAAAGAAAGTCAAAGTCAGAGTGTGAACGAGCGCAAGATCAACAACGGCTCCTGTATCCCTCTCGCCGGGCTTTCCACCTTCATTAGATAGGAAGTGATTGGAAAATGAAGATCAGTGATGTGATCGCAGATATGATTCTTGATATGTTTGATGACAACAAATCCACCGTTCAGATCCAGCGCAACGACCTGGCGGCGCGGGTGGGCTGTGTGCCCAGCCAGATCAATTATGTGATCACCTCCCGGTTTACACCGGAGCAGGGCTACCGTATTGAGTCCAGGCGTGGCGGCGGCGGGTGTATTCTCATTTCCCGTGCCGACAGCAAGAACCAGGCGCTGATGGCGCTGATCAATTCCATTGGTCCTGCCATAGATGAAAAGACGGCCAAGGCCCACCTGTACAACCTGCACTACCAGGGCTTGATGGACACCCGCAGCGCCAAGATCATGGAGTCGGCGCTCACCGGGTGGAACCAGCACGGCGTAGACGAGCAGGTGCTGGACCAGATACGGGCCCGTCAATTTAAACAAATGCTGCTTGCATATATCAATTAGGAGGTTATTTGTTATGCGTTGTGAACATTGCAATCAAAACGAGGCAACCACTTATATTAAACAGAATATCAACGGCAAGGTGACCGAGATGCACCTGTGTCGGGATTGTGCCGAGAAGTTAGGCGTCTTGGAGCCCATGCACAGCAATATGGGTCTTGGCTCTATGTTTGAGGGCAGTTTCTTCGGCAACTTCCTGGGGGCCGGGCTGGCGGCCATGAACGCCCTGACAGGTGTGGATCGCTGCGACTACTGCGGCTCCACCTTTAACGATATTATCAACACCGGCAATGTGGGTTGCGCCCACTGCTACGACCGGTTTGCAGACAAACTGGAACCCAGTATTCGCAAAATCCACGGTGCCACCCGCCATATTGGCAAGAATATTTCTTACACGGAGGAAAAGGAACCGGTGAACAACGCCAAGGCGAAAGAACCGGCAGCAGAGAAGCCCCAAAGTGAGCGGGAGCGCTTGCAGGCGGAACTGGACAAGGCGGTGCAGGAGCAGCGCTATGAAGACGCAGCGGTGCTGCGTGACCAAATCAAAGAGCTAAAGCCGGAGGAATAAAGATGAATAAGTGGTACAGCGGCGAGGGCAAAAATTCAGATGTAGTGGTGGGTGCTACCGTGCGCCTGGCCCGCAATTTGGCAGACGCCCCCTTTCCCATTCGTATGAACAACGAGATCCGCAGAAACACGGTGAAGAAAATCTTTGCCGCCGTGAAGAATTCTCCCTATGCCGGGGAGTTCGATCTGGTGGATCTGAGCGCCGTGTCTACGGCGCAGGCGTATGCCTATGCGGAGCAACAGCTGATCAGCCGTCGCTTTGCCCGGCAAAAGGAGCAAAGTGCTTTTTTGCTCAGCAAGGACGGCAGCGCCAGCGTGATGCTTTGCGAGGAGGATCATATTCGCTTACAGGTGCGCGCCGCCGGGCAGGACCTGGAGGGCGCTTACGCCAAGGCGGATAAGCTGGACGACGCCCTGCTGGAGCGGTTACCCATTGCTTTTGATGAGCGGCTGGGCTTTTTAACAGCTGTGCCCACCAATTTGGGCACCGGTATGCAGGCCATGCTGGATTTGCACCTGCCGGCACTGGCAGGTCAAGGGCTCATTGACCAGCTGACGGTGATGATCGGCAAGCTGGGACTGTCGCTGCAACCTCTTTATGACGGCCACGGCAGCTTTTATCGGCTGACCGAGAAAGCGGCCATTGATAATGTAAATGCCATTTGCGACCAAATCGTGCGCCAGGAGCGCAATCTGCGTCAGCAGCTGCAACAGCAAGACGCCTTTTTGGATCGTATTTACCGAGCTATGGGCACGCTGCAAATGGCTCGTACTTTGAACCAGGACGAATTTTTTGACCTGGTGTCGCTGCTGCGCCTGGGTATTTCTCTTGGCGAAAGCAGCAAAACATACAGCGATGTAGGCGAACTGATCCAAAAGGTGCAGAACGCCACCATTGCAGCCGCTGCCGGGGCAGAAGTAACTGCCGACGCAGTGGATAAGATCCGCGCCGGACTGGTGCGGCAGGCTTTGGCGTAAAAAGGAGAGCGGAATTTCCTCTTGCACCAAGGCGATAAGGAGGATTTACCATGTATAGATTTAACTACTTTACCGAAAAAGCAAACCATGTGATCAACCTGGCCATTACCTCTGCAGAGGAGTTGGGCCATAATTATATCGGCAGTGAGCACTTGCTGCTGGGTATCTTGAAAGAAGACGCCGGCTTAGGCGCTCAGGCGCTGCGTGAAAGCGGTGTGCAGACCGAAGATGTGGAAAAGCTCATCAAGGAGAATATCGGCGTAGGGGAGCCTACCCGGTTGACCCCGGACGACTTTACGCCTCGATTTAAGCGTATGTTGGAGTTGGCATTCCAGATCGCCCGCGGTATGATGCATTCCTTTGTAGGCACAGAGCACCTGTTGCTGGCACTGCTTAAGGAGACGGATTCTTACGGCTACAAGTTCCTGCTGGCACTGGGTGTGCGCCCGGAAGTGCTGGTGGAGCAGCTGTTCTCCGGTCAGGAGACGCAGCCGGACGGCAAGACCGACGGTAAAAAGGGCAAGACCAAGACGCCTACGCTGGACGAGTTTGGTCGTGACTTGACCGCGCTGGCCGAGGGCGGCAAGATCGATCCGGTGATCGGTCGTGAAAAGGAAATTGAGCGGGTCATTCAAATTTTGTCCCGCCGCAGCAAGAACAATCCCTGCCTCATCGGTGAGCCGGGCGTTGGTAAAACCGCCATTGCCGAGGGGCTGGCGCTGAAGATCGTCAAGCACGAGGTGCCGGAACTGCTGGAAGGCAAAAAGATCGTGGCGCTGGATCTGACCTCTATGGTGGCCGGTACAAAGTATCGTGGCGACTTTGAGGAGCGAATTCAAAAAGCCATGGACGAGGTAAAGCAAGCCGGTAACATTATTTTGTTTATCGACGAGGTGCACACCTTGATGGGCGCCGGGTCTGCCGAGGGCGCAACGGACGCTGCCAATATCTTAAAGCCCGCTTTGGCTCGTGGTGAGATCCAGGTGATCGGTGCCACCACCTTTACCGAGTACCGCAAGTACATTGAGA
>OGMP01001486.1_pt1 | contig 18090 bp, 9 predicted proteins | sample 1573261 | NCBI WGS metagenome assembly OGMP01 (sample SAMEA2581878, study PRJEB24529) | metagenome | biome: Human gut stool | place: China | collected 2011 | reverse complement strand
CCATTTCTCTTTATGTAGGTAGCACTTCGGGAATGGAGTTGCGGATTTAAGGTTTAAAACTTTAACATAAGAAAATTGGAGATTTTTGGCTTTTTCTTTTAATTTGCATTGTTATACTGAATACAATAATGAACGGAATCATGATTTCAGGGAAAAAATTTAGTCTCAAAAAAATTAGCTTGTTTGGGTCTTTGTTGTTATCAGTGGGAATGCAGGCCCAACAGAATTCCAAGCCCAATATAATTTTTATTCTATGTGATGATATGGGTTACGGAGATCTGGCTTGTTATGGTCAGAAATATATAAAGACTCCGAATCTGGACAAGATGGCTTCGGAGGGTATGTTATTTACACAGGCTTATGCCGGCAGTCCCGTCAGTGCACCTTCCCGTGCCAGCTTGATGACCGGACAACATACCGGACATACTGAAGTACGCGGAAACAAGGAATATTGGTCCGGACAGGTTCAATACGGAAGGAATACCGATTATGCCGTTGCCGGACAGCATCCTTATGATCCGGATCATGTGATTCTTCCTGAAATCATGAAAGATTTAGGATATACTACCGGAATGTTCGGCAAGTGGGCCGGAGGATATGAAGGCTCTGTTTCTACGCCGGATAAGCGTGGAGTAGATGAGTATTACGGTTTTATCTGCCAGTTCCAGGCTCATTTGTATTATCCGAACTTCTTGAATCGTTACAGCAAGGCTTTGGGTGATACTGGAGTGGTACGTGTTGTGATGGATGAAAATATCAAATATCCGATGTTGGGTTCTGAATACGGCCGTCGTCCTCAATATTCGGCACGTATGATTCATGAGAAGGCGATGGAGTGGTTGGATAAGCAGACTGCTGATCAGCCGTTCTACGGATTCTTTACCTATACCTTGCCGCATGCAGAACTGGTTCAGCCGGGAGATTCTATTCTGGACTATTATCTGGAGCAGTTCAAGAACGACAAGAATTTCAAAGGTGCTGACGGTTCCCGATATAATGCAGTGGCCAATGTGCACGCTCAGTTTGCAGCCATGATAACCCGCTTGGACAGTTATGTAGGCGAGATCATGCAGAAACTGGAGGAAAAAGGACTCGCTGAGAATACTTTGGTGATCTTCTCTTCTGATAACGGTCCTCATGAGGAAGGTGGAGCCGATCCGTCATTCTTTGGACGGGATGGTAAACTGCGCGGCTTGAAGCGCTCTTGTCACGAAGGGGGTATCCGAGTTCCTTTCATCGCCAAATGGCCGGGTAAGATTCCGGCAGGGGCCGTAAATGATCATCAGATCGCTTTCTATGACATCATGCCAACCTTCTGTGATTTGGCCGGAGAGAAGAACTACAAGAAAAAATACACAAACAAAGATAAGGCACAGGACTATTTTGACGGAATTTCCTTTGCTCCAACTTTATTGGGCAAGGACAAGAAACAAAAGAAACACCCTTATTTGTATTGGGAGTTTAACGAGACACAGCAGATTGCCGTACGTAAGGGAGACTGGAAACTGATTGTAAAATCAGGTAAGAGTGAACTTTACGATTTAGCCACAGATGTGCATGAAGATCATAACGTGGCTGACCAGCATCCTGAGATTGTTGCTGAGCTGAAAGAAATTGTGCGCAAGGAGCATGTAGATAGTCCGATATTCCCGATTAAATTACCCGAATAAATTTTATTAACTTAATTACCTATATTTATAATGAAAAAAACTACTTTATTTTCCTTGGCACTAGCCGCTGGACTTGCCCTTAGTCCTTCTTTGGCTGGAGCACAGACCAAGGTGACGCTGACCACAGCAAAGACAGCCGGAGCGGCATTTAGTTTTACAACTAATCCGGGAACTGTTACTGTTGATTGGGGAGATGGTAAGCCAGTTAGCATTACCAGCACTGGTGAACCGATACAAGGAGATCTGAAAGGACAGACTATAACAGTATCTGCTGATAATCTTTGGTTCCTTGACTGTAGCTCTAATGAGTTGACTGCAATTAATGTTGCCGACGGCTCTTCTTTGAGTACTTTCTTCTGTTCAGATAACAAACTGACTACACTGGATTTGAATTCTATGCGTAATCTGGTGAACTTGGATTGTTCTGGTAATGAAGTTAGCTACTTGGGCTTGACTTTGATGAAGAGTCTGGAGACACTGAACTGTGCCAATAATCAGTTGACCAGTTTGTCTTTGAGCGGTCCGTCAAATCTGAAGACTTTGATTTGTTCTGGTAACAAATTGTCTTCATTGACCTTGTCTACTGTTTCGGCTCTGGAAACTTTGTGGTGTCAGGACAACACCCTGAAGACACTGAATTTGAGCTCAAACAGAAACTTGAAGTCTGTAGTTTGTGACGACAATGAAATCTCTACCTTGAATATGTCAAACTGCACCGGTTTGGTGGACTTCTGGTGTGACAATAACAAACTGACTTCATTGAGCATGCAGAATAATGCAAATCTGCAGACTCTTTCTTGCTCAAACAATGAATTGACTACATTGACTATTCCGGCTGCAAACTCAAGCAATAAGTCTTTGGCTTTCTATTGCGACGGCAACAACCTGACCTTTGCTTCAATGCACTCTTTGGATAATATGGTAAATTCGGCGAATATGCTTTATTCTCCACAAGGTGCTTTCGCATTGCCTAAGACGCAGATCAAGGTGAACGAGCAGTTTACTCTGGATGGTCTGGATACAGATGCGGATGGCAATGCCACTTCACCTTCATATGTATGGAAGAACGGAGAGGAAGAACTTGTGAAAGGTTCTAATGCAGATTACACTGCACGAAGCAATATGTTTACATTCAAGAAGCCTTTCCAGGCTATTCATTGTGAAGTAACTTCACCTGAATTTCCGGGTTTGGTTTTGAGCAGTGAGAATTTGGCCGTATCTGATGGAACCGGTATCCAAGATATCATGGATGCCTATGGTTTCTCTTATGTTACAAACAATGGTACTATAACCATGAAATCCGGAAAGCCTTATCGTGTATCTATTTATACAGTGGACGGTAAGCAGGTATGGACCGGAATTGTAACAAACGAGGAGCAGGTTTCTTTAGGACACGGCATCTTCTTGGTTAACGGAGTTAAGATTTCTCTGTAATGTTCTCAAAATGAATTTTAAAGCGAATAAATGATGAATAAAAATATATTGTTTGCAGGAGTTTTGGCACTCCTTTCCACTTCAACAGCCTTGGCACAGAGTGCAACCGATAAGAATATAGTGTTGCTGGGTGCGCAGAAAATGTCCGTAGGCTATACGGATACAACATTCTTTGTTCCGGTTCTGACCAATCAGGAACTTGAAGTCAAGTCTTCTTCTGACTGGGTGACTCCAACCATTGAAAACAAACGTCTGAAAATAAAGGTTGCAACGAATAATGTTGCCATGGACAGAAATGCTACCATCACGATCTCTTCAAAGGACGGTGCTATGGCCCGTACATTCAAGGTAGATCAGGATCGTGAGGGATATGCTGCATTTGTTCCGACAGATGAGAAGGTTAAGGTCGCTTCTGCTACAGCTAGTGACAGTCAGTCTGGTGAAGGTATTGAGCGCACTTATGACGGCGATGTGTCTACTTTGTGGCACTCTCCTTATAATAACAACCAGGGAGGAGGTTTTCCTTTTACCCTGACTTATAATTTCAAGAATGTAGATCATATTGATTACCTACGTTATGTACCTCGTACTTCTGGTGGTAGCAATGGAAACTTCAACGAAGTGGAGATTTACGTAAAATGTGCCGGTGATACAGATTACAAACAGGTCTACAAGGGAAGTTGGGGCGGCAAGTCTTCTTCAAGAGATGTTTCTTTTGAGACTCCATTAAAGAATCCGGAATCAATTCAGTTCAAGATCTTATCTGGATCCGGAAACTTTGCTTCATGTGCTGAGATGGAGTTCTATCAGAAGAAAGCCGATGATCCGAACACTGCCATTTTTGCCAGCGATTTGTGTGATGCTTTGAAAGAAGGAGTTACTCAAGATGAGATTAATGCATTGACCAATCCTTTCTGTAAATTTGTAGCTCAGCAGTTGTATGACAATAAAGCCGAGTTTACCAAAGACAGAATTCAGGAGTATACTTGCCGTTTGTCTCCAGAAGCTCAGTCTGATTTGTTGAAAGCTCCGGGTAAGTATTATGATCATCTTCAGGGAGTAACCGGTATCAACATTAACAAAGGTACTCATGCAATCGCTGTTTCCGGATTGCCGGACGGTGAGTCACTGACCCTGAAAGTGGTTGCTTGGTTCCCGCAGGAGTTAAATGCTGAAGGTAATGGAGGAGGTCCGGTAGAGTATTCATATACTTTGCATAATGGTCTTAACTCTATTGAGTACAAGTCTGACTACGATGGACTGGCTTATATCGCTTATTACTCAGATACATATCCGGTAGATCATGCAAAATATCCGAATGTAAAGGTACACTTTATCAATGGAAACGTGAACGGTTATCTGACTCCAGACAAGACGAACGAGGAACTGGATGTAATTCTGAAGAATGCCAAGAACCGTTGTATCGACTTGGTGGGTAGTAAGGTTCACTCTGTATGGCAGGCCTCAGGTATGAGAAACTACTGTAAGGCTCTGGACGGAACTTCCAAGGGCTATGTTCAGTTTATGAATGTATTGGATACATTGGTAGACTGGGAGCACCACTTGCTGGGATTGAAGAAGTACAATCGTGTTCCGGACAACCGTACAATGGCTTATGTGAACTATACCTACTACATGTTCCAGGGTTATTACGGAGTATCTTTCAAATATGATTGTGAATCACGTGTTTTGAATTGTAAGACAATCATGAAGAATGATGGTGATGCTATTTGGGGCTTGAGCCACGAGTGGGGACACCAGCATCAGATGCAGCCTTATTTCTGTTGGGCAGGTCTGGGCGAAAGTTCTAATAACATGAACTCTTGTGAGAACGTTTTGCGTATGGGATATCACGATGACTGGCATGCCGGACGAATCAAGGGTGCATGGGAGAGTGCTTATAACTCATTCTTTGTAAATGTGAATGATACGGCAACTTCTGAACCACGCTTGCGTGCCTATAACAACATCAGCCGCTTCAGCTGGAGTTCTGCTGTTCAGGATGAGATCAGAGCACAGTATGCAAAATATTACAAGAATGGACGTTGGGAAATCCCTGCTATTGCAGAAGATGCCGAACACGGATTATCTACTCACGAAGTTTATGTAGAAGCCAATACAGCACCATTCTACATGTTGCATAACTACTTCAGCTATGTATCAGAAGATAAGTCAAAGGTTGACTATCAGTTAGATTTGTATGAGTCTTTGCGTCAGAATGACAATGAGAACGGTTCTGCAATCGAGACTTATGCCGATGGAAGCAAGAAGACAAAAGTTGATAAGTATGAACTGATTGCCAGTGCACAGAATGGTGTGAAAGGCAAATTGGATAAGCTGAAAGAACTCTATCCGAACACTTGCTGGTTGAAGTACATCAATGCAAACTCTAACTGCTGGCAGAACAGTGTGCCGTTTATCTTCAACTATATCCGCAAGGCTTCGTTGATCAGCGGTTACAACCTGTTCGACTATTTCGACAAGTTCGGATTCATGCGTACCATCATCATGTCTATCGATGACTATGGATTGAAGGATTACGCTATGATGGAGGATATGAAGGCTGAGTTCAAGGAAGATATGAAGGCTCTTGGCCTGAAGGAAGTTTCTGCCGACATGATGGAGAAGATGGCTCACTCTCCACTGCCAGTTTATGAGACTCCGAATATTCCAAATGAACCTGTGAAGAAGTAAAAATGATTATCACCTGATTTAGAGAAACGGTACAAGGTTTTTCCTTGTATCGTTTCTTTTTATGCCATTAAAATATAATACAATGAAATCATTCTTTTTATTAGCCGCTTTGGCGTGTGCTTCGACTGTTTTTGCCGACAATGAAATTCATGTTCGTGGAAAGGTTCAGTTTACCGATCCCGGATTTAAGATTGTGGCTTGTCGTTACGAAGGCTTTCAGAGAGATACTCTGGCAACCTGTGAGGTGCGTCCGGACCAGACTTACGAGATGAAGATTCCGGTGGACCGTCCGAGTGTAGTGACTCTGAACTGTGCCAACTGGCAGTCTGTAAATGTGTGGATGGAAGATGAGAACCTCGATGTGGATTTTCGCGGGAAGGACACGGCACGGATCAAAATCAAGAATCCGCCTTTTGTCTATATTAAGGGAGGAAAAAACAATGAGCTGATGAATTGGATCAACTTTGAGAGTTATCGTAACTATCAGCAGATGATAGCTGTGTCGCAGGCTGCCTATCGTGCCCAGTTCACTTCCGAAGATGAGCGTCAGTCCTTGTCCATGAAACTTTATGATCATGGAAACGAGAACTATGTAGAGCACCTCCGTTATCTGGTGAAGCATTATGCAGACCGTACTGCGGTGATGGCTGCCATACGGGGCTTGAATTTCGAAGAAGATTCTGTTTTGATTAAGCAGGCCTTGAATACGCTGAAAAAGGCCAATAGCGGAGCTACTGCACTTGCAGAAGCTTATATGAAGGAAAAAAGCGAAGCCTTGGCCCGTAAAAAACGGATGGAGCCGGGGAGCGTGCTGCCGACTTTCGACTGTTTTTCAGAGGACGGAACGCCGGTACGGATTTCTGATTTCAAGGGCAAGGCTGTGGTGCTGGATTTCTGGGCCAGTTGGTGCGGTCCTTGCCGCCAGGAGATTCCGAATCTGAAAGCGGTATATGAAGAGTTTAAAGACAAAGGAGTGGCTTTCCTGAGTGTGTCTATCGACGGAAAGAAGGCAGACTGGACCAAGGCCCTTCAAGATGAACAGATGCCGTGGACCCAGGCTTGGGTGAAGGATTCCGGTAAGGCAGTAATGAATACCATGCAGTTCAGCGGCATTCCTTTTATTCTGGTTCTGGATCAGGAAGGACGGATTTACCGGAAAAATGTTCGCGGAAAGCAGATAAAGGAAACCTTAAAGGAGGTTCTTGAAGGAAAGCCTGTTCAAAAATCGGCCAAATCGACCGTATCGATAAGTATGGGCGCCATGATGTGATCCTTTGCCGTAGCTTTGTACGTAAAAAAACTCGGGCATGATAAAACAATTACCATGCCCGAGTTTTTTTATTATCATGCTGATGATAATTTTCGTTCTTTATGATCTCTTCATTAAGGCTTGTAGTCTACTCGTTTGGCTTCCTGCTTGTAGATTACTTCCTTAAAGCTGTTCTCGTCGCATTTAAGCGCATCTTTTGTCAACTCCGGTACATTGTAGCTCTTGAGCAGTAAAATGTTATCCTGCGGGCTTTCCTGGGGAAGCATGAAAGCTTTATGGGCCTTTCCGGTCTTGTCGAAGTAAGCGATATACAAGCGGGTAAAGTTTCCGTCATCGCGCCGGCTGCTGAATACAATCCAGCGTCCGTTGCTGCTCCAGCAATGATAGCTGTCTACATCCTTGCTGTTGGCTGCCGAGAGAGCATAAGTGGTACTGTCCTGCAGATTTTTTACCCAAAGGTCAGAACTTTTATGCCAGATGTGGAACTGCCCGTAATCTCCTTTGGTGAAGAGCAAATATTTTCCGTCGGGGCTGATCCGCGGCACGGAAGCACTTTTTCCTTCGGCACTGCAGTTCACTACAAGCTGCGGATTGCTGAAAGACTCCTTTTTAGAATCGAAATCCAAAGACATGATGTTGTACTTGATTTCTTTATAGTGATTCAGGAAATACAGATAAGATTCCTCCTGATTCAGAGAATCCAGCTGAGGAACATGAGCGACACAATAGTACAGCTTGTCGCCCTGAGGGTTCCAGCAGGGGAAGTTCTCCAGATCGGTTTTGGTTTTCAGAACGTTTTTGATGCTTCGTTTGTCTACATTAAAGTATACCAGATCACTTTCTCCGTCCACGACCTCAACTTTTTCCTGATCCAGAATATGAAAACTCTGGCCTGTCATATTCGATGAAAAAGCGATGCAGTTCATCTTGGGATGCCAGCTGGGATAGACAGAAGGGCCGAGGATAGAATCGTTTTTCATATCCAGCTTTTCGATTCTCTGTCCGTTGCAGATGATGGTTCCTCCATGGGCTCCTCGCACATGGAAGAGCATTTTCTCGGTAGAGTGATTCTGATAGTTATGGCAGTTTACGCAATGATTGTTTTCTAGATCGTGCACACGGTTGTTTTCGTAGATTGCTTTCTCCTCAAAACATTCCAGGTCTCTCTGATAAAGTCCCATCTGGCGGTAGAGCTCATATCCCGGCTCTATCAGTCGATAGGATACATAGCGGTCTATTTCTTCCGGTGCCACGTCAATGCGAAAGTCCTGATAACGCATCCATCCTTTCTCTGTTTCTGCAAAAATGTGGATGCTGATGCCTTTTCCGTGTTCATTTTTAATCAGGTCTTTCCACACCTTCTCATCAAAACGGATTTCGTTCATTTCGTTGGCAGGAATAACTACTGTCTGTTTGTTGGCACATACTTCTGCCAGAATATTTTTGGCCTGAATATCGACTTTGAAGTTCAAAGGTGCAATATTGGGAGGCACAATAATATCCTTATAGTCGGGAAATATGGCCAGAGAATCTTTGCTGTATTCGTAATTCTGTGGAATATTGTATTCCTTCTTGCAGCTGCCCAGCACAAACAGACTGGCAAGCGCAAGACTGATAAACAGTTTTTTATGCATAGTGACTTAGTTTACTCGTTGTTCGGTTTGTTTTTTCTGTTCGTTCTCAGGTGCGGCTTCTGCCTTTACATTGCCAAAGTGATAGTAGTAAGGATAAAATCCCAGGAACTGTTCTTTGAGCTTTTGAGCACCTTCTTCGCGGTTTTGTTTATATGGTCCGGCCAGCTGCATGAAGAGTGCGTACTTTTGTTTTGTAAAGGCGTCGAACTGGAATACTTGCTCGATTCGGTTGTTCTTGTAGCTTTCCATAATCAGAGCGTCCTGTACATTCTGAGGCAGAGGACTGGTGTTGACCAGAGGCTCCGTACGTACCAGAAAGTCTGGCATCAGTTTGCTATACAGGCATGCTGCCAATGAGGCCTGCAAGGCATCCAGTGAGCGTCCTTGCAGCAACGCAATGTTGTAGCCCAGGAAAAGCGGCTCCCGGTAAAGAGTCTCAAAAGAATCGTTTACGGGGCGAAGCTTTAAGATATTGGCATAGCGCTGGTTTTTTTCGATCAGAGTCGGGTCGTCAAGAAACATTTCAATATGTTCTACAAAGGCTCCTTCAAAAGGCAGACACTTTAATATGTCCAGATATTTCTTGCAAACTTCTGTCTCTCCATTCAGCAGGGCTGATTCTGTAAGAATCTTTAAAATCAGTGCGGATGGACCGTCCATGGTCAGGCGTTCCATGGCATTCCGATATGCTGTATTGGTCAGTCCGGCATAGAAGTTGCCGTCAGCCTCGTAATAAGCCGTTCCAAAGTCTTTATCATTATTTCGGTCGTGCAGATGCAGGTCGGCATAATTGTACTCCAAATCAAACAAGGATTGGGTGATTTGTCCGGTTTGCAGCAGGGCAATGGCATAGTAGGCTGCAATGGGACGTGCAGAAACACCGCATTCTTTTGCAGTTTCCTTCATTTCTTCCCAATCTTCCTTCTGCAATGCTTTTTGCATGTGGGCTGTGGGGCGTACATATGGGCGATATGTTTCATTCCATGCCACAAGCAGACACGGTATGAGTACGAGGATCACGCTCTCCCAAATGTTCTGTTTACGGTTGTTTTCTTCTGTTCGGAAGAAAGACAGAATCGGCTTTTTGCTGAAAGTTCTCATGAACAGGCTTTGAAGAACGAGGATAATCAGGATACACAGGGGGATGCCCAGAATCTTTCCGGTTTCTGCCTGATAGTAATTGTCATATCCTTGATAGAAGATATAGCCGAGCCAAACGGTGGTCGGCAAGAACTGAAGAAGGATCATTTTGCCCTTGAGACGGAATACATAAGCAAAAAGTCCGGAAATTAATGTGAACATAAGGGCTGTGACTGCGCTGCCGATTACAGGGTAGTAAAAGAGTTGCAAGGCAGCCCGTCCGAGCCACCAGAGATAACCGTAAGGGTAGTGGTCGGTGACGAACTTCATGAGAATGCCTTCTGTGGTAAAGAAACTGTTCTGTTGGGCTATATACAGGACGTCGCTGTAGTATAAGCCTAATAGGAACCAGCATATAAGAAAGTAAAGGATGTGGTTCCGGTAGGGGAGAAGTTTTGTCAGGAATATATTCTGTTTCATGCGCTTTTGATTTTGAGATTTATAGTGCAAAAGTAATAAAAAAACAAAAAGAGGAAGGTATTTCTACCTCCCTCTTTTCAATATTCTGTCAGATTCTAATTACTTAACTGCCACTTTCTTGTTACCTACGATGTAGATACCCTTGGCCAGTCCTTCAGTAGCCTCTGAAACCTTCACGTTCTTCTTGATCAGGATACCGTCAACGCTGTAAACATTAACCTTACCGGTCTGAGCATCGATGATAGCGTCCTTGATAGCTGTTTCCAAATTACCAGTCAAAGGAACAACGATAGTTCCCGGAGTCTCAGCGTTCTCGATCTTGAAAGCATCGATGTAAGCGCTGTTCCAACCGATCTGCTGGTCTTCTGTAGTTGCGTCAATTGACTGAACACCCTTAGTGTCTTTAACCACACCGAAGCCCTTGGCCACCTTAGTACCGCTGTAGTAGTTACCGATCAAACCGTTGTAGCTGCTTGGAGTCTGAGCGATAGTCTTAGTACCGTTCTTCGGGAACTGGATCAACATCTGAGTAGTATCAGCAGCAGTCGGTTCCTGTGAAACGCCCAAAGTTGCGCCACCACCAATGTAGAAGAACGGCTGACCAGCCTCGATAACATCTTCATAAACTGCCAGAGTCATTTCTTTCTTGGCAACATCGATCGTTGCAATCTGGTATGGATATGCAGCCGGATCAATGTTATCGGCAACCAGTTCGATAGGCAATGGGTAGCACTTAGTATACAAGCGGCCCTTGATAATCTCCTCTGCGTTGAATGTCGGACGTGCATCAGCTGTATTGTCTGTAGTCGGCTCGATGTCGAAGCAAGAACCGCCTCCCAGATCTCTGTTGCCCCAGTATACCAAAAGCTGACCGTTAGTCTGGATGTGTAATGGGTTGATAGCAGCACCGTTCAGACGGTAACCTTCGATCAAGAAGGTAGCGTAACCGATATCACTCAGTCTGTAAGCAGCCGGAGTCATACTCAAGCCAGCATTACCACCAGTCTTCTCACCCAAATACAAGCCAGTAGCCTTGTTCTGGATAGCATAAGCAGTATCTCCCAGATTTACGAAACGCCACTTGGCCATATCGTCGTTAACGCCGAGTTCTTCCAAAGTCTTGTTACCAGTAACATTTACTTCTGCATTGTTCAACAGGTCGCTGGTTACATCAGCATTTACATACAACTTACCCTTACGGATCTGTTGGGCATCGCCTTCACCGCTTGCATCCGGAGTATTTCCTGTGCAGTTGAAATAGTGTGCACTATAAGAAATGTAGTACCACAAACCTTCGCTTGAAGCGTCAGCCAAAGTGAACTTAGGAGCGGTAGCCTTGAATGTATCGAGAGCCTTAACCAACTTATCTAAGTTAGCAGTGATATCCTTCTTGGTGTAAGTACCTGCTGCATCGTTAACCTTGATGTAAGACTGTACCTCATCGATGGTAGCCTGCAAAGCAGCCTTTGCTTCAACTGGATAAACGCCAGGATATCCTTCCTTGAATTCTCCGTCTGTTCCAGTTCCGTTAACACCTTCGATGGTTGCAGACAGTTTGCAAATATTGCTGATAGAATCCAATTTTGCCTTCAAGGCAGTTGGATCTGCCAATTCAGCAACATAGGCGTCGTAAGCAGCCTGCAATGCATCAATAGCCTCCTGAGTGGCCTTACCTGCTTCAATTAAGACTTCTGCATTTTTCAACTCGGCCTTCAGGTTCTGTGCAACTTCACCCATAGTTACGTTCTGGCAATCCTGACTCAAAACAGCTTCCTGGAAGTGGAAACCAGAGAAGTGTGTAAAACCGCTTGCAGATTTCCAAGTAACTCTTACATATTGGTACTTATTGTCCAGTTCAATACCGTTTGATTGGAATGACAACTCTTCCGGTTGATATGTAGATCCTGGCAAACCTGTGATGGAACCAGCTTTTACCCACGGGCCATTTATAGTGTCGTTTGTTACACTAAAGTAAATTTCCTGAGCCTGATTTGCATTTGCACGTCTTGTAATGTAAACAGCAAATGCATCAACAGGTTTGTTTAATTTGAACTGCAAGTATGGGACTGTATCTGGAATATTAGCCCAGCAAGAGTGCCAGAACGTAATGCTATCTGTATCAAGTAAGCCTTTATAACTATCTCCATCTGGTGAGCTTGGATTCCATGAGTTATGGTCTGCATTTGAGAAAGCAACCTTTGGATCTTTTTCCCAATCACTTAATGTGACAAGCCATTTGTTTGGATCTTTTTCAATAGTAAATGAAGAACCGATAGCATATTTCTTGCTTGCTTCCTTATAGATGGCCTCCAGTTCTCTGTTCAACATGTTTTGTTTGCCAATCTCTTCGAATTTATCAATCTGATCTGCGGAAACTGATTTAATATACCATGCAGAGGCTGAGTTTATAGGTCCAGGATATGTTACAACCGATTCGCTAGAGCCATTTCCTGCTGCATGAAGCGGATTATAACCTTTTAGAGCGATGTTAAATTGACTTTGTCCCAATTCAGTAAATGTCATAGCCTTTTCTGTGGAGTCATTGCTCATGGCATAAAGCGGGCTACCGCTCCAGTGGTTACCGTTTGTACCGCCAATGTATTGTCCTGTACCAACGTTGTAAAGCAACCATGTTCCATTATGACGGTCAATGAATTTCCATACCATAGTGGCCTCTTCTTCATTATATTCTCCCCATTTGATGAAACTGTCTTGGGTGGCAAAGGCAGCAGCATTTCCTTCTAATTGTTGTACGTTGAAAAGACGATAATAGCCTTCTGTTACAGGAACAGGTTTGCCTACGACTAATGCCAGATATGATTTTTCAAGAGCTTTGTAAGTTTCTTCGGCTTTGTCTGTGAGACCTTGATTGAGCACATCCTCAGCCAAGCTTCTGTTTGTGTTGAATTCTTCTACCAATTGTGGGTCATAGCATCCAGGATCTGTTCCACCGATGTAATTCAGGTTCTGAACCTTGGAAAACAAGGAATTCAAGTCAGCAACATAGTCATTGTTGATGTTTGCTTCGTAAATCTGCCACCAGGCTGCCCAGTCGTTGTAAGAAGCAATGATAGGACGGTCGTAAACGTGGTTCAGGGCAATCAGGTCGTTGTTGTGCTCTGGGAATTCTGCAATAATCATCATGCAGTTTTCCTGTTCAGGGGCGTCGCCAACATATCCCATTATCTCACCGCCCTCAGCCTGAGTTTTGATGATAATAGGTGTTGCCTTTTCTTTATCTGCAGTGAAAGTCAGATACATTTCGGCAACCCATCCTCCTTCGCCATCCTCAGAAACACTTCCGTCTTCTCCGGCCACATATCTGTAGGTCAGATATTTGCCGTTGTACTCATTCTTCAGATAATAAGCCTGCTCCTTGTTTACGGTTTTACCTTCAGCTGTTTCCAAAGAGAAGGTAACGTAAGGATCAACCGGATCAACGGTTGTTACAGAGAATACCAAACTGTCTGCCAAAGAAGAGAAGAACTTGTAAGTTTGAGCTTCTTCATTCGCGAATGAGTTTGAATGAATGATGATCTTGCTGCCATTTGTAAGTGTACTTGGGTCCGTAACAGAACTTCCCAAACTGACACCTGCATAGGCAGTGTTGATTCCCAAAATCATGAGAAACAACGAGAAAATAAAGGAAATTTTCTTCATCTTGAGTATTAATTAAAGGTTAATAAATATATGATTTAAGTTTTTCGGGATAAAGATAAACAATTAATTTCTCTAAAAATACAAATATTGCATGAATAATATTTCAAGCGCGTTAAATTAACAAATATTTAAATAACTTTTGTTTGTATGTTTCAGGTATTAATTGTGCCTTTTACATCTACGTAAGCATTTTTATTCGGCATGTTTTATACAGAAAAAAAGATGACTACAATTGTTTTTCAACAACTGTAGTCATCTTTAATATTCAGTCAGATTCTAATTACTTAACTGCCACTTTCTTGTTACCTACGATGTAGATACCCTTGGCCAGTCCTTCAGTAGCCTCTGAAACCTTCACGTTCTTCTTGATCAGGATACCGTCAACGCTGTAAACATTAACCTTACCGGTCTGAGCATCGATGATAGCGTCCTTGATAGCTGTTTCCAAATTACCAGTCAAAGGAACAACGATAGTTCCCGGAGTCTCAGCGTTCTCGATCTTGAAAGCATCGATGTAAGCGCTGTTCCAACCGATCTGCTGGTCTTCTGTAGTTGCGTCAATTGACTGAACACCCTTAGTGTCTTTAACCACACCGAAGCCCTTGGCCACCTTAGTACCGCTGTAGTAGTTACCGATCAAACCGTTGTAGCTGCTTGGAGTCTGAGCGATAGTCTTAGTACCGTTCTTCGGGAACTGGATCAACATCTGAGTAGTATCAGCAGCAGTCGGTTCCTGTGAAACGCCCAAAGTTGCGCCACCACCAATGTAGAAGAACGGCTGACCAGCCTCGATAACATCTTCATAAACTGCCAGAGTCATTTCTTTCTTGGCAACATCGATCGTTGCAATCTGGTATGGATATGCAGCCGGATCAATGTTATCGGCAACCAGTTCGATAGGCAATGGGTAGCACTTAGTATACAAGCGGCCCTTGATAATCTCCTCTGCGTTGAATGTCGGACGTGCATCAGCTGTATTGTCTGTAGTCGGCTCGATGTCGAAGCAAGAACCGCCTCCCAGATCTCTGTTGCCCCAGTATACCAAAAGCTGACCGTTAGTCTGGATGTGTAATGGGTTGATAGCAGCACCGTTCAGACGGTAACCTTCGATCAAGAAGGTAGCGTAACCGATATCACTCAGTCTGTAAGCAGCCGGAGTCATACTCAAGCCAGCATTACCACCAGTCTTCTCACCCAAATACAAGCCAGTAGCCTTGTTCTGGATAGCATAAGCAGTATCTCCCAGATTTACGAAACGCCACTTGGCCATATCGTCGTTAACGCCGAGTTCTTCCAAAGTCTTGTTACCAGTAACATTTACTTCTGCATTGTTCAACAGGTCGCTGGTTACATCAGCATTTACATACAACTTACCCTTACGGATCTGTTGGGCATCGCCTTCACCGCTTGCATCCGGAGTATTTCCTGTGCAGTTGAAATAGTGTGCACTATAAGAAATGTAGTACCACAAACCTTCGCTTGAAGCGTCAGCCAAAGTGAACTTAGGAGCGGTAGCCTTGAATGTATCGAGAGCCTTAACCAACTTATCTAAGTTAGCAGTGATATCCTTCTTGGTGTAAGTACCTGCTGCATCGTTAACCTTGATGTAAGACTGTACCTCATCGATGGTAGCCTGCAAAGCAGCCTTTGCTTCAACTGGATAAACGCCAGGATATCCTTCCTTGAATTCTCCGTCTGTTCCAGTTCCGTTAACACCTTCGATGGTTGCAGACAGTTTGCAAATATTGCTGATAGAATCCAATTTTGCCTTCAAGGCAGTTGGGTCTGCCAATTCACCAACATAAGCGTCGTAAGCAGCCTGCAGTGCTTCGATAGCTTCCGGAGTAGCTTTTCCTGATGCAATCAGAGACCCTGCGTTCTTCAACTCAGCTTTCAGGTTCTGAGCAATCTCACCCATAGTTACGTTCTGGCAATCCTGGCTCAAAACTGCTTCCTGGAAGTGGAAACCAGAGAAGTGAGTAAAGCCGTTTGCAGACTTCCATGTAACTTTTACATACTGATACTCACCGTCCAACTCAATACCATTAGATTGATATGACAAGTTTGGAGCTGCTGCTGATGCCGGCAGACCTGTAATTGAACCTGCATTTACCCAAGGGCCATTTACAGTATCGTTTGTTACGCTGAAATAGATTTCCTGAGCTTGGTTGATGTTTGCACGTTTTGTGATATAAACTGCAAATGCACTAACAGGTTTATTTAATTTGAATTGCAGGTATGGAGTCGCCTCTGGGATATTGGCCCAACATGAATGCCAGAAAGTAATACTGTCTGCATCAAGCAAACCTTTATAGCCGTCTCCATCTGGGGAGCTTGGATTCCATGAGTTGTGATCTGCATTAGAGAATGCAACCATTGGATTTGCCTCCCAGTCTTCTAATGTTACAAGCCATTTGCTTGGATCTTTTTCAATAGAGAAACTAGAACCGATATCATATTTAGCCTTTGCAGTTTTGTAGAGGCTTTCCAAGCTACGGTTCAACTTGTTCTGCTCACCGATTGCTTCGAAACCAGGAATCTGCTCATCATCAACCTTATTGATATACCATGCAGAACCTGTGTTCAAACCACCATCCCATGCTACGATGTTACCGCTTACGCCAGCACCGCTGTTGTGGCCACCTGTATGGAATGCATATTGACCAGACAGATTAGAAATCAAGTTAAAGGCGCTCTGACCCAAGCCTGTGATCTTTACAGCGCAACCAGTAGAGTCGCTGGTCATAGTGTAATTTGAGCTCTGTCCTGTTGATTTTGCTGCATTAACGTATGTACCAGTACCTACGTTGTAGAGCAACCAAGTACCATCATGACGGTCGATGAACTGCCAAACCATTGTTGCATCTTCGTTATCCAGATTCTTCCACTTCATGATATCCGTGTTATCTGTATAAATGGTCTTGACAGTTTCTGCACCCTGCTGGTCAGTAAATGCGCTGTAGGCAGATTTGATACGATAGTAACCTTCTGTAACAGGAACAGCAGTACCAACTACCAGTGCCAAATAAGCATCTTCCAAAGTCTTATAAGCAGTCTTTGCATTTTCTGGAGTGAGAGAACCATCTATTGAGTTCAGCAGGTTCTGAGCATCAGTTCTTGCCTTTTCGAAAGCATCAACCATTGCCTGATCATAGCAACCAGGATCTGTACCACCGATAAACTTCAGCTGCTCAACCTTAGTATAAAGTGAGCTCAAATCGGCAATGTAGTCTTCAACGATGTTTGCTTCGTAGATCTGCCACCAAGTTGCATAGTCATTATATGATGCAATCAGAGGACGATCGTATACATAATTGAATGCAATCAAATCGTTGTTGTGCTCTGGGAATTCTGCGATAATCATCATGCAACCTTCTGCTGTTGGAGCATCACCGGTGTAACCCATCAGTTTACCACCCTCAGCCTGAGTCTTGATGATAACAGGTGTAGCTTTTGCTTTATCAGCAGTGAAAGTCAGGTACATCTCAGCAACCCAACCACCAGCGCCGTCATCTGTAACACTACCATCTTCACCGGCTTCATATCTGTAAGTCACATATTTGCCGTTGTATTCATTCTTCAAGTAGTAAGCCTGTTCGTTACTTACAGTCTTGCCTTCAGCAGTTTCCAAAGAATAAGTAACATAAGGATCAACAGGATCAATTGTTGTTACAGAATAGACAATGCTGTCTGCTAAAGCTGAGAAGAACTTGTAAGTAGCATTGGCTTCATTCACGAAACCATTCGAGCGAATGATAATCTTGCTGCCGTTTGTAAGTGTACTTGGGTCTGTGACTGAATTTCCCAAGCTGACACCCGCATAGGCAGTGTTGATTCCCAAAATCATGAGAAACAACGAGAAAATCGAGTAAATTTTCTTCATCTTGCGTGTTAATTAAGGGTTAATAATTTATTGTTTCTAGGTATTTCGGGATAAAGATAGACATTAAATTCCTTTGGAAGTAATTTGGAACGTTAAAACTTTCTGTGCATTAACTATTATTAACCCGATAAGTCTGATTCCTGTTGGGGTATTTTGTGTGCTGTACTTATATATAAATAAGGAGTCTTTGATGATTCTTTGATCAGATTTTAGAGCAGGTTGCTGAAAAAATAAAAAAAGGAGTACCGCTGTACTCCAACCTTTGTTAACCTTAAATCTAATACT
>OGMP01001485.1_pt1 | contig 18098 bp, 14 predicted proteins | sample 1573261 | NCBI WGS metagenome assembly OGMP01 (sample SAMEA2581878, study PRJEB24529) | metagenome | biome: Human gut stool | place: China | collected 2011 | reverse complement strand
TTCACTTTTAATTTTTCATTTTTAATTAGCTAACGCTGAACTTCGTTTGCGCTTTTGCGCCTGCTCTTCACTTAGAAAATACTACTCTAACTACCAAGAAACAAAAGCCTCCCCACGGGGGAGGTTTGGTGGGGCTCTTATAACTCATTTGTTTTTGTAACAAAAACCATTGAGTTTTATGACAAAAGACAATGGATTTATACCGAAAATCATTGAATTACATATCCAAATCGACATATAAATAGTATGAAAGGATTTATATTGATTTAAGATAAATGGAAAAATATAAATGTATAACCATAAAATATTACTATTCTAACATTAGAACAGTCTCATATATTAATTTTAAACGCAATAACATATAATTATTTTTATAAATGAATATTTTAAAAAGGATAACATCAGGGAGCAACCGTAGTGTAGCGGTTAAAAAGAATATTATAGGTTCTTTAATCATTAAAGGATTTAGTATTCTAATTTCTTTATTGATAGTTCCAGTGACTTTAGGGTATGTCAATTCAGAGATGTATGGAGTATGGCTTACTTTATCATCAATAATGATGTGGATTTATTTTTTCGACGTAGGTTTTACTCTTGGATTAAGAAATAAGCTAACTGAGGCATTGGCAAATAATGATTATCTACGTGGTAAAAAACTAGTTTCTACTACTTATTTAATGATGATAAGTATATTTTTCCCACTATGTATTATTTTTGAATTGATAATACCCTATTTGAAATTATCTACATTACTAAATGTTAATGCCACTTATGAACCGCAACTGCAAATTACAATGAAATTACTTATACTATTTTGTTGTTTACAAATGATTGTAAATGTAATTTCTTCTGTGATAGCTGCTTATCAAAAAGTTGCATTGTCATCTTTATTTAGTGTAATAGGTCAAGCTATTTCTCTAATAGTTATTTATTGTTTGACACTCTTTTATAAGCAATCAAGTTTGGCTATTTTGGCATTTTCCATATCACTTCCGCCTATACTTGTTACAATTATAGCTTCCTTATTTCTGTTTAAATATAAATTACGAAATGTTTCGCCTTCACTAAAATATTTTGATAAAAGCCTAATTAAAGACTTATTCTCATTAGGAGCTAAATTCTTTTTAATACAATTTCAAGTAATTATACTTTATCAATGTACTAATATTTTAATCTCGAATTTATCCGGTCCTGAACAGGTTACAGAATATAATCTTGCATATAAATATCTTGGCGTTATCATGATGATTTTCTCATTAATAGTAGGACCTTTATGGCCTGCTTTTACAGATGCATATACGAGAAAAGACTTTGTCTGGATGAGAGGCATCTATAAAAAGATGGTAAAAATATTTATATTATTAGCCTTGGCACTCATATTGATGACCGTAATATCCCCATTAGTTTTTAAACTTTGGATTGGTGATAAAGCTCATGTTTCATGGAGTATGACTATCATTGTTGCTTTTTATGTCTTATTACATACTTGGGACACATTACAAGTACAGATGATCAATGGTATCGGCGCCATTAAATTGCAGTCTTATGTAACTCTAATTGGCTTATTTTGCCACATTCCATTATCATTAATTTTGGGAAATTATTTAGGCGCAAAAGGTGTCGTATTATCAATGTCAATTATTAATATAATATACACATTATTTTTTACATATCAAATTAATTTAATTATTAACGAAAAAGGAAAAGGTATTTGGGTCGCTTAACTTATAAAATATTATAATTATGGAAAAGATTGTTACTTATTTAATTCGTCTTTATCGATTCTACTTATCAAAGTCACAAAAATTAAGAAACAAAATTATACACTTTAAAATAAAAAGTATTAATTTCGGACATTTGGGTCACCATGTAATGTTTGATTTTCCTTCTACAATTACATCTCCAGAAAAAGTATTTCTTTATGATTATACTCGTATACACAAAAATAATATTATATATAATTATAAAGGTCGATTTGTAATGAAAAAATATTCAGCTGCAAGTGTGAACCTGACAGTTGTTACAGGAAATCATATTCCAACAGTCAGTATTCCACAATATTTTTTAGGGCCTTCACATATAAATGACAAAGAAAAAGATATTATTGTTGAGGAAGATGTATGGATAGGTGCAAATGTAACATTAATATCAGGTGCTCATATTGGGCGTGGTGCAGTTGTTGGTGCATGCTGTTTGGTTAGAAGTGATATACCACCTTACGCGATAGCAGTTGGAGTACCAGCAAAAGTTGTAGGTGTAAAGTTTTCTAAAGAACAAATCATTGAGCATGAAAAAAAACTATATAAACCAGAGGAAAGATTTTCCGAGAAAGAACTTGATGATTTATTTTCAACAAAATATTGTAATCTAAAGGTTCTTGGGACAAGCTATATTTCAGATTCAGACAAAATAAAATGTTCAAAAATCTTAGAACAAATTAATATTTCAGAATGAACTAAATTATACATAGAGCTATTTATTCTGTATTTGCTATTTTAAAGAGAAATATTTATTATTCATTATTTCTTATAACTGATTGTAATCTACAAAACACGAAAAAGTCTAAGTTATACAATATCACATCAACATATAAACCTTTATAATTATAAAAAACATACTTTAAATAATATGTTTTAGGAATACATAAAAAATTATTGACTTAAGATTATGGCATTAATATTTGATTTATACATCATTATTGTTAGCATTATCATTTTACGCAATCTGAAATTAGGTTTCTTTATAACACTAATATCGCATATTATTATCCCTGCTGTCGTGAGGTTCAAACTAGGGCCGATATCCATAGCAATATACGATGTATTTATGATGTGTTTAATTTTGTCATTTTTAATTCACAAAAGATATAGAAAAATCAAACTGCCAAAACCTATTCATAAATACTTTATTATATACATAACATCGACATTCTTACTCATTTTCTTATCAACAGGGTATGTTCCATACAATTATCAAATCTTATCTTTTTTTAAAAATTTCTTATTTCAGGTAATTTTATATATTATTGTCGGATTTTACATTATCAGAAATCAAGATTATTACAAATACATAAATATACTTTTAATAGTCTCATTAATTGCTGGAATATATGGAATTTTCTCATATGTATTAAAAAGTAATCCTTATATAACAACACTAAACATGATTTACAGTGGAAATGATCTTTTTGCCGTTTTCATGGATGAAAGCAGAGGTGGTCTTGAAGGTAGAACTTACGGAACAATGGGACATCCATTAGCTTGGGGACAATTTTGGAATATTATATTATGTTTCATATGGATTATTAGAAATAATATACGTAAATATTTAACTTTTATATTAATTGCTGTTGGAATAATAAACATTGTACTTTGTGGCAGTAGAACAGCCATTGTGACATCTATTGTATTTCTTTTATTCATATTACTACAGTACGGTATAAAAAAATTATTGTTTATTATACCCCTTTCATATATATCGCTTATAATTTGTATGGCTATTCTACCGCAAAATATCAAAAACTCTAATATGATAAAATATATAGAATCTGGTATATATTTTTGGGACAGTTCATATAGTGAAAGAGCAAATATTCAGGGAAGCAGCAAAGAGATGAGGTATATCCAACTTCAAAATTCAATAAGAATCATGGAAAGAAATCCTATAGGCGGCATCGGATATAATTATGAATATTATTCTTTATCAACAGGACGAACCATCTCTGATAACTTGTATGGATTGGAAAGTATTTTATTTAAAACATTAATCGAACAAGGAATAATTGGACTATTTGTATTTATTTATACCTACAATATACTAAGAAGATATGCTGTCATAAAAAACAAGGAGCAAAAGATTCTTACTAACGGATACTTCTTTTCATTTTTTGTCAGTATGATTTTTACAGGTATACAAGGTAATTCATATATATATTTTATGATTTTCTTAATGCTATTCTTGGAAAACCCTCATAAAATATGTACTAATAGCAAAAAAATAAATGCAAACATTCTCCCAGCACAATAATTCTTTAAAATTATGCACTATAAAATAAAAAACAATGAACATTAAAGTATCGATTGTAACAGTAACATATAATTGTGAAAACGAAATTGAAAATACTATCAAAAGTGTAGTATCACAAACATACGATAATATAGAATATATAGTAATTGATGGAAATAGTAAAGATAAAACATTATCTATAATAGAGAGGTATAAGCAACAGATATCTGTCTGCGTATCAGAACCGGATAAAGGGATATTTGATGCTATGAACAAAGCAATTGACTTGGCTACAGGTAAATGGATTCTGTTTATGAATGCAGGTGATTCTTTTGTTGAAAATACTGTTATTGAGCAAGTTTTTAAGAATAAAGTATATGAAGAAAACGTAGGTGTTATATATGGAGATGCATATTTTGTAAAAGGAGATTCGAAAAAAGTATTTAAATCTAAACCTTTTTATCTTGAAAAAACAAAATATCGTGGTATGGGCATTTGTCATCAGTCAATATTTTGTAGGACAGATCTAGCTAAATCAATAAAATTTGATTTAAAGTATAAATATGCAGCAGATTATAATATGATTATGCAAATTTATAAAAAAGGATATGATTTTTTTAATCTTAACACCCCTATTGCAAACTATGATTTAACAGGATTTTCAACTAATAATTGTATTTCACAATTTAAAGAAGTAGCTTCAATATGTAATGTATCAAATAAATCTATCACATATTTCATACAATATAACATTGTTTTGAAAAGGAAATTAAAGACTTTAATAAAAAAAATTCTAAATAGATGATTCCTAAGATTATACACTATTGTTGGTTTGGTAAAGGTGAAAAGCCTGAAAGTGTTTTAAATTATATTGAAACTTGGAAAAAACATCTTCCAGACTATAAAATAAAAGAATGGAATGAGTCTAATTTCGATGTAACAACTATTCCGTATACATTAGAGGCCTATGAAGCAAAAAAATTTGCTTTTGTAAGCGATGTCTGCAGAATTTACTGTTTAATGAAAGAAGGAGGCATATATCTTGATACAGATGTAGAAGTTATAGGGTCTTTTGATAATTATTTAGCCAATAATTCATTTATAGGCATGGAAACTAAAAATAGATTAGGAACTGCAGTCATAGGTTCTATGAAAAATGAAAAATGGCTCGTTGATTTTTATAACATTTATAAAGAACTACATTTCAAGATAAGAAATAATAAATTTGACATCATGCCCAACACTACAAGAATAACGAATTTTTTCAAAAACTATAGTGATGAAAAACCGAATATTTATCCTATAGACTATTTTTGTGCAAAAGACTATAAAAGTAAAAAAATATCTATAAGCAAAAATACTGTATGTATTCATAACTTTGCAGAAAGCTGGGTCGGTATTCCTAAATACGAGATTTATGAACGTAAATTATGGAATTTATTACACTTACCCAATCTAAACTTAATAAATAAGTTTTTATGGACATTCTTTCCAAAACAAATAAAATAATTTATTAAACACACATTCATTAATATTGTATATTCATTTTGTTTTATTATTTATTATAAAAACATCATATTTATGAATCATGCATATTTAATAATTACGCATAATAATTTTGAACAATTACAATTATTGATAAACTTATTGGACGATGATAGAAATGACATATTCATTCATATTGATAAAAAAGTAAAGGAATTGCCGTTACTAACTACAAATAAATCTAAGTTATTTATCCTTGATAAAAGAATTGATGTAAGATGGGGAGATGTAAGCCAACTAGAAACAGAAATAATACTTTTTGAAACTGCAATCAAACATGGTCAATATGAATATTATCATTTAATATCCGGTATGGATCTTCCGATTAAATCAAATGATTATATACATAATTTTTTCAAAATAAATAAAGGAAAAGAATTTGTTGGTTTTTCGGAAGCTGATCCTAAAAGATTAAAATGGAATGTATACTACCATCATTTATTAACAAGACATTATAGACAGAAAAACATCTTAATGAAGGTCGTATTCAAAATAACACGAGCTGTATTAGAAACCATTGCAAATACATTTATAAGACACAATACAACCATCGATTTAAAAAAAGGACCACAATGGGTAAGTATAACCCAGGAATTCTGTTCTTATATAATTGCAAGAAAAGTTGAATTATTAAAATTTTATAAGAACACACGTTGTTGCGATGAAATTTTTATACAAACTCTATTATGGAACTCACCATTTAGGAATAATATTTATAACACAGAAGACGAGTTTAAGGGATGTATGAGATTAATCGACTGGAAAAGGGGGAGACCTTATGTTTTTGGAAAAGAATATGAGCTTGATAAAAAATTGATAGTTTCTTCTAAGTACCTTTTTGCACGAAAATTTGACATTAAGAAATTTCCTGATATGGTAACTTTTGTCGTGAATATGATAAATAATAAGCAAAATGAATAAAAATGATTATTTAGTTTCAATATGTGTCCCTATTTATGGCGTAGAAAAATATATAGAACGGTGTGCTGTCAGTTTGTTTGAACAAACATATCAAAATATTGAATATATATTTGTTAATGATTGCACGAAAGACAACAGTATTGATATTTTACGCCAAACGATGGAACGGTATCCTAATAGAGTCTCACAAGTTCATATAATTGAACATAAACACAATACAGGTCTTGCCGGAGCTAGAAATACAGCCGTAAAATCAGCAACAGGTGATTTCATTATGCATGTGGATAGCGATGATTATGTTAGTGTTGATATTGTTTCAAGATCTGTAGCAAAGCAAAAAGAGTTTAATGCAGACATTGTTGTTATTGACTTTATCCGCAAATATCCAACTTATCAACAAATATTCCAATATACAAACTTTAAGAAAAGTGAATTATATTGCTTAAATGTTTTAGCGCGTAATAATTCCAATAGTATTTGGGCAAAATTAATTCGTAGATCCCTGTATGTCGATTATAACATAAAATGTAAAGAAGGATGTAATCAGGGTGAAGACTATCAGGTCGTTCCAAAATTACTTTACCATGCTCATATAATTGCAAATTTAAACTCCCCACTCTATATTTATGACTGTATAAACCAAAATTCATATACAAATAACTTTTCTGCCATCAAACTAAAGCAGAACTGGGAATCAATGAATTCTATTAGGAATTATTTTGCAGATAAAGGAGAAGAATACATAATCGCAGTACAAAAGGGCAGATTAAGACAGTTGGCAGATGATTTTATAGTTAGTGCAAAAACTTCAGGAGAAGTATCTGTTATTTATTACAAATATGCATTAAATATACTATCAAAAATAAATCATAAATATTGGATATCTGTGCCAATATCAAAACGTATAATCCTATATCTTTCAAATCATTTTCTACTGATGAAAATATATATATTGACTGCACGTGCAATAAGAAAATCTAGTTTAAAATTTATTGATAAAATAAATAATAAAAGAAAACAATTGTAAAAACAAATCATACAAAATTGAATAAATCTAAAAAGATATAAAATCTCTTTTTATTTACAAGGACGAAAGCTAAATTAGCCTAAATATATTATTATAAATTTCCTACTATAGTAGATAGTAGAAATGAATAGTCCTTTAAATCTCAAAAACTTATAATTTAATAATATATGAAACCTGTAGGATTAGTAACATGTTATTTTCATCATAACTATGGAAGTATGCTACAAGCATACGCAACAGAAATGGTTATGGATAAGATTGGGGTGACATACGAAACTATTGCCTGTAAAGCCCCAATAAATTACATGGAAGAAAATAAGATTTTATATATAATAAAAAAGCTATTGATTGCAGACTGGAAAATGCGTCTTGGGAAAATGAAAATTGAGCGAGAAAAGAAAAAGAATCCTGTTTTCGCTAAAAATTGGCAAATTAGAGATGTCGCATTCAATAAGTTTGCTGATGAAGCATTTCATTTATCACCACTATGTAAAACACGGTCTGAGTTGACAGAAATGGCAAAGAACTATTCGGCATTTCTCGTAGGTAGCGATCAGTTATGGCGTACAGATAGTGTGGAGCATGGCTACTATACTTTAGAGTGGGTTCCTGATGATATCAGAAAAATTGCTTATTCTACAAGTATTGGCGTAAAGAAAATTCCATGGTTTCAAGTGAAAAAAAACAAGCGATTTATGAATCGTTTTGACTATATGGCTTTACGTGAGCAAAGTGCATGCGATTTAGTTTTTCAACTGACTGATAGAAAAGTACAAGTAGTTCTTGACCCGACATTGCTTTTTACTGGCGATCAATGGATGAAAATACAGAATAAAGAACCTCTTACAAAAGGGAAATACATATTCTGTTATTTTTTAGGAAATAATCCGAATCAAAGGGATATAGTAAAAGAACTAAAGGATATGACCGGTATGAAAATTGTAGCTTTGCAGCATTTGGATGAATATATTCCTTCTGACGAAGGTTTTGCAGACGAAGCTCCTTACGATGTTGGACCAGCAGAATTTCTTAATTATATCCGCAATGCAGAATACATATGTACAGATTCATTTCATTGTTCTGTATTTTCTATTCTATATAAGAAGAAGTTTTTTACATTTAGTCGTTTTAGCGAGACTGCAAAGCAAAACACAAATACACGAATTGACAATCTGCTGAATATAACAGGTCTTTCAGAACGTCGTGTAAATGCCGGAATGTCTGTAGATGAAATGCTAAACTTGCAATTAGACTTTAACAATGCAGACAAGAAACTAGATGAATTAAGAAAGTCGTCAATAGATTATCTGAAAAATGCGTTAAGAGGATTAGACTAATTATTATTAAATCTATAAAAATTTACACTAGATGTAAATGCCTGAGAACTTACTAATTAGATTATGATAGAAATAACTGATAAATCTAGTTGTTGTGGATGTTGGGCTTGCTATAATGCATGTCCGAAACACTGTATAACAATGGTTGAGGATAATGAAGGCTTTCGTTATCCAAAGGTTAATCTTGATGAATGTATTGATTGTGGTGTATGTGAAAAAGTATGTCCATTGCTAAAGCCTAAGATGAATGATGAAGTACCAATTAACTATACCGTTCAACAAAAAGATAAGAATGTATTGCGGACAAGTACTTCTGGGGGCTTTTTTACTGCTATTGCTAAATATGCAATAGAACAAGGTGGCGTTGTATTTGGGGCGGCTTTTGACAATGATATGGAATTGCGCCATTCATATAGTGAAACATTTGAAGGATGTGAAAAATTTCGAGGTTCAAAGTATGTTCAAAGCCTTATTGGAGATACATATAAACAGGCTAAAAGTTTTATAAATGCTGGACGATTAGTAGTTTTTAGTGGTACACCTTGTCAGATTGCGGGATTATATGGTTTCCTTAGAGGGCGACAATATGAAAATCTAATAACAGTGGACTTAGTGTGCCATGGTACGCCAAGCCCACTGTTGTTAAGAAAATATTTTGCATTCCATGCTTCCATTGCCGGTAGTTCAATCAAAGACTATCGTTCTCGTGATAAATATTATGGTTATGACTACAGCACATCAACTATTTGGTTTGAGGACAAAACAAAATCCTATCACAAGGGGAAAGAATCAGACATGATGCTTGGTCTTTATTCTAAAAATATATGTTCGCGTCCAAGTTGCTATACTTGTCATTTTAAAACACTTAATAGGATTAGTGACATTACTATTTTTGATTGTTGGGACGCATCTTCTGTTTCTTCCAAATTTTCAAAGGAAGGAGCAACTAACGTGTTTATCCACACCCCAAAAGGCAATGATGTATTTAATAAAATAAAAAACGCCTTTATTTATGCCCAACCTGATATAGAGGAAGTTATCAAACGTGATGGGGTAATGATAAAGAATTTTGTTCCAATGAATAATGCCAGGACACAATTCTTTGAAGATCTTAATAATCTTCCATTTAAAACCATCCAAGATAAGTATATGAAGATTTCTATGTTGCAAATGGTATTAACTAAAATAAAACCAACTTTATATAAAATGGGAATATTCAGTATATATTTAAAAATAAAACGGTTATTGGTTAAAAACATATAGCACATTATTTAAACATTAAATATTGAATTACTAAAAAACAAAATACTATCTAACGATTTTGTTTGATATAATAAATAACACATATATGTAATTTTATGAATATACTTTTCTTAATGAAAGTGTATGAAATAGGTGGGCAGGAAGTTGTTACATCTGTTTTGGCAAAGTCCTTTTCTGATAACAATAACAACGTTATTATAGCATGTTTTAATCAGCCTAATAAAATGATGATAAGAAGAACATGCGATGCCGTTAAAGTATATAGTTTAAACGGTTTCAACTATTCAGAAAATAATGTTGCCAAATTAAGAGATATTCTTATATCCGAAAAAATAGATATCGTTATAAATCAATGGGGGCTACCTTATATTGGTGCAAAAGTATTGGAAAAGGCAAAGAAAGGATTAAATGTAAAAGTTATAGCGATATACCACAATGACCCCGGCACAAATGCACGAATAAAAGATGTTGAAATAGAATTGTCAAAAACAGACAATGGATTTAAGCGACTGCTACTTATTGCCAAGAAGAATTTATACAGATTTATCACAAGCAGAAGTATGCGGTATGTATATAATCATAGCGATGTTTACCAAGTGCTCTCCCCTAGTTTCGTTGAACGCTTTAAGAATTTTACAGGAATAAAGAATCCAAAGAAACTTATGGTGCAGACAAACCCTGTAACAATAGAAACAGGAGACTTTGTTTTAAAACCTGCTAATAAAGAAAAAGAAATAATATATGTCGGCCGCATTGACTATAATCAAAAAAGGGTGTACAGAGTGATAGACACATGGGCTTTGCTGGAAAAGAAATATCCAGACTGGCGGCTGACTATAGTAGGCGATGGAGTTGAGCGTGAGAATATTGAAAAGCAAGCAAAGGCATTAGGACTAAAGAATGTCAGGTTTGAAGGTTTTAAATCACCTATAGAGTATTATAAACGCGCAAGGATTCTGATGCTTACATCTGAATATGAGGGTTTCCCCCTTGTGTTGGCTGAATGTATGAGTTTCGGAGTTGTTCCTGCCGTTTATGGCAGTTATTCTGCTGTTTACGACATTGTCAATGACGGTGTTAATGGTATTGTCTTTCCATACCAAAAAGAAGGTTTTTCTGCAGAAAAGGCAGCCATACAATTACAAAAGATTATGCATAATGATGCCGTCTATAATGATATGGCTGAAAAAGCCATTGAAACAAGCAAAAGATACTCTGTTGACGAAATATATAAATCGTGGGAAGAGACTTTTGAAAAACTGAAAATGTAATATTTATAAAATATAAAGATGAAAGATATTGTTCGTTTTCTTAATATCGACATACTCTCAACAACACGCGATGAGCTGTTGAAGAACTTGAAAAAAGGTGTGTTGATAACTCCTAACGTAGACCATCTGGTAAAGCTTCAAAAAGATAAAGACTTTTATGATGTTTATCAAAAGGCAGAATGGGTGGTATGCGACAGCAAAATATTATACATGATGTCTAAACTGCTGAAAAAGCCGTTGCCGGAGGCTATCCCCGGAAGCAGCTTCTTTACAGCATATTATATGTATCATAAGGATGACACTGACTGCAAGATATTCTTGCTGGGTGCAGCAGAAGGTATAGCAGAGAAAGCTAAAAGAAACATCAACGAAAAAGTGGGCCGTGAGATTGTTGTCGGCGCACATTCGCCTTCGTATGGATTTGAGAAGAAAGAGGCAGAATGTGAGGAACTGATAAAAATTGTAAATGAAAGCGGCGCAAACGTTGTTCTTGTAGGTGTAGGTGCGCCAAAACAGGAGAAATGGATAATGAAATATCGTGACAGGATGCCAAACGTGGATGTGTTTATGGCTCTTGGCGCAACGATAGACTTCGAGGCTGGTACGCTGAAACGTGCGCCTATGATATGGCAGAAATGCGGAATGGAGTGGCTGTATCGTGTGATAAAAGAACCCAAGCGCCTGTTTAAGCGTTATTTTGTTGACGACATGCAGTTCTTCTATTACTTCACTAAGCAGTTGCTTGGCATATACAAGAATCCATTTGAGAAATAAGAATTCTTATTTCCTGAACAGCTTTGCTATTATGGCTATAGGAACAAGCACTATAGCCGAAAGATAAGATAACACTATACGAAAAAACGATTTCATTAGTGCAAAGATAATAAATTATTTTTGTATATATTTTGCTATTCAAGTGTTTTGACAATAATAATATTCATATTGTAATTATTCGTCTATCTTGAATATTTAAGATATTATGACTTTAGTGAATAAAAAAGCTAGAAGAATTTTAGACTATATAACAGGTACATACAAATGTGTCGGCGAATCTGTGCTTCGCCGAAATTGAGTATTAAAACTGAAGGTCTGCGCAGCTAATCTCCTAATATTCTATTCCGGCAGAGCACAGAAATAAACAATTAAAAATTTATATTGATATGATTAGAAATAGGCATGCATACTTAATTATAGCCCACGATCAACCTGAGCTATTACAAATCTTAATCAGTCTTATCGACGATGTACGTAACGATATATTTATTACCATTGATTCACGAACGGATATAAATATATTCAAAAACATAAAAGCTCAAAATAGTAACTTGTTTTTTACGCCACGAAGTAATAATCGTTGGGGCAGTATCAAGCAAATAGAAACTGAATTTCTATTATTTGAAATATCGCAGAATCATGGCAATTATTCATATTATCATTTGCTTTCAGGACAAGACTTACCGATAAAATCACAAGACTATATACACGAAATGTGTGATACGTTACAAGGAAAAGAATTTGTAGGATTTGAAAAAGAATCTCCACAATCTCTTAAAGTATTAGATAATAAAACTAGATATTTCTATATTTTACAAAACCACTTTAGATGTAGTAATATTTTTGAAAAAATTATTGTCAGATTAATTCAAAAAAGCAGTTTATCACTGCAAAAAATATTTCGAGTTAAAAGAAGGTATAAACTTGAATTAAAGAAAGGATGTAATTGGGCTAGTATTACAGATGAATTCTGTAAATATCTAATAAAACATAAAGCTGAGATATTACAAATGTTTAATCATACTTTTTGTCCTGATGAGATTTTCTTACAAACAGTATTATGGAATTCACCATATAAAAATAATATATATGATTATGAAGACGAATATCATTCATGTCTAAGATATATTGATTGGAAAAGAGGGGAACCATATATATGGAAAGAGAATGATTTTGATGAATTAATAAATAGCACAAACAAATGCTTTTTTGCACGTAAATTCAATGTACAAGACAAAAATTTAATAAATAAAATAGTAATGTTTTTAAATAAAAACGAGTAAATATGTAAATTCAATAACATTATATATGATATAAGTTGATTGTTTCTGTAATTAGAAATCATAAGCAGTATGAGTGGTTCCTGAAAAGGATTTGCATAAATCACATGACGGTATAGTTTAAGTGAAGAGGGAAGAGTAAAAAATCCAATAGTCTAGTTGTTTCTTGTCGCAAGCACTACGTTGGCTATTGACTTTAACGACTATAACTCCTAACATGAGGCCCAACACCATTGGATTGACTAACGTCGAACTTTGTTTCTTCTCTTTTCTCTGTTCACTTAAATTAAAAAAAAGACTAAACCATGCTTTATCCATTATTGTTTAAGAATAACATTTATTCTAAGGTCTGGGGCGGTAATCTGCTGAAGACACTTAAAGGTATTAGTGACGGTGATACAACTCCTATGGGCGAGAGCTGGGAGATAAGTGCTGTGCCGGGTAAGGAGTCGGTAGTGGGCAACGGCTCGCTGCAGGGACGCAAGCTTAACGAACTTGTGACGGAATATAAGGAAGAACTGATAGGACGTACTGTTTATGACATGTATGGCGAGACGTTTCCGCTGCTGATAAAGTTTATCGACGCTGCGAAGGACTTGTCGATACAGGTGCATCCCAACGACGAGATGGCACGTAAATATCACGATTCGTTCGGCAAGACGGAGATGTGGTATATTATGGACACAAAGCCGGGAGCTAAGCTCTACAGCGGCTTTAAGAGTCTGATATCGAAATATGAATATGGCAAGCGCATAGAGGACGGCAGCATCTGTGACGTGCTGGCGTCGCACAACGTGAAGGAGGGCGACGTGTTCTACATTTCGTCAGGGCGCATCCATGCGATATGCAGCGGTACGCTGCTGGCTGAGGTGCAGCAGAGCTCAGACCTGACATACCGAATATTCGACTATAACCGTCCGGGACTTGACGGCAAGCCAAGGGCACTGCACACGGCGCTGGCATCGGAGGCGCTGGACTATAAGGTGGAAGACGACTACCGCACGCACTACACGCGCAAGATGAACTATCCGGTGCTGCTGGCGGAGAACAGATTCTTTACGGTGAAGCTGCTGGAGGTGAACCGTGCCTTCCACAGAAAGCTGTATAAGTATGACAGCTTCGTGGTGTATATGTGTCTTGAGGGCAGCAGCGACATCGTGATAAGGTCGTGGAAGGGCGAGGAACCAGAGATAAAGCAAGTGCATCTGACAAAGGGCATGAGCTGTCTCGTGCCTGCCTGCGTTGCCGACATGGACGTTGTGCCGAACAACGAAGACCGCGTGTCGAAGTTGCTCGAGGTGTATATTGATAATAAGAACTACTGATTTAAGTTAAAAAAGAAGAGCAGGCGCCAAAGCGCAATTAAAGAGTGAAAGCCCCACCAAACCTCCCCCGTGGGGAGGCTTTTGTTTCTCGGTAGTTAAAGGAGCATTTTTAAGTAAAAAACGAAGAGTGAAGAGTGAAAAATCCAATTGCAAACGTAGTGCTTACAAGTAGAAACCACAATACATTTGGATTTTTCGTTTTTCACTTTTAACTTTTCCCTTTCGTAAGACGTACTACGTTGCCATTGTGCCGGCTGATTTGTAATTGTCGTGCAAGTGAGAGCAGAAGCAAATCTCATTTGGTTATGCCGAGCGCAACCGACAATCAATAGAATTAATCTGCCGGAAGTGAATATAAGGATTTGCAATCTGATTACTTTCATAATCACTACGTTTGGTAATGTGCCGGCGGATCTGCGCTCCGCCGGAATTAAATATAAGGATCTATGATCCGTTTAAAGTACCGCTGTATTATAAAAGTGAGTAATGACAAATTTAATGCTATGTTTGCATTAAAAGTATGAGGTGATGTCAAATAGGAAGTAATCGGATCAAAAATTAGCTACGCTGACCTTCGGTTCTTATATTCAATTCCGGCGGAGCACAGATCCGCCGGCACATTAGTCTTGTTGGTCATTGTCGCAAGCACTATGTGAAGTCATGATAATAATCTACAAGGCATTTGACTCTAACTTCTGTAACTACTTTAACTCCTTTAACTTCTAACAACCACTTCCATAATCTGTGGCTTACTTACGCGACTATCAGACGGACATAATGGCTCGCATCATTGACGAATGGCAAAGATGCAAGAGCGTGATGGTGCAGATGCCTACGGGCACCGGCAAGACGAGAGTATTGGCTGCACTCGTGAATGAAGAACTAAACGATAAAAACGAAACTACAGGACGGACGCGTAGCGTGTGGATTGTTGCACACAGACGGGAACTGGTGGAACAGATAAAGGAAACGGTAGAACAATTCATAATTAATAATTCACAATTCATAATTAATAATTGGGTTGGACGGAACGATGTTTCACAATTAGCTAACGCTGAACTACGTTTCATAATTGGGCTAAACCGAACTACGTTTCATAATTGGGTTAAACCGAACGATGTTTCACAATTAGCTAACACTGAACTACGTTTCATAAGGCATAATTGGGGTAAACCGAACGATGTTTCACAATTAGATTGTGGCAAACGTTGTTCAACGCCTATAAATAAGCACAAAGCAAATCATAATTTTCCATTATCAATTATCAATTCTCAATTGTCTTATGCCAGTAAGATCCACGTGTTATCGATACAATGGCTGGCGAGACACTGGGAGGACGTGAAGGACGAGATGCCGAGTCTGATAGTGATAGACGAGGCTCACCATGCGCTGGCTGACACTTACGCCGAACTGTGGCGAAGATACCCGGAGGCTAAGAAGCTGGGAATGACGGCCACGCCATGCAGAATGAACGGCAAGGGATTTACGGATCTGTTTGACAAGCTGATATCGGGATGGAGCATTGCGGAGTTTGTAAGACGCGGATATCTGTCGGTGTTCGACTATGTGTCGATAAGACGTGAGAGCGAGGAACAGAGACTGATAAACGAACTGAAAAGACGGGGCACCGACGGCGACTACCAGATAAAGGAGATGAACGAGAAGCTGAACAGGCAAACGAGCATCGAAAGGCTGTATGACGCCATGAAGCGCTATGCCGACGGCAAAAAGGGCATAGTGTACGCCATAAGCATTGAACACGCCAGAAACATTGCGGAATACTACAGCAGACGGGGCGTGAAGGCGGTGGCGATAGACAGCAGGACGCCGCGGGCGACACGTAAAGCCTTGGTGGACGACTTTAAGGCGGGAAGGATAAAGGTGATGGTGAACGTTGACGTGTTCAGCGAGGGTTTCGACTGTCCTGACGTGGAGTTTGTGCAGATGGGCCGCCCCACCCTGTCGCTAGCTAAATATCTGCAGCAGGTGGGCCGCGGACTGAGAATGAGCAAGGGCAAGGATGCGTGCATGCTGATAGACAACGTGGGGCTGTATCGTGTGTTCGGACTGCCGACAAGGGAACGCGACTGGCAGGCTATGTTTGAAGGCAGGATGACGGGAAAGGCGGAGACGGAAAGACGTGGCAGGCAACTGGCTGCGACGGCATGGACAGCTGACGAAGAGACTATAGGAAAGGACGAGATGGAAGTGGTGATGAACCACGAAAGGCTGCTGACATATATAGAGAAAGCCAAAGACGGAGACGAGACGGAGGCTAAGGCACTGACGGCATACAAGGACAAACGGAGCGGAACATGGGGCCTGAAACGCGGCAGGAAGATAACGGCGAGGGCGCAATATGCGAAGGTGTTTGACATAAAGGACAACATGGCTGCCGTGAGATTCGGCGACATGCGCGTTGGCGTGGTTGACGGCGACGGTAATGTGATGATGAGAATCGACAGATACAGCGGCATGAGGTTTGTGAAGAACGACTTCGTTGAGGTGAAAGACAACGGATGCAAGACGTTTTATATTGACATAAGGACAAACAGACTGTACAGGGAGAAGCCGGAGGTGATGGTATTCGGAGGCGTGGAGATGCTGAAGATGGGCAGAACGCTATACAGCAGGACTAAGAATGTGTATGTGAACGCTCAGGGCATAGGACGCGGCGAACTGGCATGGCGCGGCTTTTATTTGGAAATACCTGACAGCAACGTGCCGGAGACGTGCCGCAAGGCTGCGCTGACGCTTAGCACAGGCTACGAGACATCGGCATGCGTGATTGAAGGTGACGAGGAAAGGGCATACTGGTGTTGCGGCAGACTGGCTGACGGAAGTATTATAGCGGCAGACAATGACGGACGCTTCTATCACATGGCTAAAGGCATGACGCCTGAACGGATAGACGGAAAGGACGACATGGAAGCCCTGCTAAAAAGACTGAAGACGGAAGCCTGCGCAAGGGCTGCGGAAAAGAGACTGAGAAAGGAACAAGAGGAACAGGAACAAAGGCAGAAAAGACTGGAAAGGATAACAGACGCACAACCATTTAAGAGCGGAACGAAATGGGGACTGAAGTCGGGCGACAGAGTCGTAGTGCCGCCGAAATACAGAATGATAATGCCGCCGATAGGCAAGCTCTGTGCCTTTGAGGACAGTCCGAGACAATGGGGCGTAATGGAAGTTGACGGAAAGGTGGTGGAAAAGGCCAGATATATGAAAGTGGCAATAGAAGAAAACGGCACCATGAAACTGACCGTGATACCGGGAAAGGTGATTACAAGGAGGAAGTGAAAGCCCCACCAAACCTCCCCCGTGGGGAGGCTTTTGTTTCTCGGTAGTTA
>OGMP01001469.1_pt1 | contig 18258 bp, 14 predicted proteins | sample 1573261 | NCBI WGS metagenome assembly OGMP01 (sample SAMEA2581878, study PRJEB24529) | metagenome | biome: Human gut stool | place: China | collected 2011 | reverse complement strand
GCTATGAAGAAGGTTCTGTCTGACATTCAGGACGGTACATTTGCTAAGGACTTCCTCCTTGATATGTCTGACGCTGGTTCACAGGTACACTTCAAGGCTATGAGAAAGCTCCACGCTGAGCATCCTTCTGAGAAGGTTGGTAAGGAGATCAGAAAGCTCTACAGCTGGAACAACGATGACGAAAAGCTCATCAACAACTAATTTGCAGAATTAATATTATTGCATAAAGAAAAGACGACTTGCAAACGTAAGTCGTCTTTTTTCTTTTTAATTCGCTTTTTCAACCTCGCTACTCTATGTTTGTTAATAGCTGTACGTTAGTCGCCCGATAACGTTACTGCACTTGTCGAGCAATGGGACGTCGAGGACGCCGTCCCCTACATATTAAATGCAGGGGACTCCTATGGTCGTCCGTTGTTTTGTCAAGATAATGCGCTGTCCTTTGCATCATAAGTTTCAACGCTGTCGTGCTCATCGGTGGTATATGAATAGAACGTATCTCCCTCGATCGTGACATCGACCTGCTTCACATCATAAGCGCTGCCGTCCTTATCCTTTTCAAAGTATACCGAAAAATCAATGGTCGACAGGTCAAGATCGCCGTATTCTCTATCGTGTGACAGCATATCGAGCCAAAGCTCATATGCAAAAAGCTGCGGCGTGATGTTATCTTCTTTGTCCATATCTGGCACATACGACATTGCAAGCTCTTTCGCAAGGTCGAGTGAGGTCACATTGTCAAAGTGAAGCTTCTTGCCGCTGGTGTTATACTTTGTTACAAGCGCCTGCGCCTTTTCAAAAATATACTGCGCCGTGGCTGACGGGTCAGCTTCCACAGTGCTGGTGCTTGAAAACGGAGCGGAATCATACACCGCCCAGCTTCCGTCATTGGCGTAGCTATACAGAGTAAATCTGTTTGTGAACATATCCACAGTGAAATAATCTGTCGCCATATTGAACTGTATGTCCGAATCGTTGACGATATTCAGGGTCAGGAGGTTCAGACTTTCGTTTGTGATATATCCATTTTGCACATAGTTTGACTTTACATATTCTGTTGTATTGTTGCTGTTCATGATATCGTTGTAATAATTATAGTCAGCAGGGGAGTAGCTAAAAATGGCATTGTCTGGGTTTTTCATAGAGCTTTCGTCATAGATATCCAGCAGGTCATTTTTGAGGGTTTGAGCTATAATTTTGGCATTTTCAGTGAAGCTTTCGCCGCTTCCGTATTTGAGAGAAACGCTGTTATCGCTGTTTGAAATGGTTATCTTGCAGTTGTTATTCTCAATATGGGCTTCTATTCTGCAATTCACCGCCTTGTTAAAAGCGTCCTCATCAAGGGTTTTTATCTCCGACAGGATATCGATTACCAAAGAATTTGTCTCATAGCTGTTATCATCTGTCAAAAAATCCACGCTTGGAAGTCCGCTGTCGGTTTTCTCCAGCAGGTCAACGTAATACCTTGTGCTGTGTTCCTTGCCCTTGATATTTTCGTCATAGTTGCCGCTGTAGACTATATCGCAGTATGCAGGGCTGTTTTGTATTATGTCGAGATTTCCTACCGTAGAATTTGCGCTTTCAAGCACTGTGTCTGCAAGCTTTATAAAGTCTGCTGAACACAACTGCAGTGTACCTGTATCGCCGGATACACTGCTGTTTGCAGGTGGAGCTGTGCCTGCGTTCGGCTCGTAGTCATGGATATTTCTTGTCATGTAAATTCCGCCTGACATTACAAGCACCACTGCCGCCGCTACCGCAGCGATCCTTGCAGCCATATGCCTTGTGACCTTTTCCGGGTGAGTTTCCATTATCTCAGGCTTGAAAGCAGATGTGTTTATATCTCCGTCTTGCTGTGGAAATTGCTGTTTGAGCGTTTCTTTGAGCTGATCTTTCTTTTGTTCCGATAGGCTTGCGTTTGCAAAATAATTCTTTATATCTCTTTCGTTCATACGCTCATCTCCTTTTCGTAGTCTGAAAGTGAAAGCTTTAGTTTTTCTCTTGCTCTTTTCAGCCTTGATGTGACCGTGCCCTTGCTTATTCCCAAAATGTCGGCTATCTCATCGGTCTTGCAGCCTTGATAATAAAAAAGATAAAGCACTATCCTGTATTTTTCATCCAGCCTGTTTATAGCGTTTTGCACATCTATCTGCATATCAGGTGATGAAAAATCGCTGCTTGCACTTACCTCATTTTCTGCACGCAGACGTCTGCCTGCCGACCTTAGCAGGTCTTTGGATAGATTTATCGCCGTTCTCAGCAGCCACGCTTTAAGATGCTCGTCATCATTGAAGAAAAGCTCACCCTGCCTTGTGAAATATTTTATTATGACCTCGCTGACTATATCCTCCGCCTCGTGAACGCTGCCTGTGACTGCCAGTGCCGCTCGGTAGATATCGTCTGAAAATTTGTCAACTATGTAGTCAATATCTCTTGTCAAAGCTGTCACCTCCTTTGTTGTTTTGAAAAGCTTTTCATCTATAACACGAATGTAAAGACCGTTTGATTGCATAAAAAAATGGACGAAAAAAATTTTTTCGTCCATAAAAAAATCAGCTTTTACTTGTTTTTACATAAGACCACCCGTCACCGAGGTTATCCTCGCCCCCTGATGAGCTTATGGGTGAGCGGTAAATATAGTAGTGATCGTAAATGGTATAGAATTTCACTGTCAAGCCGTCACAGTCGATATATGTGATATTTCTGCGCTCCAGCTCCTCAAGCTTTTTCTTCACAGACTTGCAGGCATTGTTTTCAGTGAGCGATTTAATGGAGCATTTGCCCTTTGGCAGTGCCGGCTTTTCGCATGAAATGCTTTCTATCATAAACTCCGCAGTGGTCTGAAAGTTAGCCTTATTGTCATTGAAAACGGCTTTTATCTGGCTGTCGGAGCGCATATAGTGCTGATGCCAGAAGCCGAGTGCTACTGCTAAGATTATGACTATCCAAATTATCCACTTGGCTTTTCTGCCTGTTGACCATTTGCGAAGCTTGCCGTCAGCACCCATATCTTTCTCGCTGACAATAGGATTTATCTGCTCGCTCATTATTTTACGAACGCCTCCAATCTGTAGATAGGCATACCCATGTCTGAGAATTTCTTCTCATATTCCGTTACGATATTGCCCTCGAAGCCGCTGTTGTGAAGGTCGAGAGAAATGTTTTTAAGTCCGTAATTTGCCGCAGAGAACTCCTCCAAGGAGAACTCAAAGAAGTGCATATTGTCGGTCTTTTGGTATATCTCGCCTTTATCCACAAGAATACGTCTGTATATTTCAAGAAAAGCTCGGTATGTGAGCCTATGACGTGCATATGTATTTTTAGGATACGGACAGCTAAAGTTAAGATAGATACACTCCACTGACTTTTCAGGGATAAAGCAATCCAGATATTCAGCCTCGCCCCTTGCAAATCTCAGGTTCGGTATGCCCTCGTCTATAGCCATTTGTGCGGCGTCAACTATAACGTTACTGCTTTTTTCTACTGCAAGGAAATTCTTGTCAGGATTTCTCTTTGCTATCTCTCTTGCAAACTGACCCTTTCCACAGCCTATCTCCAGCACAAGGGGATTGCTGTTTCCGAATATCTTCTCAAAGTCAATAAGCTGTTTGTTTGATTTGTCCTGAAAATTCTTCTCGTCACGGTCAAGATATAAAATATAATCTCCGCAGGCTTCAAGACGTGCCTCAAGATTTTTCTTTCTTCTCATTCTCATATGGGATAAACTCTCCTGTTATTTATTAGAATATTTGTGCAGAAAATAGTCCTTATCAGACGTGACATTTAGCCACTGCACGGCCGCCCCTGTGAGCATATTTTCATAAGGATAAACTGTGAGCATGACTTCGGGTGTGTCCTCATCGCTGAAATGAGGGGTCACCTTAAAAGCTATCTCGCAGTTGAGCCGTTGGACGACCTCTTCCTCGGTGAGCTTTCTGAAAAGCACTGAGGTGTCCTTTTCGGTGATAGGTATTTTGGTAAACTTCGCCTGATAAATTTTCTTGCCGTCCTTTTTGGTGACAAGTGAAAAGCCATGCTTCACAAGAGTTATCTTTACGCCATGGTTTTCGTAGTATTCAAGGTTTGAAAAGGTAACACGTCCGTCATTGACAGCTTCACCAGATATCGAAACGCAAAGCCCTTTGTCTGACGCTTTCCCTGCACTCTCCACTCCGAAAGCAAAGGGAAGTCCGTCTATCATTATCTCTCCGCAGGTGGAGAACTGCAACTTCACCTGCTTTTTCTTCAAGCCTGCAAATGGATTTTTCATGACAACTCCTATATTAAAGGTCGATCTGCACGCCGCCAACAGGTCTTATGGACAGCACATAGCATGAGCCTTCACCGAATACTCTCTCCATTTCAGCCTTGAAAGCTTCAAGCTTCTTTTCAGGTACGAACGCTTGGATAGTTCCTGCAAAGCCACCGCCGTGTACTCTGCAAGCACCCTCACCGCCAAGAGCCTGCTTTGCAAGATACAGAGCAAGTGAAAGGCCCTGCTCGTTTGGAGCAGAAGAAGCATAGATGTTCTGAAGATATTTGAATGATGAATCTCCTGATTCATTGATAAGGCTCAGGAAAGCGTCAAAGTCGCCCTCTGAAAGTGCGGAAGCTTCCTTGCCAACTCTCTCGTTATCGTCAAAGAAGTGGAGCGCTCTAAGCACAGCTCTGTCACTGCACTTTTCTCTAACGGCGCAGATGTTTTCAAGAAGCTGTTCCTTTGTAATCTCTCTCAGCACCTTTTTGCCAAAGAAAGCCGCAACAGACTTCATTTCCGCAGGGATAGCCGCATATTCAGGGGTGAGGTCGGCATGGTTGCCCTTTGTGTCAACGATACACAGTGCGTGACCGCTCTTTGTGAAATCAAACTTTACAGAGTCGATAACAGGGTGTTTTTCGTCAGCAAAGTCGATAGTGATAAATCCACCTACTGATGAAGCCATTTGGTCCATAAGACCTGATGGCTTGCCAAAATATACATTTTCCGCAAACTGAGCTATCTGAGCTATTTCCACAGCAGAAACCTCGCCCTCGTTGTAAAGACCATTGAGGATAGTGCCGATAAGCACTTCATAAGCCGCAGATGATGAAAGTCCAGAGCCTTTGAGCACGTTTGAAGTTGCATAAGCCTTGAAGCCCCCGACATTGTGACCATTCTTCTTAAAGCCTGCGGACATACCTCTTATAAGTGCCGCAGATGTGTTTTTCTGCTCCTCGTAGATAGTGTCGTCATCAACGTTTACAGTGTCCATTGGGAAGCCCTCAGACTGTATGGTAATAACGTTCTCTTCGGTGTCAGGAGCGACAGCAGCAATAACGTCAAGTGAAACGCCTGCCGCAAGAACACAGCCGAAGTTGTGGTCGGTGTGGTTGCCGCCTACCTCAGTTCTGCCTGGAGCTGAGAAGAAAGCAGTTGGCTTTTCACCGAAAAGCTTTTCAAACTCATCTGCAACTCTGTTATATCTTTCTCTCTGAAACGCCGTCATATCGGCGGTGTAGACCTCGTCAAGTGTGTATTTTTTCATTATGTATATCCTCCGAACGTAAATTTAAGTATACTTTGTTATTATACAACATTTATGCTCTTTTTTCAAGTACAATTTTTTTAACAAGTGAGGAGGTAAGAATGAGGAATGAGGAGTGTTAAGAATGAGGAATGAGGAGTGAGGAATGAGGAATTATGGTATCGCCTGGCGGCGATTTATTTTTTTCATTCAAAACGTGCGCTGCACGTTTCATGTGTGCGTTCGGCACGTTTCGCTTGTATGCGCAAACTGCCTATTTACGCACCTTTTTGTATGTTTGGCACGCTTGCACGGATGAAACCGCCTGTTTATTTTTTATTATATATAATATCTACACCCTGTATATCCCTATATAAATTATCTATTATGTATATATACAATAAAGTGTGCAAGTGTGCGTGTATGTGTGCCAAGTGTGCCTATAGGTGAATTTTTGCACAGAAGCTCCCTTGATATTTTATGCAAACTGACAAAATTGCCGTAAGCAAACTTTTTATAACACTCTATTGGTGCTTTAAATCAAAAAAAGCTGTTGCATTTTGGTGAAATTTGTGGTATAATTACTTGTGTCTATTTTAATTATTGTTTATTTTTACCGACCACGAAAAAATGGTCGGTGCAGTGAAAGGAAAGATTTATTGTATGAAAAAACTAATGCTTGGAAACGAGGCGTTTGCAAGAGGTCTGTATGAGGCAGGCTGTAAGGTGGTTTCATCTTACCCCGGCACTCCGTCAACTGAGATAACAGAAGCTGTTGCAAAATATGACGAGGTATATGCTGAGTGGGCGCCTAATGAAAAGGTGGCAATGGAAGTGGCTCTTGGCGCTTCTATAGGTGGTGCAAGAAGCTTCTGCGGAATGAAGCACGTTGGTCTTAACGTTGCCGCTGACCCTCTTTACACAGCAGGCTACACAGGCGTAACGGCAGGTATGGTAATAGCTGTCGCCGATGACCCTGGTATGCACTCGTCACAGAACGAGCAGGATTCACGTCACCATGCTATCGCTTCTAAGACAATGATGATAGAGCCTTCCGATTCAAGGGAGTGCAAGGAGTTTGCTAAGGCTGCTTTCGAACTTTCTGAAAAGTTCGATGTTCCTGTTATCGTAAGACTGTCCACTAGAGTTTCTCACTCTCAGTCAGCTGTTGAGCTTTGCGAGAGAGAGGAAAGGGAGAATATCCCATATGAAAAGAATATCCAGAAGTATGTTATGATGCCCGGTAACGCTATCCGCCGTCACCCTGTTGTTGAGGCAAGAATGAAGGCTATCGCTGATTATGCCGAAACTTCACCGCTCAACAAGGTAGAGATGAACGATACAAAGATAGGCGTTATCACAAGCGGTATCTCATATCAGTATGCAAAGGAAGCTCTGGGCGACAAGGCTTCATATCTTAAGCTCGGTATCGTAAACCCAATGCCAATTCAGATAATAAAGGACTTTGCTGCAAAGTGCGAAAAGGTCTATGTTATCGAGGAGCTTGACGATGTTATCGAAACACACTGCAAAAAGAACGGTGTGAACGTTATCGGCAAGGAGCTTTTCAGCCTTATGGGCGAGATATCACAGACTATCGTTGCCGAAAAGATACTTGGCGAGAAGCCTGAGTATATCACATTTGAGGATAACGTGCCTGTAAGACCTCCTGTTATGTGTCCGGGATGTCCTCACAGAGGTCTGTTCTATTGCCTGCATAAGCTGGGCGTTATGGTATCAGGCGATATCGGCTGTTACACTCTTGGCGCAACAGCACCGCTTTGTGCTATGGATTCAACTATCTGCATGGGTGCTTCTATCAGCGGACTTCACGGCTTCAACAAGGCAAGAGGCGCAGAGGCAGAGAAGAAGTCTGTTGCCGTTATCGGTGACTCTACATTCATGCACAGCGGTATGACAGGTCTTGTGAACGTTGCATATAACTCCACAAATTCAACTGTTATCATTCTCGATAACTCTATCACAGGTATGACAGGTCATCAGCAGAACCCTACAACCGGTAAAAACCTTAAGGGCGACCCTGCTTATGCCGTTGACCTTGAAATGCTCTGCCATTCACTTGGTATCAAGAGCGTAAGAGTCGTTGACCCATATCACATGGCTGAAACAGAAGCTGTTATCAAGGAAGAGCTTGCCAAAGAAGAACCAAGCGTTATTATTTCAAGACGTCCATGCGCACTTCTTAAATATGTAAAGCACAATCCACCGCTCAAGGTAAACAAGGATAAGTGCGTTGGCTGTAAGCAGTGCCTGAAGATAGGCTGTCCTGCTATATCTATCCATGACGGCAAGTGCGTTATCGACCATACACAGTGCGTAGGCTGCGGCATATGCAAGGAAATGTGTAAGCTGGGTGCGATATGCGACTAATGATAACATATATTTCGAGGTGTAAATAATGAAAACAAGATCAATTATGATAGTGGGCGTAGGCGGACAGGGCTCTCTGCTTGCGTCAAGAATAATAGGAAACGTGCTTCTCTCACAGGGCTTTGATGTCAAGGTCAGCGAGGTACATGGAATGAGCCAGCGTGGCGGCTCTGTTGTTACATACGTTAAGTACGGCAGCGAGGTATGCTCGCCTGTAGTTGAAAAAGGCGAAGCTGATATCATCATCAGCTTTGAACAGCTTGAAGCCGCAAGATATGTTTCATATCTCAAGAAGGGCGGACATATCATCACTTCAACTCAGCAGATAGACCCAATGCCTGTTATCACAGGTGCGGCTGTTTATCCTGAGGATATCATAGGCAAGCTTAAAGCAGAGGGCGTTGACGTTATCGCTGTTGACGCACTGGCACTTGCGGAGCAGGCTGGTACTGCAAAGGCTTCAAACGTTGTTCTCATGGGCGTTGTGTCAACTAAAATGGCTTTTGACGAGGACGTTTGGCAGAAGGCTCTTGAAAACTGTGTTCCTGCAAAGTTCCTTGAACTGAATAAAAAGGCGTTCGCTCTCGGCAGAGAGGTAAAATAATGGACGAGATAAGCGGTCTTATCATAAAAATGACCGAGTTTTTCAGCGGCGACCCTAAGCGTATACAGCACTTTATAAAGGTGCATACCTTTGCCCGTGTTATCGGCAGGGCAGAGGGGCTTGATATCCGCGCTATGCACTGTCTTGACGTTGCGTCGGTGGTGCATGATATAGGCATAAAGCCTGCGGAGGAAAGATACGGCAAGGGTCACTGCGGCGGAAAGCTTCAGGAACAGTTAGGTCCTGAGCCTGCACGGAAAATGCTCACAGAGCTTGACTTTGACGAGGATATCATAGACAGGGTGTGCTTTCTTATCGCACATCATCACACCTATGAGGGCGCCCAGGGGCTTGACTGGCAGATACTCTTGGAAGCAGATTTCCTTGTGAACGCTTTCGAGGACAGCCTTTCCAAAGAGAGCATAAAAAGCTTCCGTGACAAGGTGTTCAAAACGAAAACAGGCATAAAAGTGCTTGAAGATATGTACGGCGTATGATACTTGTGCAAAGTTGATACCCGAGTAATATGACCGAAACCATTTTAACAGGAGGTGTGTTCCAATGGGAAAATATTGGAACGAAGAGATCGAGTGCATGGCGCACGAGGACATGAAAAAGCTCCAGAGTGAAAGACTTGTCAAGCAGGTCAAGCACGTCTGGGACAATGTGCCATACTACAAGAAGCTTATGGAAGAAAAGGGCGTAACGCCTGATGATATCCACGGCATTGAGGACCTGCACAAGCTGCCGTTCCTTTCAAAGGCTGATCTGCGTGAGGCTTATCCTTACGGTCTGCTTGCAAAGCCGCTTTCAGAGTGCGTGAGAATACATTCTACAAGCGGAACCACAGGCAAGAGAGTTGTGGCTTTCTACACTCAGCATGATATCGACCTTTGGGAAAATTGCTGTGCAAGAGCTATAGTTGCCGCAGGCGGAACAAAAGACGACGTTTGTCACGTTGCATATGGCTATGGACTTTTTACAGGCGGAGCAGGTCTTAACGGCGGCTCTCATAAGGTGGGCTGTCTTACTCTGCCGATGTCATCAGGAAACACAGAAAGACAGATACAGTTCATGCAGGATCTAGGTTCTACTATCCTGTGCTGTACTCCGTCATATGCCGCTTATATAGGTGAAACTGTAAAGGAAATGGGCATAAAGCCAGAGGAGCTTACACTCAAAGCCGGTATCTTCGGTGCTGAGCCTTGGACGGAGGAAATGCGTCACGAGATAGAGAAGCTTCTTGGTATCAAGGCTTACGATATCTATGGCCTGACAGAAACAAGCGGTCCAGGCGTAGCTTTCGAGTGCGAAGCACAGTCTGGTATGCACATCAATGAGGACAACTTTATCGCAGAGATAATCGACCCTGACACAGGCGAGGTGCTTCCTGAAGGCTCAAAGGGCGAGCTTGTATTCACAAGTATCACAAAGGAAGCTTTCCCTCTGCTGAGATACAGAACAAGAGATATTTGTATTCTTACAAGAGAGAAATGCTCATGTGGCAGAACTCTCGTCAAAATGTGCAAGCCAATGGGCAGAAGCGACGATATGCTCATCATTAAGGGCGTAAACGTGTTCCCATCGCAGATAGAGTCAGTGCTTCTTAAGATATCAAAGGCAAGCCCTAACTATCAGATAGTCGTTGACAGGGTGAACAATTCTGATACTTTCGAGATAAGAGTCGAGCTTAATGACGATATGTTCTCTGATACTGTCAAGTCTATCGAGGATCTTGAAAAGAAGATATCCAACGATATCCATAATATCCTTGGCATCAAGGCGAAGATAAGACTTGTTGAGCCAAAGAGCATTCCACGTTCTGAGGGCAAGGCAGTAAGAGTTATCGACAAGAGAAAGCTTGTCTAAAAGACAGGGGGTAATTTTATGACAGTAAAACAGCTTTCGGTTTTTATTGAAAACAGACCTGGCAGATTGTCTGCCGTTACAAAAATACTTGGGGATAATGATGTGAATATCCGTGCAATGTCCCTTGCTGACACAAAGGATTTCGGTATTCTCAGACTTATCGTTGACGATTTTGAAAAAGCAGTTTCAGCCTTGAAAACAGAGGGCTTTTCCGTTACCACCACTCAGGTGCTTGCAGTGGAGATAAACGACCGACCAGGCGGACTTTCAGAAGCAATGAAAGCTCTCTACAATGACAACATCAGCGTTGAGTATATGTATTCTGCATTCATAAACACTAAGGAAAACACGGCTTATCTTATCCTTAGAGTGGAGAACGTTACAGCCGCTCTGGAAGCTTTGAGTGAAGCAGGATTTGCACTTATCTCACAGCAGGAATTGGCAAGCATCTAGCTGATTAGTAAATACTAACTGAAAAATCACTTAAAATCTATGTGAAATTTTTATGAAATGCCGAAAACCTCTTGATTTTTTCAGAAAATGTGTTATTATATAAGTATAGTATTTGATATGATACTTGTAGAATTTATGCAAGGAGGTCTGTGAAAATGGCTTATAAGATTAGTGATGAGTGCATCGGCTGCGGCGCTTGCATGGACGCATGTCCAGTAGGAGCTATCTCCGAGGCTGATGGTAAGTGTGTTATTAACGCTGACGAGTGCATCGACTGCGGTTCTTGTGCAGGTACTTGCCCTGTAGGAGCACCTCAGGCTGAGTAATTTACTTAAACTAAGAGAAAACGTCTGTCATATGGCAGGCGTTTTTTTTGCACTTATTTTTTGTGTATTAGTTTTCAGCACGTTATCATAAAACTGTCACATTGGCGGAGTATCATATAAATACAATAAGAGAAAGACAAAAAAAGATGAAATTTACACATATACTTTTTTCTCCATATATACTTCATATACTTCAAAAAGGGAACGCAGGCTTGTGTCTGCGTTCTTTTTTTGCGTGGGTGATTTTGTGGATAGATATGTAAAATATCGTGGAAAAAATGGGCTTTTGTAACGCAGGTGTCCGTTTTTCGGTATTATTAATAAAAGTTTTGCGAAATTTGTTAAAAGTGATAAAAATAGAACCCTTATTGTCGTTCCTGGGATATAAAATGTACAACGGTTGTAACTTGGCGTTCATATAAACTTCATAAACGAGCGAAAAAGCGGCTTGAAAATTACAATTTGATTACAATGCCTCTTGACTTTTGTAACCTTATTCATTATAATATGGTGTAGTTTATCACATTTGAAAGGAGCGTTCTGAATTGGGTTATTTGAAGTCGGGGATATCCCGCTGTGTGGCTGTGCTTTCTGCCTGCGGAGTTGTGACAGTATCTGCTGTGACTTTTGCGACACTTGATAAAAACGTTATCCAGCCATGTGCGGTCATGCCGCCTGAAAATGCAAAGGTCATTTCTGCTGTTTCTGACAAGGAAACATCTGAGCAGATCGGGGATATCACAACTGTTCTTACAACATCAGCCGTCAAGGAAACTGCGAAAAATTCTCAGACCGAGGCTGTAAAGGCTGTAAAAACTGCAAAAAGCGAAACAACAAAGGCAACAAAGCCAGCTTCCGAAACAGCTTTGAGATCAGAGAGCGTAACGACCTCTGTAATATCACAGAAGCCAGCGTCAGTGACCGCAGTGCAGAGTGTGACTTCCGCTGACACAAAGCTTAGCATATCAGTAAGCCTTGTGACAAAGAAAACTCAGCAGGCTTCAAAGTCTGAAACAAAGGTTTCTGCTGTTACTTCCGCCCCTGTCAGCACTACTGACAGCGATACTGTTGCCTCAAAGGCTACAAAAAAGACTACAACAGTGAAAACTACTACTGCAAAAACTACTACCACTGCAAAGACAACAACTGCCCCTGTTACGACCACAACGCCTGCGGTGACTACTACCAAGAAAAAAACCACCACTACTAAGGTGACAACAACTAAAAAGCCTGTTACAACTACAACCACTGCGCCTGTTGTCGACAACGGCAAGACCCCTGCACAGCGACTTAATTCTGCAGTGCTTGATCCAAAGGCGACGCTCAGCGCAAAGGAAGAAAAGATACTTCTGAAATATCTTGATAAGATAATATCAGATGATATGACAAACTACGAAAAGGCTGTGGCTTGCTACGATTATATTATAAAGAACACGGTCTACGATTACGGCGGCTGGGCAAATCCTGTCAAGGCTGTTCTTGAGGACGGCTACGGCACTTGCACAGAGTATTCTTACGTTTACGCCGCAATGCTCAACTACATAGGCTTTGACGCAAAGACCGTTGACGGCAAGACCGCTATGGCGGTAGGCGGTTACGGCTATCATATGTGGGTGGAGGTAACGATAAACGGTCAAGTATATGTTATGGATCCTCAGGTGGATGATAACATGAGCTGGGGAGCGTATATCTCCCATGACCGCTTCTGCAAGACCTACAGCGAGGTCAAGAACAAGTATATAAAAGACTGATATTGTATCGGGCGGAGTTATCTGCCCGATATTTTTTACTGTGTTTGCGTATAGTTTGTTTGCAGTACGTTTATTTGTACATTAAATAAGAATATCCGACACTCTTTTTGTGACAAATTTTTCAGCCTATCCTATAGACAAAAGGAAAAAAGCGTGATATAATTATTCTTGATACATTGTCGGCAAATGCCGAACGTCATTTTGTACAGGAGGATAATTGATGACGGAAAATTCCACAACAATAAAGAAAAAGACTGCGGCATCTGTGAAGAAAAACAGCTCTGTCAAAGGTTCGTCAAAGAATAAGAAAAGAAAGAAAAAACGCAACAATATCGGCATTATCTGCGGCACTGCGGCAGCGGCTATCGTGATAGTTGTGGGCGGAGGATATTTCATTGGAAGAGCTTACTATAGCAACAGATTTCTGAGCGGCACAACAGTGAATGGCGTTGACGTGGGCGGAAGGACATTTGAACAGGCTTGCGACCTGCTCGGGGTGAACGATATGCCTTATGAGCTTACGGTCAAAACTATTGACGGCACGCCTGTTGTTTTCAAGACGGCTGATTTTGATTACAGACTAAGCGGCAAGGACGAGCTTCAGAAGATCTATGACAGCGTGAACAGAAAAACATGGTTCTCGGGATTTATACAGAACTCCACCTATAGCTTTAATGAGGATATCACATTTGATGTTGAGAAGCTTCAGAAGCTTGTGGAGAAAGCAAACTGGGGCGATGTTGAAACTGCCGATGCAAAGCTTGGTCTTAACGAGGATAAGACGGCTTATGTTATCACCCCTGAGGTGCAGGGAAACAAGATAACCGATATGAAAAAGCTTGAAGCTTATGTTACGCAAAGCGTGGCGGCAGGTGAGCTTAGCGTTGAGCTTGACAAGGACACAGGTTGTTATTCTCTTCCAAAGGTGAAGAGCGCAGACCTTGAGGACGATTGCAAGAAACGAAATGATGTTTTCCAGCTTTCTGTCACATACGATTTTGACTACACCACAGAAACTCTCACGGGCGAGGAGCTTATGAAGATTATAAAGCTCAAAGATGACGGAAGCTACACTGTGGACAGAAAGAAAGCCATGGAGTATGTGGAAAAGCTCGCAAAGAAGTATGATACATATAATACTAAGAGAAAATTCCACGCAACTTTGCAGGGCGACATAATCGTGCCGACAAGCTCTGATGCTAAATACGGCTGGTGGATAGATCAGGAAAAGACTTGTGACGATCTTGTGGATATGCTTGAAAAGGGCGAGAGCGTTGACAAGGTAGACCCTATCTATTACAGTACCGGTTATTATGACTTTACGGGCGTTGAGTCTGCGAGAAGCAAGGACGATGATATAGGCGACACTTATATTGAGATAGACCTTACCGACCAGCACTTGTGGTATTATGAAAAGGGCAAGAAAAAGCTCGATACCTATATAGTTTCAGGTCAGACCACATCTAAGGCGAGAACAACTCTCCCCGGTGTTTATAAGCTGTGGTCAAAAGAGACCAACAAGCGTATGAAAGACACAAATGCCGACGGCGACGAGTGGGATACAAAGTGTAATTTCTGGAACAATGTTTCTCTCTGCGGAATAGGTCTTCACGATTCAACGTGGCGAGGCGGATATTTCGGCGGTGAGATATACAAATACAACGGCTCTCACGGCTGTATAAATATGAGCTATGATGACGCCAAATATGTTTATGACAACGTGCCTTACGGTACGCCTGTTGTTATGTACTACAAGTCTGCGGATAAATAATAAGGACGGTCAAGGTATCATGCCTTGACCGCTTTTTGTAAGGAGTGTTTTTTATGGAAAAGATATTATACAGAGAGGGCTTTACGGCTGAGGATCTTCCAAACGAGGTGATAGAGCGTATCAAAGGCGTTTCCTATAAGGAAAATCCTTATGTGAAGCTGGGCGACCTTGCCTATCTGCGTGTGAGATATTATGACTTTGAGCATAAGGTGCAGTCGGGGGAGCTTATCGTGGCAAGAAAGCTTGCGGAGGAGGTTCTGGATATCTTCTATGAGCTTTTCGAGGGCGGTTATGAGATAGAAAAAATCAGGCTCGTGGACGAGTATGACGCTGATGATGAAAGGTCAATGGCGGATAACAACTCCTCTGCCTTCAACTATAGGGTGGTGGCTGATACCAACACTATTTCGGCTCACAGCTACGGCAGGGCGATAGACATAAACCCTCTTATCAATCCTTATATAGTGGGGAATAAGGTCATGCCTGCCAATGCTGCAGAGTATGCAGACCGTGACAAGGCTTTTGATCACAAGATTGACAGAACAGACCTTTGCTATTGCATTTTCAGGCGTCACGGCTGGAAATGGGGTGGTGACTGGAACAATTCTAAGGATTATCAGCATTTTTACAAAGAGTACGATTCTCCGCTGAAAATGGCTGTAAATAAGCTGAAAAGAGCGTTGTTACGTTAGTTTACAAGGTTTACCTAGGAAAGTGATATGAAATCATAAGTTATATATGTATACCGATTAACTAAAAATTAATAATGAATTTATGCAAGTTTTATCATTCACTCTTGCATTTTGCTGTAATGTGTGTTATAATGATTAAGCCGTCAAAAAAGACGGCAAAAGGCTATTTTCTTGCATTTGTGCGAAAAGCCACGCTTTGAGTTTGTTTGCATTTATGCAGGATTGCAGGATTTTAATTTCTTCCTGCAAGTTTTTTGTTAAAAACAGCTAAAAATCGGCTATGAGCCGTGAAATAACATACGTTGCTAAACGATAAGCTATAATTTTTTTACAGTTTGGCAGGAAAGGGTGATAAAAATGGAACGCATGGAGGATATGACTAATGTAAAAAGCCTGTATTCACCGAAATTCGAGCATGATAACTGCGGAATAGGTGCTGTTGTGAACATTAAGGGCAAAAAGAGCCACGATACTGTTGCAAATGCGCTGACTATCGTTGAAACGCTCGAGCATCGTGCTGGTAAGGACGCAGAGGGCAAAACAGGTGACGGAGTAGGTATCCTGCTTCAGATCTCACATAAATTCTTCAAGAAGATCGCCGCCGCTGAGCTTGGGATCACGCTTGGCGAGGAGAGAGATTATGCCGTTGGTATGTTCTTCTTCCCACAGACCAAGGCAAAGTACGAAAAGGCAATGAAAACCTTTGAACAGGTTCTGAAAGAAGAAAACCTTGAATTTCTCGGCTGGAGAGAAGTTCCAGTAAATCCGTCTGTTCTGGGTTCTAAGGCACTGGAAAGCATGCCGCACATCATGCAGGCATTCATCAAGAAGCCGAAGGATTGCGAAAAGGGCATTGCATTTGACCGGAAGCTGTACGTTGCAAGAATGGTATTTGAAAAGCGGGAAACAGAAACCTATGTGGTTTCCTGCTCCAGCAGAACGATTGTCTATAAAGGCATGTTCTTAGTCAAGCAGCTGCGGTTGTTCTATGAGGATTTGAACAGTCCGGATTATCATTCTGCAATCGGGATCGTACACTCTCGATTCAGTACCAACACCAATCCAAGCTGGCAGCGTTCGCACCCGAACCGGATGATGGTACACAACGGCGAAATCAATACCATCACCGGAAACGTGGATAAGATGTTGAGTCGGGAAAACATCCTGAAAAGCGATGTTCTCGGTGACCGGATGAAAGATATTGTCCCGATGCTGGATGTCAGAGGTTCTGACTCTGCACGGCTGGACAACACACTGGAATTTATGATGATGTCCGGCATGGATTTGCCGCTGGCAGTCATGGCAACCATTCCGGAACCATGGCAGCACATCCCAACCATGAGCCGGGAAAAGAAAGCATTCTATCAGTATTATGCAACGATGATGGAACCGTGGGACGGCCCTGCATCCATTATTTTCACAGATGGCGACATTATGGGGGCAGTGCTGGACAGAAATGGTCTGCGTCCATCTCGGTATTATCTGACTGACGACGGCAAGGGTAACCGGTATCTGGTTCTCTCCTCGGAAGTTGGTGCATTGGAAATTCCGTCTGATGTCATCGTCAAAAAAGAACGGTTGCACCCAGGCAAAATGCTGTTGGTAGATACCGTAAAGGGTGAACTGATTGAGGACGAAACCCTGAAAAATGATTACGCAAAGCGGCAGCCATACGGCGAATGGTTAGACCATAACCTGTATCCGCTGGCAGACCTGAAAATTCCGAACAAGCGTCCGTTCCGGTATCATGGCATGGAACTGAAGCGGTTGCAGCGTGCATTTGGCTATACCTATGAAACCATGTACAGCATGATGATTCCAATGGCTCTGAACGGTGGTGAACCGACCGCAGCTATGGGTGTTGATGTGCCGATTCCGCCGCTTTCCAAGCAGAATCCGCCGCTGTTCGACTATTTCAAGCAGCTGTTCGCACAGGTTACCAATCCGCCGATTGACTCTATTCGGGAATCTGTCATCACAGATACAACCGTTTATTTAGGTGCAGCGGGCAACCTTCTGAAAGAAGAAGAGGCAAACTGCCGAGTGCTGAAAGTAGAAAATCCGATTTTGACCAGTCTGGATTTGATGAAAATTCGGGATTCTCACATTGAAGGATTGCAGACGGCTGACATTTCCATGCTGTATACCAAAGATACTTCACTGGCAGATGCCATTTCCAATCTGTATGCACAGGCAGATGCTGCACACGATGCCGGAGCAGCAATTTTGATTCTGACAGACCGTGGTGTTGACCAGGAACACCTTGCAATTCCGTCCTTGCTGGCAGTTGCAGCACTGGAAACCTATTTGGTACGCACCAGAAAGAATACCGCTGTTTCTCTGATTGTAGAAACCGCAGAACCGACCGAAGTCCATCACTTTGCAACCCTGCTCGGGTTTGGTGCAAGTGCAGTCAATCCGTATCTGGCACTGGATACTCTGTATGAAATGACCAACACTGGCGAATTAGACAAGGATTATTCGCAGGCAAGCAAGGCATACATTCAGGCAGTTGTCAGCGGTATTGTAAAGATTGCCTCGAAGATGGGGATTTCCACCATCCAATCCTATCAGGGTTCTAAAATTTTTGAAGCCCTTGGCATTGCAAAGTCTGTTTGTGAACAGTTCTTCCCGGATACTGTCAGCCGGGTCGGTGGGATTGACTTACAGGACATCAGCAACCGTTCGTTGTCTTTGCATGATGCGGCTTTTGACCCGAACGGCTTGATGACTGAAGAAGAAGTTCGCAGCATTGGTACACACAAAGCAAGAAGCAATCAGGAAGAACATCTCTATAATCCGGAAACAATTCACCTGTTGCAGCAGGCAACTTGGAGAGATGATTACAACCTGTTTAAACAATATACAGCCTGTCTAAATGAAGAGCACAAGCATGT
>OGMP01001463.1_pt1 | contig 18378 bp, 17 predicted proteins | sample 1573261 | NCBI WGS metagenome assembly OGMP01 (sample SAMEA2581878, study PRJEB24529) | metagenome | biome: Human gut stool | place: China | collected 2011 | reverse complement strand
AATAACCGGGAACTACAGCCTTTCGAAAAAAAGAAGATACAGGATCACTATTATAACATACCAAGTAATAACCGGGAACTACAGCTTTCCCTGGATGTTTCTATGAGGTCCAGGCATTATAACATACCAAGTAATAACCGGGAACTACAGCCTGGGTTACGATCCTTACGTGATGATTTATATTATAACATACCAAGTAATAACCGGGAACTACAGCAACCGAAGCAGTCCGCGAGAACGGACAGACATTATAACATACCAAGTAATAACCGGGAACTACAGCCGATCAGACGGACTATGAAAAGAAGGCGGATTATAACATACCAAGTAATAACCGGGAACTACAGCAGGCATACGGCAAGTGTATCAAGAAATTTTATTATAACATACCAAGTAATAACCGGGAACTACAGCCTTTGAGGAACGAAACCCGAATTTGAAGCTATTATAACATACCAAGTAATAACCGGGAACTACAGCCCAAAGAGACACAGGACTTGACCCGAAAACATTATAACATACCAAGTAATAACCGGGAACTACAGCGACCCCCACACCCCTTCCTAAAGCGTAAGTATTATAACATACCAAGTAATAACCGGGAACTACAGCGATATGTGTCTTCATCCTGAACGGCCCATTATTATAACATACCAAGTAATAACCGGGAACTACAGCCAGAACCCGCAGCAAACAAGACAGCCGTAAATTATAACATACCAAGTAATAACCGGGAACTACAGCAACAGCAGACGGCAATTTCGGCAGTGGTACATTATAACATACCAAGTAATAACCGGGAACTACAGCAGCGTTCGGACGCATAGCGAAAGCAATACAATTATAACATACCAAGTAATAACCGGGAACTACAGCTAATCGACAATGATTCCATGTACAAGGTTTATTATAACATACCAAGTAATAACCGGGAACTACAGCAATGTTAGCGTTCCAGTTATTGAACCATCCATTATAACATACCAAGTAATAACCGGGAACTACAGCCACTCCTGTATATGCTCACATAACCTCTTGATTATAACATACCAAGTAATAACCGGGAACTACAGCGCCCCTCCTTAAAACGTTTATAGCTCTGCTATTATAACATACCAAGTAATAACCGGGAACTACAGCGGAACTCCCGGACAATATTTCCAAGTTCCAATTATAACATACCAAGTAATAACCGGGAACTACAGCGAAATACTGTTCTATCGTTCTTGGTGACATATTATAACATACCAAGTAATAACCGGGAACTACAGCACAACTCCTCAGTTATGGAATTTATTTTTTATTATAACATACCAAGTAATAACCGGGAACTACAGCTTTACAATTTAATAAAGTTGACCATGACACATTATAACATACCAAGTAATAACCGGGAACTACAGCTTTTGCACCAAACATATCAGACATGTTTTCATTATAACATACCAAGTAATAACCGGGAACTACAGCCATTTCAACACCGTTCTTTTTAAATTCTGCATTATAACATACCAAGTAATAACCGGGAACTACAGCATAACATGTCACCAAAGACCATAAATCAATATTATAACATACCAAGTAATAACCGGGAACTACAGCTCATGCAGGAAGTTGTCGCATCCAACACCAATTATAACATACCAAGTAATAACCGGGAACTACAGCTACAATGTATTATGGGAATCCAGTGATAATATTTTAAAAAAATATAAATGGAAAAAGAAAAAGCCTTGCCATTACGCCAAGTGATGTAGACATCTTCTCGCAAACGTCCGAAACGCTTAATGGTACAGCTTTTAAAAATATTATATCATGTGCAAAAGCAGCACATGATCGACATTCGCCGTTCGCCGAATGCATAAATGCATTCTTCTCACTTGCGCTCATTATATCACAAAGTCAAAAAAATAATACTTTAAATAAACGCGATCATATATAACGGTAATGTAATGATACCATCATCACTTACACCTATATTACCATCAACAAACTTGTATCCATAAGGAATATCTGCATTCATTTTCAAAATAGATTTTAAGGAATTAGCCCGCGTATTTCCACTTTTAACCTCAATCGGAACTACCACACCATCTTTTTGGATCATAACATCAATTTTTCTCTTGGTTGTCTCATTTTTATAGAAATATAACGGATATCCTTTCTTGTAAAGTGCATCTGCTATGGCACATTCATATATACCGCCTTTTGAGTTTCCGAATAACGTATTTTCTACGATATGTTGCTTTAATGAAAAATCTTTCATCGCCATCAAAAGAGATAAATCCGTTGTGTATGCCCTGAAAAAGTCATCTCTTGCATAGTCATCCAGATCAAATCTGACATCTGTTACCAGTTTGCATAAATGCACCATATCCGCACGAAGCAGCCACTCAATACTTGAAAAATATTTTTGTGCCCGACCACCATGCTCGACCTCTTTATATTGAAATTTATGGTTTTCCTTATCCAGTAACTGTTTTGCAAGAGAAAGATAACACTTCTCTGCTTTTACCTTTTCCTCAGCTGTTGCATAATGTGCTATGTCATACTGGTATCCCTGTAAGAGGCTGCGCTGTATCCTGTCAATTTCCCTAAAATCTTTTGTGTCTATATATTTCTGTACTGCCTCTGGCATACCACCTATTGCAATGTACTGTCTGTAATAATTCATCATTTGCGAATGAATTGCTTCAGGCACAATCGTTTTAGAACGCAGATAACCACAGAGATTTTCTATCATATCCCCGGATATTCCCATTCCCCACAGAAACTCTTCAAAATCAATCCCATACATTTTCAAATAATCAACATATCCAACCGGATAAGAAGAGGCACGTTTGTAGTCGATTCCAAGAAGTGAGCCAGATACAATTACATCATATTTATTATCTATCGCCCAAAATTTAAGTGATGTGACCGCTTCCTGACATTCCTGAATTTCATCCAGAAAAATCAATGTTTTTCCAGGAATAATTTTCTTTTCAGGGAAGCGGAACCGCATGCCCATAACCATAGCATCTACGGTAAGATCTCCAGAAAATATCTCCATCGCAGAAGGCATCTGTTTAAAATTAATTTCAACCAGTTCTTCATAATTTTCTTCGGCAAAACGTTCAACGGTATATGTCTTTCCTGTTTGTCTGGCACCCTGAACGACAAGGCACTTCTTATCCTTTGTGTTTATCCAGTTTTTCATAAAATTTGTTGCTTTTCTTTTTAACATAAGGCACCTCTGATCAACATAAATAACACTTTTTAATGTAAATCATCAACATTTTAGGGAGATAAAATGTATATCTGTCAACATTTCAGAAAAATTATATCATTAATTTGAATCGATGAAAAGGATTATTGCAAATTTCATCCGCAGTACCTGTAAAAGTATGGCATAATTTCCACGAAAACAACTGTAATTTTCTTCCAGCATGTGCTATGATGATGACATAAATGTAGCAACACGAAAGACATTCCACTGCACTTTTCCGTAAGCGCTGCGGATTTATGACACACAGAAGGAGGATTTTATGTACGAATTTACAGAAGACTGTATGCTTCATATTGATGCAATCGATGAAGAACACAAGCGTCTGTTCCAGATGATAAATGAAGCATTCGAATTAGTTGAGAAAACAGAGGATGTGACAGCCATCGGTCAAAGCCTGATCGCAAACCTGAAAGATTACGCAGCTACGCACCTTGCTCATGAGGAGGCTTATATGGAGAGTATCCATGATCCTGAGCTTCCTCTCCAGAAGACAGAACATGCTGCATTTGCAAAGACGATCAACGAATTTAAACTGGATACCACATCACCACGCAATGCCAAGAGATCGTTAAATGAACTTCTTACTTACCTCGTGCACTGGCTTTATCATCATATTTTAAGCAGCGATATGATGATCGGGAAAATGATCCCTACGGAAGAATCTACAGAGGATCCATTTGCATTCACGGACAAATACAAAACCGGCATCACATTTGTCGATGATGAGCACCGCAAGCTGTTTGAGATCATCAGTGATACCAATGACCTCATCCACGACCAGCTTTTACATGATAAATACGATGAGATCATGCGTCTGCTGGCAGAACTGAGAGATTATACGGAATTACATTTCAGCGAGGAAGAGGCTCTGATGGAGCGCATCCATTATCCTGAACTTCCTTCACAGAAACGGGCACACGCTGCATTTGTAGACCGTCTTGTAAATATCGATCTGGATGAAATGGAGGATCTGGATGACAACCAGCAGGTATATCTTCTTGATCTGATCCAGTTTTTACTGAACTGGCTTGCAAACCACATTCTTGCCTGTGATAAAAAAATTGGTGAATATATGCGCGAAAATCATATTTCTGAATAAGCAGGAACGGTTGTATGGGTTTTCACCCGAATGATAAAAGATCACAAGTCATCCGGTCAAAAACTCATACAACTTTTTTTATTTTCTTACTTGACAAAGTCAAGTATCGGTTTTATACTGTGTGCAGTTGGAAACGAAAATACTCAGTTTTCGATATGAAAATTGGATTTCGCTTTGCGATGTAAGGAGGATTTATGCTAATATCAACTCTTTCCTACTATACAACTGAACTATATAAAGAATTTGCTGCTTACACAACAGAAAAGCTCCATGAGTTAGGTCTTAACTTTGGTCAGATGTACTTTATCATTTATGTGGGCAAACATCCTGAGTGTACCCCATCAGAACTGACCAGCGCCTTAAAACTGGACTGGGGACATTCGCAGCGCTCCGTTGCGAAACTTGCAGAAGATGGTTTTCTGATCAAAGAAAAGAAATCCGGCCGCAGTTACCGGTTAACCTTAACCCCTCTTGGGAAACAGGCTTTTGATGTCTGCCATCAGGTACTTTTCGACTGGGATGCCACCAAATTGACCGGTCTTACCAATGAGGAGCAGCAGCTCCTTTTAAATCTGCTGTGTAAAATATCAATTCAGAAAGTGTGAGATTATGTACGAAACAATTCAGACTCCCTTCAATTATGGAGGATTAACCTTAAAAAACCGCATTATTTTTGCCCCTACAACATTCGGTTTATCGGATGAAGATTACTTTGAAAAAATACGCCGGATCGCAGCTGGCGGCTGCGCTATGATCATTGTCGGAGACGTTCCGGTTGGAAAAAGTCATTTCGGGAAATCACTTTTTGACAAAAAAGGCTTTGCATTCTATGAAAAAGTGATCGGGATCGCCCATGACAATGACTGTAAGGTATGCGCCCAGCTTCATCAGTCCGATTCCAATATCAAAGCCATGTTAAAATATGTTCCGGGCGTGCTCACAAAACGGATCAGCATGCAGGAACTCCGCCCTCTTTTAAATAATGAGGTTGCTCCATATATTACGAATATGCCTCACAAAAAAGTAAAAGAGATCACCTCTGCTTTCGGCACTGCCGCTGTTCTCGCAAAAAAAGCAGGATTTGATATGATCCAGATCCACGGTGACCGTATGTGTGGAAGTTTCAGTTCTTCCATTTACAACCACCGCACCGATGAATACGGCGGAACTGCCGAAAACCGTGCCCGTTTTGCAGTGGAGGCTGTTTCTGCCGTCCGCGAAAAACTGCCGGATATGCCAATCGATTACAAGCTTGCCGTCCGTCAGGAGAATCCACACTACGGAAATGCAGGTGTTATCGAGGATGAGCTGAAGGTATTTGTTCCAATGCTTGAAAAAGCTGGCGTTACAAGCTTCCATGTCACACTCGCAAACCATTCTGATCTTGAAAATACTATTCCACCGAAAAACCATCCGTATTTTGGTGAACCGGGATGTTTCCTGAAATTCTGTGATGAGGTAAGACAGTACACCAATCTTCCGATCTGTGGTGTCGGCGGACTTACCGATCCTGATTTTGTGGAAAAACAGCTTGCCGATGGCCGCATCCAGTGTGCTGCCATGAGCCGCCAGTTACTGGCTGATCCTGACTGGGTAAACAAGCTGAAAGATGGTCATGCAGACCAGATCCACCGCTGCGTCCGCTGCAACAAAAAATGTCTTGGCGGGCTGATGCAGCATCAGGGAACACACTGTATTTATGAGAAATAATTTTTTTAAAAAAGAATGCATCCGGATTAATTTCCTCCGGATACATTCTTTTTTATTTGTTCTTACTTTTTTATTTATTCTTACTTTTCTATTTCTTCTTAGTGTTTTGGAACGATCTTCTCAATTCCACCCATATATGGCTGAAGTGCTTTTGGAATGTTGACGCTTCCGTCCTCATTTAAGTTGTTCTCTAAGAATGCGATCAGCATACGTGGTGGAGCAACAACTGTGTTATTTAAGGTATGTGCAAAATATTTGTTTCCGTCTTTTCCTTTTACCCTGATCTTTAAACGTCTTGCCTGTGCATCTCCTAAGTTTGAGCAGCTTCCAACTTCGAAGTATTTCTTCTGTCTTGGAGACCATGCCTCTACGTCGCAGGATTTTACTTTTAAGTCAGCGAGATCGCCGGAGCAGCACTCTAATGTACGGACCGGAATATCTAAGCTGCGGAACAGGTCAACGGTGTTCTGCCATAATTTATCATACCAGACTTTGGATTCTTCCGGTCTGCAGACAACGATCATTTCCTGTTTCTCGAACTGGTGGATACGGTATACACCACGTTCCTCGATACCGTGTGCTCCTTTTTCCTTACGGAAACATGGAGAGTAAGAAGTCAGTGTGTATGGTAATTTTTCTTCATCGTTGATCGTGTCAATGAATTTACCGATCATGGAATGTTCGGAAGTTCCGATCAGGTAAAGATCCTCTCCCTCGATCTTGTACATCATAGCATCCATCTCGTCAAAACTCATAACACCTGTCACAACGTTGCTTCGGATCATGAATGGTGGTACACAGTAAGTAAATCCACGGTCGATCATGAAATCTCTTGCGTAGGAGATCACTGCGGAATGGATTCTTGCGATATCACCCATTAAATAATAGAAACCGTTTCCTGCAACTTTTCCTGCTGCGTCAAGGTCGATACCATCAAAACGATCCATGATATCTGTGTGATATGGGATTTCAAAATCAGGAACGACAGGTTCGCCGAATTTTTCGATCTCCACGTTGCAGCTGTCATCTTTTCCGATTGGAACAGACGGATCGATGATGTTTGGGATTACCATCATGATCTTTGTTACTTTTTCCTGCAACTCTTTCTCTGTTTCCTCTAACTCAGCAAGGCGTGCTGCATTGGCACTTACCTGTGCCTTTACTGCCTCTGCTTCTTCTTTCTTGCCCTGTCCCATTAACTGTCCGATCTGTTTGGATAAGGTGTTGCGGCTTGCACGAAGCTCATCTGCCTCTTTCTGTGTTGCTCTTGCCTTCGCATCTAACTCGATCACTTCGTCTACTAACGGTAATTTCTGATCCTGAAATTTGTTCTTAATGTTCTGTTTTACGATTTCCGGATTTTCTCTTAAAAATTTTAAATCGATCATTTTTTCTAAGCTCCTTTTTCTTTTTTATAACACAAAAGCCTTCCGCCCCTGTGCCAAAACACATGGGACGAAAGGCTGTATTCTCTTCCGCGTTGCCACCCATATTGCCGGAATACTCTGCTTCTCTTTCTCTATGGTAAAGAACAGATTCTCTTCCGACCTCTCAAACGTACGATACAGGGTACGAACCTTGTGACTTTCATCACCGGCTCTGAAAGTGGAAAGACCTTACTCACTGCACCGGTTTACACCTGCCACCGGCTCTCTGAAACAGCTTTGCGGTCGTAGCTTTCGTCACTGCCAATTTCTTCCGACATTATACCCTCATTATCTGCAAAATGCAACTGTTTTATGCGGAATTCTTCGCTTTTCTCCGATTACTCCCGTTTCTCTCTCAATCTTTTCTGTCTGTCCCGCGTGCATCTTCCTCGATCCATTCCAGCAGCTGATGTGCTCGCCTGATCCACGTATGTTTTTCTTCCACCACAGGGATACCGGCTCTTACAATCTCCTCCCGGCGTGCATCGTCCGCCAGCAGATTTCTCACCAGCTCCGGCAGTTTTTCCATATGGGCAAGATCGTAATAACATACGCCCTGTCCTTCTTTTAATTCCCCGCAAAGATATTTGCTCGTATCGGTCACGCTGACAGTACCATTTAAAATTGAATTAAAGACACGGTCATGTGCTCCGTCCTTAAACCATGGCATGACGTTCAACGATATTTTGGACGCCGCAATTGCTTTTAAACACTCCTCTGAGGTTGTCTGCGGATGCAGGATCATGTTTTCCGGGTGTTCGCAGGTGAGTTCATCCCAGCCCTTGCCGAATACATCCACCTGTATTCCTGCGTCCACCAGCACTTTTACCGCCTCCCTGCGCCAGTAATTGCGCACATAGATATCAATAAATATCATGCGGTGCAGCGCCATGCGGAGATCCTTATAAGTATTCTCCCCCATCTCACGCTCGCAGTGTTCCAATGCCACTTCCTCGACCGTGCGATGCGGATGCGCAATGATATCGTCGATGATCCCCTGATAAAAGGCTGCATATTCATCATTGATCCAGTGGATATACGGTTCACAGAAAGACGTCGGGGTAAAGTTTCCTGTCATAATAACATTATATTTTTTCTCAACAGGCTTCCTGATTGCTTCTGCCGGATATTCAACCGGTTGTTTTCCATCTTCTTTACCGGTATTCGGTTTACATAATTCTTCCAATCTGCTTCCTGCAAGCGGAAGAAATCCACGGTGCGTAAACTCCGGATAGAACTGCTTAAAATAAGCCTCATGCAGCCGGTCGATGCTGATGTGGTAATATTTTTCCGGAAGATCAGCAAGTCTCTCATGGTAATAATACGGATGATCGACGGCGATGTTGTAACACGGAACTGCATATTCATCCCATACATAGCCAATGCCTTCACGGTAAACGCCTGCCTCTTTTTCCAGACCTTCAAAGTTAAACGTGACAAGCACTGTCTCCCCCGGCTTGATAAATCTGCGTAGCTTTTTGGCGCTGTTCATCTCATCCTCCAAGTCAAAATAGAACACCTTATAGCCCATGCGCTTCCATTCATTTCCCATCTGTATGGAAAAGTAGGCAAGTGTCTCCACGCCGCCAACCAACAAAACAATTCTTTTCATAAATACATCAAGGCGGTATTCTGTCCTGAATACCGCCACTCCTTTATTTTTTCCAATGTCACTGTTTTTTCACCGGACGTTCTTGTGCTTTCACATGCTTCATCCAGATCCGCAGCTCTTTCACGAACACCTTGATCCACTGCACCAGCTTCTGTCGGATTTCAGTCTTGTGTTTCCACAGCCAGTGTATTTTCCCGGCTGCAAAAATGACCGGATAGACCAGACATAACAATTCCAGAATCAACAGCAACGCTGCAAGATCCTCATAAGCTCTCGCCCGGTTTTCCCAATATGGGAAAACAATATTCTTTGTATTCATCGAACGGATTCCAAAATTTCTTAATACCGTAAAACGATTCATCAATCCAAAACGGGAAGAATTTTCAACGATCTCATAACTGCTTTCATCCAATCCCAATGCTTCTTTTAATGCATTGAATCCAAACTTCTGCACCGGATTTTTGATGAGAAGCTCATAGCTGTCAAGCGTCGTTCCAGCTGCCTGTCCGTAACTTCCACCCTTTGAATCCGTCGTGCCCGCTGCCGGTGTGCTGGCTGCTGCGCTGTCCATGCCGCCAGTACTGCTGCCTGATCCGCCTTCTAAAATCTCATAAGAGACATAAACGGTTGCTGCTTCCTCGTCCGCCGCATCACTGAAATATCCCTTATCGCTTTTTACCACACCGCGCACCGGATACTGTACTCCGTTGATCTCCACATACATTCCTGCGACATTGTTGGAACCAAATAACTGCCATGCAACATTTTCATCAATGACCACACCGTCTTTGTTTAAATCTTCTCCATCAAAATAGCTGCCGGACAACAGTTTCAGCGGATGAAATGTGAAAAAATCTCCTCCAACACCGAATGCTCTCGCCGTGATAGATGCCCGGTCAGAATAAAGGGTAAGTTCCCCTTTTGTGCTGTAACAGTCCACCAGCGTTCTTCCGTTTACATCCGATGTATCCTCTGACGCCTCCTGCAATGCAGTTTTTAATTTCTGTTCCAGCTGTATCACATAGTCCTTCGTCACTGCTGCATCTTTGGAAAAAAAGCAGGAAATCTGTGCATAACTGTCTTCTGCTGACCACTCTGATGCGATCTGCTGTGTGGAAAGCTGTCTGCCGAGTGCCCGTTCCACACAGCCGAAAAGAATGGCAGCACATATCATCAGCACTAATAGAAGTATTTTTCTGTACTGCTTTACCTTCATGTGTCATTCCTTTCTGCTTATTCTGATGCCAGACGTACCTGTTCGTTTTCCTTGATCGGTTTTGTAGTCGTTGTGATCACATACTCATAACCTTCCAAAGCTCCGGTCACTGCTGATTTTGTATCATCTGATGTGATAACATCCACATCCACACGTCTCGCATAGTAACGGTTTCCAAGCGGTGTGCTCTTTGACTCTATGATCAGAATGAATTTTCCATTGGAATCTTCCCGGATAGCACTCGTCGGTACGATCGTGTCATAGTTGGAGCTCTGCTCCCCGATAGACAGTGTATAGCTGTCTCCGACTGACACATCCCCTTTCATCTCACAGATGATAATACTGTTGGAGCGGTTCTGTGAATCTTTGCGGATGGCTGACACGACTGCGGAAACATCATTTCCGTACCAGTTATTCAGTATTTCAGCTGTATCTCCGACTCTGACCTTCTTTGCCTGATTTTCAGTCACAGAGAACTGTAACACATACGCTTTGTTTTCCGGCTGAATGGTCATCATGACATCATTGGCGTTGACTGTAGTTCCTGCTGTTACTGCAATATCAGTAACAGTTCCTGATATTGGTGATGTGATCTCTGTTCCGATGGATTTCGCCTGTAATTTTGCTACTTCTTCCTGCAGATCTGTCATTGTTTTATAGGCAGATGCGATCGTCACCTCTCCACTGATCTTATCGGTCACTTTTTTCTGATCATTGGTTGCGCTGGTCAATGCTGAGTTTGCATCGGTCAGTGCCGCCGTTGCCGTGTTCAACTGCGCCTGCAGATTGTTTGCTTCCGCGGTGTTCGTGCCAGTCAGTTTTTTCACGGAGAGATTGTAGTTTGCATTGCTCAGAGCATTCTTGCTGTCGGTTGCTGCGGACTTTGCAGAATCGTAGGAACCCTGGACTTTATTTAAATCATCCTTGCGGGCGTCGTAAGTGGCTTTGGCTGCTTTCAGCTTTGTCTCTGCAATCGCCACCGATGTTTTTGCCGTTTGTTTATCTGCTTCTGTGGCGGTTGATGGTAGGTTATCGTATGCTGTCTTTGCCTCATCATACGCACTCTGTGCGCTCTGCAGACCTGAAAGCGCCGTATCATACGCACTCTTCACCGGTGTATAAGCACTCTCCGCACTCGTCAGGCTGTCCTGCGCCTCACTGTTCTTTTTTTCTGCATCTAACACTGCCTTTTCCTCTGCAGTCGTGTCTGCTGTTGAGTTGCTGACCGCATCGATCTGTGCTTTGATCTTATCGACACTTGCCTGTGCAGCATCCACTGCAGCCTGCGCATCCTTCACTCTCTGATTTGCTGCTGCGATCTCATTTTGTTTCTGGGTGAGGCTAGATCCCTTTCCGGCTTCAATGCTCTGACGCTCTGCCACGGTGATTCCTGCGGTAAGCACTGCGGATTCATAGGCTGCCTGTGCCTCGTTTAAACTCTTCTTTGCAGCATCTAACTCATCACTGTCTGTATCCTCTAAGGTAAACAGTAAATCTCCGGTTGCTACTTCCGCATCCTTTTTCACGTTGACCGTTGCAATCTTCCTTGTCTCCTCGATCGTGACGGAATAGCTCTCACTCGCCTCCACAGAACCGCTTCCGCGCACCTTGGAAGTGATCTGACCGCTTGTCACCTGCTGTGTGCTGACTTCCACAAGCGAATAATTCATGATCGTATTGGAAAAAAAGGTAAGTATCAGCATCACCAGTAAAAATATAATTGTGATATTCTTTATTTTATCTTTTCTATCTGTCATCTTTTTAACTCTCCATTTTCTATCCTTTGACACCGCCCTGATAAGCGATACCTTCTACCAGCTGATCCTCACCGTATAAGAAAATCAAAAGGCTTGGGATCATGTAAAAAGTCGCCACTGCAAATGCCAGTCCCACTTCCTGCGCATTGATCTTTGACAAAAAGATCGACAGCGGGTATTTATCTGTATCGTTAAAAAACAGCAGTGGCTGTTCCACCATATTCCAGTAATCCATAAATACCAGGATCGCACAGGTTGTGATCACGCCCTTACAGATTGGAATACATATCTTTGTAAAGACCTGAAACTCGTTGGCTCCGTCAATCTTCGCCGCCTCGATGAGCGGCACAGGTATTCGTCTCATATACTTCGTGATCAGGTACACACTAAACGGTGAAAAAATACCCGGAAGCCATATACTCCAGTTCGTATCCAGTAGCTTCATCCAGTTTAAGACCAGATAATTTGGCACCAGTGTAACCTGATATGGCATCATCATTAAGATCACATATGCAAAAAAGACGATTGCGGAAAGTTTTCCTCTGGTCCTTGTGAAGCCATATGCGGCGAGCACTGCCACCACCAGCTGGAATACCACGATCGGCACCACTAAGATCACGGAATTCCAAAACTTCAACAGATAGTCCGGACTCTTAAATAACACGGTCGCATACTGTGAGAAAGTTACCATATCCGGTATAAATTTGAGGTTTACCGTCTGGGAGATGTACTGCTTGCCCCCGGTATCCGTTTTCTGGAAAATGGAACCATAGTTGGAGGTGATCTCCGCTGCCGACATAAACGAATTGCTGATGGTAAGAACGATCGGCATGATAAAAATCAGCGCCGTAACCACTGCGATCACCGTCAGGCAGATGCGGATACATAATTTTTTTCGTTCTGATCTCTTTTTCATTCTTCCTCCAAATCCTTTCCAAAATGATGTTCCACCCAAAATAAAATTCCCATAATGACGATCATCACAAAGGACATATAAATTGCTGCCGTGGAAAGTTTCTGGTAATCTGCCGAAGCAAACGTATTGTTCATATAATGCTGCAGCATATAAAGTGCACCGTACGGATACTCGCCTGTCAGAAGATAAATCTCACGGAAAACCTTAAACGAATTGATCATGGAAAGTATCGTCACAAACATGATCGTCGGTGACAGATACCGCAATTTAACATGCAGGAATATCTGCCAGCGGTTTGCCCCGTCCAACTCTGCCACCTCGATAATATCCTTTGGGATATTTCCCATCGCAGACAAAAAGAGGATCATATTGTAACCTAAGTTTTTCCATAAAAACAGCAGAATAATGACCAAAAGACCTGCTGAAGATTTCAGCCAGTCCACCTGTCCTCCGCCGAACTTCTGCACTGCCACATTCACAACACCATTGTAATCAAAAAGCACCTGCCAGATCAGCACGATAGACGCTGTCGGCACCATAAGCGGTGTCAGAAAACAACTCCGCAGTTCACTTTTTAACGGAATGCCTGCATCCAGCAGAAATGCGAGTGCCATGCCAAGGATCACGGCAAGCGGCACTGCCACTACCGAAAAAAATAGTGTATTTCCAACTGCTGTCCGGAATGCCCCATTTTGAATGACATTGATGTAATTTGTCAGTCCCACAAACTTTTTTGCCACCGGATTATTCACAAAGGAAAAATAGATCACTACAAGAAATGGGAGTACAAAAAACAACAGTACTCCCAGAACGCTCGGTGCCAGGAACGCTCCTGACACCAGCCTATGAAACCATGATTTATTCTGTTTTTTTATAACCTTACTAAAATCCTTTTTCTTACTTCGTCTCACTTAAATATACCTGCATTCTGCTCTGGATAATTTTTGCCACATCCTCTGCGGACTTCTGTCCTGAGAAATAGGCTGCTGCCTCCTCATTGATGATATTGGTGATATCATCGGAAACGGCACCGGAAACAGCGGTTGTATTGTATACAAGATCTTTTACCTGATCTACATCCTCCTGTGTCGCCGGCTGGATCTCAACTTCGAATTCCCCCCAGCCCCAGGTACTTCCGCCGTCAGAGTCTGCTTTCATTGCGTTCTGACAATATTTTTCAAAATCGTCTTTTCTAATGGAAAATCCATAAGTGTAATCACTGTCGCCGTCGCTGCTCTTCTTTGGCAGATAAAATGTCCTTAAAAACTGCCATGCACCATCGACATCCTTACAGCTATTGGAAATTCCAATAATATTGTTCAGACTCAGCATTGCTCCGTTTCCCTCGCTGGTCGGATAACCAATAAATGTTGTCGGACCTCCAAAAATCGCACGGTACATCTGTACCTGCTCAAAATCACTGAGATAATAAGTATCTAAAAGCTGTTTTCCCTGACTCAGCAGAACCGTGCTGTCTTCCATATCATCTCTATATTCAAACTCTTCCGGGAACATATTTGCAAAATCCAGTACATCTATAAATTCCTGACTGTCAAAATTACAGCTTGCATCCTCCCAGTTGATAAAATCATTATAGCCGAGACTCATCAGTGCTGTCAATGCAGACGTCCGGTCCATACCCCAGAAAAGCTGTGTTCCTTCCGGTTTGGATGCGAGCAGCGCCTTCATATCCGACACGGTCCATCCCGGTGTCGTTCCGACATCATCCGCTTTTCCGATCACCGTCTGTAACGTAAAGGTCTGCGGCAGGATCGCCAGTTTTCCATCATACTCGCATGCAGTGAGTACATTTGGAAGGAAATCATCTCTCGAAAGTTCCGTGTCTTTGTCCAGCAGTCCATACAGATCCACATTTAATCCTTTGGATGCAAAATTGATCGCCTGGGAATAATCGTTAAAAAGCACCAGATCAATGTTGGAATCCGATGTCACTGCCGTGTTGAAGCTGTTCACTGCATCCTCGTACTCCTCTGCGCCGTCTCCATAAGACTTCATTGTGATATGATACTTATCCTGACTCTTGTTAAATGCGATCACCTTCTCCTCCGCGTCTGAACCTGTCCACATGCAGGCGAGTGTGAGATTTACGGTATCTGCCACTTCACTGGCATCCACTTCTTTGATCAGTGCGATCTCCGTCTGGTTTCCGTTGGAGTTCCAGTTCTGAAGATAAGCTGCGATTCTTCCATCGGACAGGACTCCGTAGCTGCTCACGCTGGAGCTGGAAATATTACAGTCCATCCAGCTGAAAAATTCCTCTTTTTCCTTCGTATCCAGATTGTACTTATAAACACTGCTGCCCTCTGTGACCAGCAGATTCTTCTCATCTAACACAGAGACTGTATCGGAAGGGACTTCAATTGCCTTGTCTGTCTGTTCTTTCATTGCGCCGACATCTAACGGCCGCAGCTCACATCCGGCATCCCCATATCCGATGGAGGCAACCGTTCCGTCCGCAAGCCCGACCAGTCTGGATGTATATCCATCCGATGGGATCCTGCCCTTCTGGCTGCCGTCCTCTCCTATTACGAGTGTAAAATATTCATCTGAGCTGACGCTGTTGCCACTGTCATTATTGGACCAGGTATTCAGGGCAAGATAAAGGTTTCCCTCCTTATCCACTGCTATCCCGTTACAGCTTACATTCTCTGCATTTGCTCCGAGATCCATGTCCTGTTCAAACGCAATATTTCCGGATGTGTCCACTTTGAGGATGGAAGAGGTCTGAATGAATCTCGCATTCTGAGCCAGCAGAAATCTGCCATAGTTTACATTGCCGTTCTCATCCGTATAATCTTTTGCATAATAATCATTCCAGTCCTTTTCTGCATCCTCGGCACTGTATCCCCACTGGTCTGCCATATAACTTAACACATCATCCAGTGTTGCGTCAGAATAATCCTCGGTGACACTCGACTCATCCATCTGGTTCTTCGTCACAAACAGGTAAACCTCTCCGCTGTCTGCCACGGTATATCCTGACACCCAGCTGCTGTTTCCGCTGCCGTCACTCTGCGCCTGCTCATAAAGCTGTGCATTTTCTCCGGTGATCAGATTATAGGAATACAGTCCGGATTTTGTGTAGTCCTCATTGCTGGAAGTGTAATACATCACATCTCCCTTAAACTGTATATTACTTGTCGTATCATTAAAACTGTCCGGCAGATCACTCAGATAATCTGCTTTGAAATATCTCTTCTTTCCGTCTGCGGATGTGCTGTTGCCGCCACCGCCACAGGCAGTAAGCCCTGCTGTCATTGCGGCTGTAAGTGTCAGTGCCACCGCCTTTCTCCATAAACTTCGGTTCATATGCATTCCTCCCATAAAATGCCGCTTTCTGCGGACGTTTTTTCTATAATTTCAGAATATAGAAGTCCTTATGGAAAAGCAAGATACAAAAGTTTATGAAATTCTTAATTTTGTCTGAATGGAAATTTACGCCAAAAAAACCACACTGGGATTTTCTTTTCCCAGTGTGGTTTTTTTATGATTCTTCCGGTTTAAAATCGCGGATCAGATTCCAGGTCGGCAGTGCATTTCCCTGATAATCAAAGAGTGCCTGATTCGCCCATTCATTTCCGCAAGGTCCTTTATCGTTCATATATTTTAAGGATGCTTCCGTTGCCCAGCCGGAACCCAGAACCGGGATCCATGCAGGCTCCCAATAGAAAAAGCCTTTTCCCCTGTTTCCTTTGATGTGACTGATACGGTTTAAGAAATCTTCCATAAAATCATACTGTCCCTGAACCGTCATCGGGTATTCGATTTTTTCTACCAGTTCCTGTTTCGTTGCATAGCCTTTGCGCTGTTCGTCAGAGAGCTTTTCGTAATCCTTATAATCTTCCATCGTATACCCCATGGAAACCTCCGCTACGATCAGGTCTTTGCCATAACGCTCTGCAATATCGTTCATATTGTCTGTGAGCATATCTAATGTGCCATGCCAGAACGGATAAACCGATGATCTGGAAATCTTCACCGCGCTTTGTAAACTCGTCAAACCATTCACGGTAAAGCGCATTGTTACCGCCATTGTCAAGATGAAGCATGACCGGCACATCTTTGTCCACAGCGCGGACACCGCGGATTCCTGCATTGACAAATTTTGCAATGTTATCATAATTCGGCACTTTTCCCTCCGGCCATAACAGTCCGTTGGAAAGCTCATTTCCAACCTGAACCATTGTAGTGTTAATACCATTCTCCTCAAATACTTTCATGGTATCCACCGTAAAATCGTACACTGCCTGCTCTAACTGCTCTACGCTGTAACCTTCCCATGCCTTTGGCTTGATCTGTTTGCCCGGATCAGCCCAGAAGTCACTGTAATGGAAATTCAGTAAAACGCCCAGTCCTGCGTCTGTTACTTTCTTTGCGATCGCAAGTGTTGTTTTAAGATCATTTTCTCCTGCGCCATAGGATTCTCCGCTCTCAGACCACGGATCGTTCCAGAGACGGATGCGGATCGTATCAACATCATATTTTTTCATAATGTCTAAAATATCCATTTCCATTCCGTCCACATAATAATGCGCACCACATTTTTCTAATTCCAATAAAGTGGATAAATCCATTCCTTTTACAAATTTCATTTTCCTGTTCCTCCTGTTTTTCTTTTATATTTCATAGGTATTTCGAAACTCATAGAAAACGTGAATTGAATTGTGAAAAATTGACAAAAACTTGAGAAGACATTGGGGAGCCGCCGGTACTTAGAAGGCAGGAACAACAGTATGTTGTGACTGGCTTCTTAGTACCGCTGCGAGCGACACATAGTGAAAACGTGTCTTCGAAAATTTTGTTAATTCTTCGCAATCCTCTCAACCTTAATTTGAGTTTCGAATTATACCTAAATTCCTTTAAAACGGAACGTAAATTCCAGTGGTTTTGTCACATCGATATGGTATTCCGGGTGTACCCATGCACCCCAGCTGTCGTCACCGCCGACACCCATCTGCGCCAGTGCGACACGCACGACAGTATAATGTACCTGTGGCAGTTCATACGGATGTGCTGCATTTTCCAGTTCATGCGGCGTATATGGAAGTGCAGAGAAACTCAACTCGTCCCCGGAGAATAACAGGCCTCTTCCTCTGTCGTCGGTCACTTTTGCATATCGCACACCGACTTTATTGCCGCACTCCTGCGGAACTAAGTATTTTGCCATATTGTCTGCTGCCTTATTTTTGTAAATGCCAAGTTTTGCCCCATGTCTGCGGTCTGCATAAGTTTCCTCCGGACCATAACCATACCACTCAACATTGTCATAATCGGCATTTAATTTGAACATCATGCCAAATTCCGGCATATCCGGCAGCCCTTCCACCGGATCATAGGTAAGTTTTGTCTCAA
>OGMP01001462.1_pt1 | contig 18379 bp, 18 predicted proteins | sample 1573261 | NCBI WGS metagenome assembly OGMP01 (sample SAMEA2581878, study PRJEB24529) | metagenome | biome: Human gut stool | place: China | collected 2011 | reverse complement strand
CCCGGATCTCCATCAACCCCCAGACCTTCTCGGACGAGGTACTGGCCGGCATCGGCCGCAAGCACTCGGCCCAGGACATCCTGGACTGCTACGCCGAGGCCCGCAAGGCAGGCCACGATGACATCAACATGGACCTCATCGCCGGTCTGCCCGGCGACACGGTGGAGAGCTTTGAGCACAGTCTGCGGCAGGCCATTGCCCTCGACCCGGAGAACATCACCGTGCACACCCTGACCCTCAAGCGGGCCTCCCGCATCGTCATCGAGGACCAGCGGGAAAACGACTACGCCGACGTGGCCGCCATGCTGGAAAAGTGTCACCTGCTGGCCGAGGCAGGCTACCGGCCCTATTACCTCTACCGCCAGAAGAACACCCTGCAGAACCTGGAAAACGTGGGCTGGTGCAAACCGGGCCACGAGGGATATTACAACATCTACATCATGGAGGAAGTTCAGACCATCCTTTCCGCCGGTGCGGGCGGCAGCACCAAGCTGGTGGCCGACGGCGGCAAACGGATGCAGCGCATCTTCAATTTCAAGTATCCGAACGAGTATATCCAGCGCTTTGCGGAGGTACTGGAACGGAAAAAAGGAGTGGCTGATTTTTATGATCACGATCTGGGTCCCGAAGCGTCTGGTTGAGATCGACCTTTACAATGTGGCGGCCTGCAGCCCGCAGCGGCTGGCACAGCTGAGCGAGCACAGCTATGCCCAGCGGGTGAATTATGCCGCCGAGAAGATCCGCATGTCCGGCGCAAAGATCGTCATGCTCACCGGCCCGTCGGCCAGCGGCAAGACCACCAGCGCCCACTGCATCGCCCGCGCCCTGCAGCAGCAGGGCACCCCGGCGCAGGTCATCAGTCTGGACAATTTCTTCAAGGGGGCGGAGTTCTACCCCCGCCTGCCGGACGGCACGCTGGACTATGAGAACCCCGATACGCTGGACCTGCCGCTTATCAAGCAGTGCCTGCGGGAGCTGAGCGAGACCGGCAAGACCACCCTGCCCGTCTACGACTTCTCGGCCGAGAAGCGCTCGGATGAAGCAGAACCCATCGACCTGCAGGGCGGTGTGTGCCTGGTGGAGGGCATCCATGCCCTGAACCCGGAGCTCACCGGCCTTGTGAAGGGCGATGACATCTACCGCATCTATGCCGGCCTGCGGGAGGAATACTGCATCGACGGCCGTCGGGTGATCAACACCCAGGATATCCGTCTGTGCCGCCGCACCCTGCGGGATGCCGCTACCCGCGGCCGCAGCCCGGCCAAGACCCTGACCATGTGGGATCATGTGCTGGACGGCGAGACCCGGTATATCAAGGGCTTCAAGACCACGGCAGACTTTCTGCTGGACACCTCTTTTACCTACGAGCTGGGCCTGATCTCCAACCTGCTGGGCGTGGTGCGCCGCCAGTTCACGCTGGAAGGCCACAATGCCGAGTTGTGGGATGAGACGGCCCGCCGCTTTGAGCATGTGGCACCGCTGAGCCTGGACCTGCTGCCGCCCGACAGCATGCTGCGGGAGTTCTATGGCGGCAAGGTCTGACCGACCCCAAGATATGGGGAAAATGCGAAAAATTTGTTTCCAAACCTGCACCAAACTGTAAAAAATGCAGGACATGCGTTGCAATTGTACAGGCGGCGCGCTATAATGGGCATGACCCCACAACCCGTGGTCCGGCGCAGGCCGGGCCGTGTATGGAGGAAGAGAGAGGTGTCTTTTATGGATTTCGATTTCAATAAGATCAAGGAAATGGGCTTGGAATACGCAGAAAAAGGCAAGAACGCCGCCAAAGACCTGGCCGAGAAGGGCAAGACCCAGGCACTGATCGTCAATGAGCAGGGCAAGCTGCTCAAGGCACAGCGTCAGCTGGGCGCACTGGTGTACAGTCTGGCCAAGGGCAAGGAAGAAAACCAGCCGCTGGTGGATAAATACATCGAGATGATCGACAGCATCGAGGGCGAGATCGCCCGCCTGAAAGCCTCTCTGACCCCGGTGGAAACCGCTGAGGTGGAATTCACCGAAGCCGAAGAGCCGGCTGCTGAAGAAGCTCCCGCTGCTGAGGCAGCGCCTGCCGAAAAGCCCCGCAAGACCTGCCCGCAGTGCGGTGCACCCGTCTCGGACGATGCACTGTTCTGCAATAAGTGCGGCGCACAGCTGTAATGTAAACAGCGCCCCAGCAAAAACCGGAAAACGGGCGGTGTCCCCTTTGGCAGGATACCGCCCTGTTTTTGCGAAAAAAGAGAAATCTCCGTAAAAATACCGGGAAATGCCCTGATACCCTTGCAAAACCGCAGAGGATGCGGTACAATTTGTAGTATCTTTTGGAAGGGAGGGCCTGCCATGCTGGACTGGGTACCGAGCGCACCCTATACCGCGGAACAGCTGCTGGAAGTGCTGCGCATCCTGCGCGACCCGGAAAACGGCTGCCCCTGGGATAAAGTGCAGACCCATGCTTCCATCCGGAAAAATTTTCTGGAGGAGACCTGTGAGGTGCTGGAGGCCATCGACGCCGACGACCCGGCCATGCTCCGGGAGGAGCTGGGCGACGTGCTGATGCAGGTGGCGTTCCATGCCGTCATCGAAGAAGAGCGCGGGCACTTTACCTTTGAGGACGTGTGCCGCGAGGTGTGCGAGAAGCTGGTGTTCCGGCACCCGAACATCTTTGCCTCTTCAGCGGCGCAGAATGCCGGTATAAACGGCTGGGATGCGCTCAAGAATAAGGAAAAGGGCCGCACCACCCTGGCCGACGAGCTGAACACGGTGCCGACCACCCTGCCGGCCCTCATGCGTGCCCAGAAGCTGCAGAAGCGTGCGGTGCGCTGCGGTGTGCCGGAGCCGGAAGGAACGCAGGCACAGCAGGCTCTGCAGCAGGCTGTGGACGGCTGGAACGCTGCGCAGAACGCCGACGCAGCGGGGGAGCTGCTGTTTGCAGCGGCCAATGCCATGCGGCTGGCCGGTGTGGACGCCGAAGAGGCACTGACCTTTGCGTCCAGGCGGTTCTGCGATGCATGTCTGCAGCAGGAACAACGCGGTATTCAGGCGGATGCGCCTGCCCCGATAGAAGAAACGAAGTAATACAAAAATAGGATTTTTGGAGGGTTTATCGTATGACCAAGACCGATCTGATTGCACAGGTGGCAGCAAACACCGAAATGAGCAAGAAGGACGCTGAGCGTGCTGTCAGCGCCATGTTTGAGGCACTGGGCAAGGCCATGGCAGAGGGCGAAAAGATCACCATCTCCGGCTTTGGCACCTTTGAGGTGCGTGAGCGCGCCGAGCGTCAGGGCATCAACCCCCGCACCCGTGAGCCGATCACCATTGCCGCTTCCCGCAGCATCGTGTTCAAGCCCGGCAAGTCCCTGAAGGACACCCTGTAAGCTGATTTTTGCTTTGCCGCCGCTGCCTCACAGGAGGTGCGGCGGCGTTTTTTGTACAAAAGGAGGAACCACGCACATGCGTCTGGACAAATACCTGAAAGTTTCGCGCCTGATCAAGCGCCGCACCGTAGCAAACGAGGTGGCGGATGCAGGCCGTATCCTCATCAACGGCAAGGTGGCCAAGGCCAGCCAGGCCGTCAACGCCGGGGACGTCATCGAAGTCACCTTCGGCAACCGGCCCATCAAGGTGCGGGTGCTCTCGGACGTGGAGCCCCGCACCAAGGACGTGGCCCGCGAGATGTACGAGATCATCGAGCAGCCCGCCGTGCTGGCCGCCGAGCCGCCCAAGGAATAAAACCGGCCTTGCCCCGCATAGGATGTTCCCAGAGGAAGGGAGCTTTGCCTTATGCCGAAACCGGAAGAAAGACCCGCAGCCCGGCCCCATGACCTGATTTTGGAAAGCCGCACCACCCTTACCGTGACCGGGGTGCAGAAGGTACTGCATTGCAGCCCCGAGAGTGCCGCACTGGAAACGGGCAAGGGCACGCTGCATCTGGCCGGGGCGCAGCTCAGTGTCGTTTCACTGGATCTGGAAGCCGGGGAAGCAAAGCTCACCGGCCGGTTCGATGCGCTGGAATACACCCGCACTGCGCCCGCCGGAGGCTTCTGGCACCGGCTTCTGCGCTGATGCTGCCGGTGCTGCAGCCCGCCCAGCTGGGGCGGGAGCTGGCCGCCTGCACCATACTGGGTGCAGCCGTGGGTGTGGTACGGGCGTTTTTCCCGGTGCGGGGGCGGGGTGCCTTTGTGCCGGATGCCCTGCTCACCGGGGCGGTGCTGTTCGGCATGCAGAGCTATGCTGCCGCCCTCAGCAGTGCCGGGGTGCTGCGCTGGTACATGGTGCTGGCGGCCTTTGCCGCAGCTCTTTGCACGGCAGCCGTGCTGGGCATTCCGGTGCGGTGGGCCGGGCAGTGTCTGGCGTGGGTGCTGGGTGCTCCGGTGCGCCTTGCCCGGCAATGGGTGCTGCGGCCGCTGGCGCAGCGGCACGCGTCGCGCCGCGCAGCACGCAAAGAACGCCGGAACGCAAAAAGAACCGCAAAAAATCCGAAAAAGAACTTGCCAAACCAGCGCCGTGTGTTGTATAATTCAAACGTATCAAAGTAAGAGAAGGGACGCAGTGTGTCTGCTGCGCAGATGGGGGCGTGTGCAATGGCAAATCAGAGCCGCAAAAAGGGCGGGAAGCGTGCGTTTGGCAAAACGCTGATCCGGTTGTTTTTTGTGCTGATGCTGCTCAGCATGCTGGCAGCCTACATTTCCAATCAGGTCACCATCAGCTCCAAGCGTGCGGAGCTGGAAACGCTGAACGAGCAGATCGCCCAGCAGCAGACGGAAAACCAGGAGATGCAGCGCATCCTCAGCGGCGACGCGGACCAGATCACCGAGTGGGTCGCACGCGACTCTTACAACTATGCCGCGCCCAACGAGCGCATTTTTGTGGACGTGACGGGCAAATGAGCCGGGCGGCAGGCGCATTCTAGGAAAACAAGGAGTATTGAGTTTTGGCAATTGAGGTTGGAAACGTTTTTGAGGGCCGCGTTACCGGCGTAAAGCCGTTTGGTGCCTTCGTGGCACTGCCGGAAGGCCGGGTGGGCATGGTCCACATTTCCGAGGTATCGAACGAGTTCGTGCAGGACATCACAGCGGTGCTGCACGATGGCGACACCGTGAAGGTGCAGGTCATCAACGTGGCACCGGACGGCAAGATCGCCCTGTCCATCAAGCGGCTGCTGCCGCCGCCCCCGCGCCAGCCCCGTGAGGGCCGCGGCCCCCGCCCCGGTGCCCCGCGCGGCGCAGGCCGTCCCCCGCGTCAGCCCCGCGATGCTGCTCCCCGCGTGTGGCAGCCCAAGGCTCCGGCCCGCTCCGACAACCTGAGCTTTGAGGACATGATGAGCCGCTTCAAGAGCCAGAGCGAGGAAAAAATGGCGGATCTGGACCACGAGACCAACAACCGCCGCGGCGGCGGTTATGCCCCGCGCAGCCGTCGAGGCCGCTGAGCAGCCGATCAGAATGCACAGAACAGACCTGTCCCCTGGTCGGGCGGGTCTGTTTTTTCGCCCAAGAGGAAAAGAAAGGAACCACCATGCCTGCAAAATTTGAACTGATCGCCCCCTGTTTCTTCGGGTGCGAGTCCACCGCAAAATTTGAACTGAACCGCATCGGCGCGGAGAACATCCGGGTGGATGACGGTCGCCTGACCTTCTCCGGCGGTGCGGAGATGATCGCGGCAGCCAACCTGCACCTGCGCACCGTGGAGCGCGTGCTGCTGCTGCTGGCCCGCTACAAGGCGTCCACCTTTGATGAACTGTTCGACGGCGTGTACAGCGTCCCCTGGGAGGATCTGCTGCCGACGGATGCGGCGTTCCCGGTCACCGGCTCCTCGCTGGACAGCCAGCTTTCCAGCGTGCCCGCCTGCCAGAGCATCATCAAAAAGGCTGTGGTCAAGCGCCTGATGGCCAAGCACCACACCTCCGTGCTGCCGGAGAGCGGCACCGAGTACAAGATCCGCTTTATGCTGCGCAAGAACGTGTGCGAGATCATGCTGGACACCACCGGCGAGGGCCTGCACAAGCGCGGCTACCGCCGCAACGCCATGGAGGCCCCCATCCGCGAGACGCTGGCCGCTACCATCGCCGACCTGGGCCGCGTGCGCCGGGACAGCCTGGTGGAGGACCCCTTCTGCGGCAGCGGCACCCTGCTCATCGAGGCCGCCCAGAAGGCCATGAACATCGCACCGGGCCTCAAGCGCCGCTTTGCTGCCGAACGCTACAGCTTTGTGCCGGCCGCTGTGTGGGCCGAGCAGCGCCAGAAGGCCCTGGCTGAATCCAAGCTGGATGTGGGCTTCGAGGCCTTTGGATATGATATCGACCCCGCCGCCGTGGCGCTGGCCAACGCCAACGCCAAGCTGGCCGGTGTGGAAAAGCGCTGCCACTTTGAGGTGGCCGATGTGGCGGATTTTGCCGCAAAGCAGGAGGCCATCGTGCTGACGAACCCCCCTTACGGTGAGCGCATGAGCACCATTGAGGGCGCGGCCAAGCTGGCCCGCACCCTGGGCCGTCAGATGGAGGCGAACCCCTGCGCCGGTGTGTACGCTATCACCGCTGACATGGACTTTGAAGCCCACTACGGCAAGCGCGCCAACAAGCGCCGCAAGATGTACAACGGCATGATCCCCTGCCAGCTGTATATGTACTACAACGCCCCCAAGTTCGAGCACACCGCAAAGCCGATGCCCAAGTCCGGCTTTGACGGCAAGCGCCGTTTTGACAAGAAGGACTGAGCCTGAAAAAATGTGCCCGGCCTGAAAAATAAGCCCTGCAAGCCGCACCGGAACTGCCCGGTGCGGCTTTTTGCATCGCTGCCGGAAAAATCCGGGAAATTCCGGAACGAATGACCACACAATGCCTGCCGGAGAAAAGGACGAATGCAAACAAAGTTTTATGAAATATTATGAACAAGTTTAAAACAAGATGAGACAAATTCATGGAGAATTTACACTCCTACCGTTGCACAGCGGAACAAAATAGATTATACTTACCTTATTACCATGACCTGTGCAGCCTGTGGCGGAAAGGAACGGTGCCCTCTATGAAGGGTCGAATGAAACCCTATCTTCCGGAGTTGACCATCCGTGATTATAATATCTACCTCCAGTATCTCCGAGGCGTGCGGCGGCAGCTGTACACCGAGTTTGGCTGGTATTCCTGCCATCTGCTGCGGTACAATGGCGTGGTGTTTGCCATTTTGTCCGACAGCCTTGCCGGGCGTGCGGCCACCTGCCAGCGTCAGCGGGTGCCGGGCACCCTGTGCTGGCGCAGGATGATGTGCCAGACGCAGGGCATCCGGCAGGCGGCACAGGTGGAAGTGCTGCTGGGCTGGCACAACCTGCAGGACCGGCGGCCGGATGAACTGCGGCCCGCCAAGCGGTCGTAACTTCTTTCTTTTCAATAGTTCCATCCGCCAAGCGGCTGCGCCGCGCGCTGGATCGGGTTCTGCTGCGCCGTGCCTACGAGCGGGCCGTGCAGCAGAACCCGGCCCTGGAACGCCTGTTCGGGCAGGAGCGGGACCAGGCCGTGGTGCAGATGAACCTGAATGCCAAGAACTACAACCTGGCTGCAGAGCCCATGAGCAACGTTTACGGCGCGCTGTATTCCACCCTTGCCACCGATGACCCCAACCAGCGCAAGAGCATGCGCTACATCGGCAGCAGCATTGGGCGCATCTTTTACCTGATGGACAAGGCCGAGCGCTTTGAAGCCGACAAGTGCAGCGGCCGGTACAACGTATTTGTGGTCAATGACCTGATGGGGCAGGCCTCGGCCGTGGAAAATGCCCGTCGGCAGGCGCTGGCCGCCGCCAACGACCTGATGCGGGTGTACAGCATGCTGGATGTCAAACTCAACCGCAGCCTGCTGGATAATATCATGCTGCTGGGCCTGCACCACGCGGTGGAACCGCTGGAAGTGGGCGCAGAGCAGGAAAACTGGGAGATCCCATGAAAAAACAGAACCGAAAAAGCTGGACGATGGCCTATTGCGGCATGGCGGCGGCGCTGTGCGTCGCGCTGATGCTGCTGGGGGCCGTGATCCCCATTGCCATGTTCATTGCGCCTGCGCTGGCAGGGTTTCTGATCGCGACAGTGTGTGTGGAGTGCGGGCGCACCATGGCGCTCACAGCCTACGCGGCGGTCAGCCTGCTGGCGCTTTTGTTTGTGCCGGACAAGGAAGTGGCCCTGATCTTCGTGTTCCTGCTGGGGTATTACCCGCTGGCAAAACCCCGGTTCGACCGCATCCGCCCGGCCGTGCTGCGGTGCGTGTGCAAGCTGCTGCTGTGCAACGCCGCCGTGCTGGCGATGTACGGCCTGCTGCTGGTGCTCATCCCGGCGGGCAGCATCTCACAGGAGCTGCGCACCACGGCGTGGATCGTTACCCTGTCCACGCTGGCCATGGGCAACGTGGCCTTTTTGCTGTACGACCGGGCCCTGCACAACCTGCTCATGCTGTACCGGTTGGTGTGGCAGCCCAAGCTGCACCGGATGCTGGGCATGCACTGAGAACGATTGTTGCACAGCAGTTGCACAAAATGGGAAAGTGTGGTATACTGAGCCACCAGCAGCCCACAGGGGCCGCAGAAAGAGGGAATGCAAAACCACCAGTTGACGCAAAGCGCCGGGCCACGCGGGTGACAGCCGCGAGGGTGACGAGGAGAGGAATCATCGAAAATTTCGGCGGATGTTTCTCCGGTTGAAGGCTAGACCAGCCGCAGAGAAGGGCAAAAAACGGCAGTGATACCGCAACAGATCCCTTCAAAGAAAGCCATACAAGAACATAAACTGATAGGGAAGCTGACGGCCCCGGCTGTGCGTTTTTTCTGCGCGGGGGACGCCGGCAAGGAGGTGTTTTGTATGTGTGGCATTGTTGGTTATGTCGGCAAGCGCAGCGCACAGGATGTGCTGCTGGACGGTCTGGAAAAACTGGAGTACCGCGGGTACGATTCGGCGGGGGTTGCGCTGGCTCTGGACGGCGGCATCCGCGTGGTAAAGAGCAAGGGGCGGCTGACACAGCTGCGCCAGAAACTGGCCGCACAGGCTCTGGCACAGAGCTTCTGCGGCATCGGGCACACCCGGTGGGCTACCCACGGTGAGCCCAGCGACGTGAACAGCCACCCGCATTCCACCCCGCGGGTGAGCATCGTGCACAACGGCATCATTGAAAATTACGGCATCCTCAAGGAGCGTCTGATGGCCAAAGGCTATACCTTTGAGAGCGAAACGGACACCGAGGTGCTGGTCAAGCTCATCGACAGCTGCTACACCGGCGACCCGCTGCGGGCGCTGCAGGAAGCACTGGCCAAGGTGCGGGGCAGCTATGCGCTGGCTGTGCTGTTCCGGGACCGCCCGGACACCATCTTTGCAGTCAAGCGCGAAAGCCCGCTCATCGTGGGCTGGGGCGAGGGCGAAAACTTCGTAGCGTCGGATATCCCGGCCCTGCTCAAGTATACCCGTCGCTACAGCGTGCTGGAAGAGGGCGACATGGCCGTGTGCACGGCCGAGGGCATCCGCTTCTACAATGAATTTGCCGAGCCGGTGCAGCGCCCGGTGCTGACGGCGGACTGGGATATGGAGGCAGCCGAAAAGAGCGGCTACCCGCACTTTATGCTCAAGGAGATCAACGAGCAGCCGACGGCCATCACGGCTACGGTCAGTCCCCGCGTGGAGGACGGCATGCCGGACCTGCGCATCCCGCAGCTCACCGATGAGGTGCTGCGCAGCATCGGTACGGTGCATCTGGTGGGCTGCGGCACGGCCATGCATGCCGGTATGGTGGGCAAGGCCGCCATTGAGACACTGGCCCGGGTGCCCGCCGAGGTGGACATCGCCAGCGAGTTCCGCTACCGGGACCCCATCCTGAACCCCAACGATCTGGTGATCATCATCAGCCAGTCCGGCGAGACCAGTGATACGCTGGCCGCCCTCAAGCTGGCAAAGAGCCGGGGCGTGCCGGTGCTGGCCATCGTGAACGTGGTGGGCAGCTCCATCGCCCGCGCGGCAGACTATGTGCTGTACACCTACGCCGGGCCGGAGATCGCCGTGGCCTCCACCAAGGCCTATATGGTGCAGCTGTGCGTGCTGTATCTGTTCGCGCTGCGTCTGGCCTACGCCCGGGGCCGCCTGAGCGCGGCAGAGACCCGCCGCTATACGGCCCAGCTGCTGCGGGCACCGGAGATCATCAAGGCCCGTCTGGCGGACTGCGAGCAGATCAAATACCTTGCCAGCCGCTATATGAACACCCAGAGCTGCTTCTTCATCGGACGCGGGTTCGACTACTCCCTCTCACTGGAGGGCAGCCTGAAGCTGAAGGAGATCAGCTATGTGCACTCGGATGCCTATGCCGCCGGTGAGCTGAAGCATGGAACCATCAGCCTGATCACCGACGGTGTGCCGGTGATCGCGCTGGCCACCCAGAAACAGGTGTACGAAAAGACCATCTCCAACGCCAAGGAGACCCGCAGCCGCGGTGCACGGGTGCTGCTGTTCACCACAAAGAATGCCGTGGTGCCGGAGGGCGTGGCCGATGCCGTGATCCGGTTGGACGAATATGAGGACCTGCTGATGCCCCTGCAGCTGATCGTGCCGCTGCAGCTGTTCGCCTACTACATGGCGGTGCTGCGCGGCTGCGACGTGGATAAACCCCGCAACCTCGCCAAGAGCGTGACCGTGGAATAAACTGCTGCTTGCGGGAACTCCCTCAGTCCTTGCTGCGCAAAGCCAACTCCCTCAGGGATGGAGCCTTTTGACAGTACGGCAACCAGAATATAATTACAACAAAAGCGAGGCCCCTCTGAGCGTTTCAGAGGGGCCTCGCTGTATCTTTGTTTCAGATGAGGAAGAGCGGCTTACCAGAACCAGTAACGCTTCTTGAACGCGATGTAGGCCACCGCAATGACCACCAGCACCGCGCCGCCAGCGATGAAGAAGGTCCAGTTGATGTTGGCGAAGCGGAGATTTTCGTTGGTCAGCAGATAACGACCGGCGGTGTCCAGCGTGATCACGCCGTCTTTGTAGCTGTTCAGGTACTGCCACTTTCCGGTGGTCTCGTTGTAGAGGTACAGACGGGAGTAATCACACTTGTCCAGATCAATGCGGGCCGAGCAGGGGACCGTCTTGCCGTCGTTCACCACGAACTCCAGGCCCTGCTCTACCTGCTGCAGTTCCAGCGAGGTGTTCAGCTCGCCGGTGGTGTTGCGCACGTCCTTGCCGGACACCTGCAGGGTGTAGCCGTCGCCCACCACGCACAGGGTCTTGCCGGTGGTGCGCAGAGAGTTGAGGATGTCGCCGGTGATCACCGGGACTTCCGACTGAGCAAAAACGACCTCATGGTCGGTGCTGTCCTGAATGGTCTGCACGGTGGGGTCCAGCGTGATCTTGTCATCGTCGCCGTTGGAAGCGTCATCGCCGTTGCTGCTGTCGCTGCCCGAGGAAGCGGAAGCAGAGCGGTTCACGATGACGGTGACCAGCGCCGTGGCTTTGCCGTTGGAAACCGTAATGGAGGTGGAGCCGGTGCCCACGGCGGTGATCACGCCGCTGGGGCTCACGGTGGCCACACTGCTGTTGCCGGACTTGTAGGTGAAGCTCTGGGAGGCCGAAGCCGGGGTGGCCTTGGCCGACAGGGTGCGGGTGGCACCCGGCTTGAGCACCACATAGGAGGGGGTTACCGTAATGACCTGACCGCTGTTGGCGGAGGTGGTGCCGGAACTGACCGTGCCGCCGGTGGTCGCCTCGGTGGGGATGGCCAGCACGGTAACGGTGGTGCTGGCGGTGACCGAGCCGCAGGCGGCGGTGATGGTGGCGGTGCCGGGGCTCACGCCGGTCACGCGGCCGAAGCTGTTGACGGTGGCCACCTTCTCATTGGAAGAAGTCAGGGAGATGGTGGCGTACTGCGAGGCGGACGAGGGCCGCACCTGCAGCGATGCCGACACCGAGTTGCCCACATAGATGGTGTTGGAGGACAGCGCCAGATCCATCTCGGTGACGATCATGGTGGAGTCCATGGAAACCGAAATGGTGTAAGCACAGATCTGGTTGCCTGCGGCGGCCGTCACGGTGGCGGTGCCCACGCCCACAGCCTGCACCACGCCGCTGTTGCTCACAGTAAGCACGCTGCTGTCATCGGTGAGGTAGATGACGGAGTCGGTGCTGTTGCGGGGGCGCACCGTGGGCGACAGCTGCTGGGTCTCGCCCAACAGCATGTTGGAAGAATAGGTGCCGGCCTCAATGCTCTCGGCAGGCACGCTGTTGTCGCTGTTCCAAGGCAGCGACACGGCGGCGCCGGTCAGGGGCACGGCAGCCGATGCCGGCAGGGCCATGCCGCCGGCCAGCAGGCAGAGCAGTGCCGCGCCAAGGGCCAGGGTCTTTGCGGTTGATTTCATGGTTCGTGTACCTCTCTGGGTGTTAAAAATGGAGCGAAGGATTCAGCGCCGGAAACGGTGCCCGCATCAGCGGAACAGCACACCCAGAGCCTCCATTGCATATTCAAAGTAGGTGACCTGATCGTATTCCACGCGGGCGGTCACGCTCATGCCGTTGGAAAGATCGACCTTGTCGCCGCTGCGGCTCACCACATAGGTGCTGTCCGGCTTGATGGTCATCTTGTAGTACGAAGCGCTGGTGCTGGTGGTCACGTCGCTGTCGATGGCGGTCACGGTACCGGTCAGGGTGCCGTAGGAATACTCCGACAGGCCGGTGATGGCGATCTTGCACGGGTCGCCCACATGCAGCAGCGGGCGGTCGTTCACGGTGACCATGGCCACGATCTCCAGGTCATCGTTCTCGCTGGCAACGGTGGCCAGCGGGGAGCCTGCGCTCAGCACCATGCCCTCCTTGTAGGGGCTGTCCATGTGGATCACGCCGGAGGTGGGGGCATACAGATAGTAGTCGTTGGCACCGGTGTTCAGGGCGTCGATCTGCGCCTGCACGTTGTCCACGTTGCTCTGGGCGCTGGTGATGCTCTGGGAGATGGACTGCATGGTGGAGTAATACAGGGCCTGGATCTCGCTCTGGTTCTGCTCCATCAGGGTCTTGATCTGGGCATCGGAATAACCGGCAGCCTGATAGGCCGAGGCGTCAAAGGTCTTCTGCTCCACCTGGCTCTTGTAGGTCTCGTACTGGTAGTAGTAGGGCTGATCCTCGACACTGGTCTCACTGAAGTAGTTCGTGTCGTCCTGGATGCACTGCAGCAGCTTATTGTACTGGTCCACCTGGGTCTTGTAGATCTTCAGTTGGCTTTCCAGGTTGTCCTGCTGCATGTCCAGGTCGGTGCTCTTGATGTGGGCCACGAGGTCGCCCTCGTTCACATAGCTGCCCTCGGAGATGTACAGCTCGGTGAGGGTGCCGGAATAGCTGGACATGATGTAGGTCTTGTTGCTGGCCTGCACCGTGCCGGAGTTCTGGCTGACGTAGATGCGGTTGGTGCGGGTGCTCCACACCAGCAGAAAGATCATGAACAAGCCCACCAGAATGACAAAGGCGTACCCGTAGGGAGGTACGTCCCGGTCCATCATAATGCGGCGGTCCTGCAGATCATCGAGGTTCTGGATGGTCGTTGTCATAGTTACTTGGTCTCCATAAACACGTCGATCACGGCGTCATCGTCGTCCTGATTGACAAAAATGGTATAGGTATCGCCGCTGAGCTTGAGGTCCTTTTCAAAGGCGAGGATCTGCAGCTTGGAGCTTGCCAGCTGGCTGTAGGCCATGGGGCCGGTATAATGAGCGTACAGGCAGTTCTTCACCCGCAGCACGGCGTCCACTTCGTAGCCGGGCTCGGTCTGGGTGATCAGCTGGGTGGCCTGCTGCATCAGGTACAGCTCCGGGGCATGCTCCGGAGCCGGGCCGATCTTGATGGCCTGCACCAGCGGGCCGATGGGCTGTGCGTTGTGGCTCTTGATAAAGTTCTGCAGCTGGGTCAGCGCCACCATCATGTTGCCCAGTTCTTCGGGGGCGATGCGGCGAGACACCACGTTGGTCAGTTTGAGGGTCTTGTTTTCAGCAACTTTGATCTCGTTCATGTTGAAATACCTCTTTGTCCTATCGTTGAATTTCCTCCGCAAAGGGGAGGCCGTAATAGGCAATCACAGGCAGAGAAAGGGCAGAGCACACCTTCTCTGCTTCTGATCACCTATTACTGTAGCAGTAATGGGTGATGCGAAAAATAGAATGTGCCCGGAGGCAGGACGCCTCCGGGCACACCATAACGAGGCATTGTCACCGGTCCGGCGCTTTGCAGCGGGGCCGGAAAACACACTGCATATCGTTTTTTGTCGGGGCTGAGATACCACAGGGCACTCTGCCGTCTGCCATACTTGTCAGGCACCTTGCGGCTGCGCAACCGCAAAGCACTTTTTCAGCAGACAGGTGCGCACCTGTCTGCATCAGGAGCATGTGCGGCGGGGAAACCGGTGCAGTTGCTCAGGCCCCCGGAAAGCCAGGATCAGACAGTCTTATTTAGGGAAGACGGTATCCTTCTTCTCGAAGTCAAAGAGGCTGGGCAGACCGTTCTTGACGTTGGCGGTTGCCAGGTTGTAGATGGCAGCAGCAGAACCAGCCAGACGCAGGCCAGCGTTCAGGACGCCGTTAGCACCAGCCAGGAAGTTGCCGCCCATCGCAGCGTCGATGCCGCTCTTGGCAACAGCATCGTAGCCACTATTGTAGTACTTGCTGACAGAGCTGAACCAGGCCTTGCCCAGGTTGCCGGGGACGTATGCGCCGCCGAACAGAGTGCCAACGGTGTTGCTGACATAGTCGCCCAGGAAAGAATTGCCGATAATGGTGACCATGTTGGTGTTGAACTTCTTCCAGTTCTCAAGGGTCAGGCTAGGAGCCAGGATGTCGGACAGGCTTGCGCCGCCGTTGACGTAGGTCATCTCGTTCTCAGAGATTGCGGAAAAATTTGCAGGCATCATCATGATGAATTACTCCCTTCAAATAATGAACTTTTGTCGGTTCCTCCCCGGCTGCGCTGCCGGGAGGGAACCGGTTTTATGTAATCGGGTGCGCACCCGACTGCAACGAATCAGTAGGTAAAGGCTTCGCCGTCATCGTCATCCTCTACCACAGCGGCAGCCACAGGCTGCTTGGCCACCGGCTCACGGCGGCGGTAGATGCCCTGCTGCATGTTCCACAGCTCAGCATACTTGCCATCCTTGGCCATCAGCTCATCGTGGGTGCCGCGCTCCACGATCTTGCCGTGATCCATCACAAGGATCAGGTCGCAGTCGCGGACGGTGGACAGACGGTGGGCTACGATCAGCATGGACCGGTCGGCCAGCTGCTCGTAGATCATGTTGAAGATCAGATTCTCGGTGGCAAAGTCCAGATTGCTCGTGGACTCGTCCAGGATGTACAGGCCGGAATCCTTCAGGAAGGCACGCGCCAGTGCAATGCGCTGCTTCTCACCGCCGGACAGGCCGTTGCCGGCTTCCTCCAGGTAGGTGTTGTACTGCAGCGGCAGATGGCGGATGAACTCATGGGCATCGGCCTTCTTGGCGGCCTCTTTCACTTCCTCCATGGTGGCATCCATGCGGGAAATGCGGATGTTGTCGTAGATCGTCTTGCTGAACAGCTCAATGTTCTGCGGCACATAGGCAATGGCGCGGCGCACGGAATCGTGGGTATACTCGGCCAGATTCACGCCGTTGAAGTCGATCTCGCCCTCTTCGGGGTCGTAGTACTTCAGCAGCAGCTTGGTGATGGTGGATTTGCCGCTGCCGCTGCTGCCCACCAAGGCAACTTTCTTACCGGCAGGGATGGTAAAGCTGATGTGGTCCAGGGCCGGGGCACGGTTGCCGTAGCGGAAGGTGACGTCCTTGAACTCGATGTCGCCCTCCACCTTTTCCAGCGGGGTAAGCTCGCTGCCCTCATCGTTTTCGTCCTCGGCCGGATAATCCATGATCTCGGTCAGACGCTTCATAGAAATGCCGGCTTCCTGAATGCTCATCTGCAGGCTGATCAGGTTGCTCAGCGGGGAGGTAAAGTAGCTGGACAGGGTGCTGAACGCCATGAAGCCGCCCAGTGTCATCTCACCGTGCAGCACCTGGCTGATGCCCACATAGGTGGTCAGCATGCTGAAACCGGTGGAGATGAAGGTGGAAATCAGGCCCTGGCCCGTGCTGATGCGGCTGGACCGCAGGCTGATCTTCAGGCTCTTGATGTACTCTTTTTCCAGATTTTCCAGCTGGGTGTCCTCGTTGGCATTGCACTTGATGGTCTCGATGCCGCGCAGGCTCTCGATCATCTGGCTGTTGAGGGCAGCCGACTGGATCATGGTCTCTTCGTTGATGCGCTTGTAGGGCTGCTTGAACACCAGCACCAGCAGGATGCTGACCAGTGCCATGAACAGCGAGATGGAGAACAGCATGGCGTTCATCCGGAACAGGATGATGCCGGTGATGATGGCCATGGAGATGTCCATCACAAGGCTCAGCGCAATGCTGGTGAAGATGGACTTGATGGTGTTTGCATCCGAGTAACGGGTGGTGATATCGCCCGTTTTGCGGGTGGCAAAGAACTTCATGGGCAGATGGAAGATGTGCCCGAAGTAGCCCAGCATCAGCGGGATGTCGATCTTGATGGACAGATGGATCAGCACCCACTGCCGCACGAAGCCGATGAGGGAACTGGTCAGGCTCACCATGCTGAACACGATGATCAGCGTGACCAGCAGGTTGTCCAGCCCGTAGGGCAGCACCTCATCCATCAGGATCTTATTGAACATCGAGGACGCGATGCCCAGGATGGTGGTGATGACGGAACTTAAAATGGCGTAGAAGAACAGCTTCTTCTGGGGCAGCAGCAGGTCGATGTACCGCTTCATCATGCCCCAGCGGTTGGGCTTGCCGTCGTCTTTTTCGCTGGCCTGCTGGGCTTCATAGCCGGGGGCGCCGGGTGCCAGCTTTTTGCGCTGGCTCACGTTGAACTCCGAGGTGGGGTTCAGCAGCAACAGAACACCGGTAAAGTTCTTGTAGAACTCGTCCAGGCTGATTTTTTTCAGCTCAGTAGCAGGGTCGCCGATGATGACGTAATCCTTGCACTTGTGCTTTTTGCCTTTTTCCTCGGCTTCCTTGACCCGCTCGGCTTCGTCCAGCATGTGCTTGCGACGCTCGCCGTCATCGCGGAGGGTGGTCTTTTTGAACACCACCACAAAGTGGGCCAGGCCCTGGTCGGTGATGACCTGCGCAATGCAGGGAAGGGAGAAGTCGCTGAGGAAGTTTTCACGGTCCACACGCACCGCGGCGGTGGTGAAACCCAGCTCGTTCGCGGCCTTCTGCAGACCAACGAGGTTTGTGCCTTTCAGGTCCGTACCCATCATATCGCGCAGGCGCGTGATGGTGATCTCCTTTTTGTAATGGAGGCACACCATTGCGAGGCAGGCAGCCGCACAGTCGGTAGTGTCATGCTGCCGGACATAGGTATAACGCATAGATGCTTCCTTTGAAACTATACAAATTTATTCAAACACCATACACATCTGCCAGACACACGGACCGGAAAACATGCAGTGAATTTGACAAAACCGCCAAAACCGGAAGGATTTACCGCCTCTGAACGCCCGGGAATGGGGCAGAATGCTCAGATTTCCGGCTTGCAATGCCTGCAAAGTTTGTATGCGCAGGCGTTACAGCTTATGTGCAGTATACCACAATATGACAGCATCTTCAAGAACTTCTTTTTTAAGAAATCGTGAGAAATGAAAAAAGTGTGAAAAATTAACACTTCTGAAACATGCGGCACGGCAAACAAAAAAGGCAATGTTCCGTAGAACATTGCCTTCGTGGCGCCTCTTGCCTGACTCGAACAGGCGACACCCTGATTAACAGTCAGGTGCTCTAACCGACTGAGCTAAAGAGGCAGATCACTTAAGTGACTGCGAGTGATATTATACCGCATTCTTGGCCGTTTTGCAAGCCCTGATTTCAAAAAAGTGCAAAAACAAAAAGCATCCCGGCAGAAACGGGTCGGTTTCTGCCGGGATGCGGGAGACTATTATAATAGGTAACGCAATTACTTCATGCGGCTCTTGGCCTTCATGCGCTGCTCGTGGTTCAGGATCTGCTTGCGGATACGCAGGTTCTCCGGGGTGACCTCCAGCAGCTCGTCCTGTGCCAGGAACTCCAGGCAGCCCTCCAGGCTCAGCTTGCTGATGGGGATCAGGCGCAGAGCGTCGTCGGAGCCGGAAGAACGGGTGTTGGTCAGGTGCTTGGTCTTGCAGACGTTCACGTCCACATCCTCGCCGGAAGCGGTATAGCCGATGACCATGCCCTCGTACACCTTCTCGCCGGGGCCCACCAGCAGGGTGCCGCGCTGCTGAGCGTTGAACAGGCCGTAGGTGACGGCCTCGCCGGTCTCAAAGCTGACCAGAGAACCGGTGGAGCGGTTGGCGATCATGCCAGCCC
>OGMP01001455.1_pt1 | contig 18430 bp, 10 predicted proteins | sample 1573261 | NCBI WGS metagenome assembly OGMP01 (sample SAMEA2581878, study PRJEB24529) | metagenome | biome: Human gut stool | place: China | collected 2011 | reverse complement strand
CGAGAACTGTAAGACCTTCTTTTTCTGCAATGATTTCAAACATCTTCTTTGCCTGATTTCTTGCAAGCTCATTCTGAGGGAAGAAGAACATACCTACAGCGTAATCTCTTTCAGAACCGAGCTTAATGCCGATTTCAGCAGCTGCCTTCTTAAAAAATTTGTGTGAAATCTGGAGAAGAATACCTACGCCGTCACCTGTTTTGCCTTCGGCATCCTTACCTGCTCTGTGTTCGAGAGTTTCAACAATTGTCAGAGCGTTTGCCACGGTGTCGTGTGACTTGATACCCTTAATATTAACAACAGCTCCGATACCGCAGTTATCATGTTCAAACTTTGGAGAATACAGAGTCTTGTTGTTCTCTCTGACTGTCTGTTCCATTAATGATCACCCTTTCCTGTTAATCACAAAAATTATTCAGCGGACTTTTTATATACATATATATGTAAAAGGAAGTTTGCTTTCGTAAACTTATCGGTTCAAAGTGGCAATTAATGTTCTGCCGGTTAATAATCAATCATATATATGTAATTGTAAAATGCCCAATCTCTTCTCAGCGGAAAAACCGCTATGCTCAGCCTGTGCTATATCCTGCAAAGGTGAATGTGCAGGTCGGCTGATATTCTGAAATGCCCTGTCATCGTTGATCAAGAAAAATCAGCACTTAGATTATATAACTATACATTGTGCTTTGTCAAGGGAAAATAGAGGAAAATTGCAACTTTTAAGGGTAAAACTTTCATTTTACTGTGATTGTTGTAGAAAATATGCAACTCTTATTGGTGTTTCAGCTTAATTTTGCAGGAAATTTAATAAAACTTGCAATTTCAAAACTTTTTTCAAAAAATGTATTGACAAATTCGCAAAAGTGGAATATACTAACAACATCAAAGACAGCAAGGGCGCTGTGAGCTGAGGCTTACAGTGTCCTTTTCTGTTTTTATAAAGCAAAAATCAGACCATTAAAATTTATTTTCAAAATGGATAGGAGAGAATTAAAATGGCAAAAGTTCCCGAAATTTTTGGCAGCATGGTATTTAATGACCAGAAGATGCAGGAAAGACTTCCAAAGTCAACTTACAAGGCTTTGAAAAAGACAATCCAGAACGGTGAACCGCTTGACCTCGGCGTTGCAAATGTTGTTGCGGCTGCTATGAAGGACTGGGCAGTAGAAATGGGCTGTACCCACTACACACACTGGTTCCAGCCGATGACAGGTATCACAGCCGAAAAGCATGACAGCTTTATCACACCGAACGGTGAGGGTCAGGTTATCATGGAGTTTTCAGGTAAAGAGCTTGTAAAGGGCGAGCCTGATGCTTCTTCTTTCCCAAGCGGCGGTATCCGTGCCACATTCGAGGCAAGAGGCTATACAACATGGGATCCGACATCATATGCATTCGTTAAGGACGGAACACTTTACATTCCTACAGCATTCTGTTCTTATACAGGCGAGGTTCTTGATAAGAAAACTCCTCTTCTTCGTTCAATGGAGAGAATGAATACAGAGGCTGTAAAGATTCTTCATCTTCTCGGCAAAGAAAATGTTACAAGAGTTACAACAACAGTAGGTCCGGAGCAGGAATACTTCCTTATTGATAAGGAAGCTTACGATCAGAGAGAGGATCTTATTTATACAGGCAGAACACTTTTCGGTGCAAAAGCTCCTAAAGGACAGGAACTTGACGACCATTACTTCGGTGCAATCAAGACAAGAGTTGCTGCTTATATGAAAGACCTTGACGAGGAGCTCTGGAAACTCGGTATCCTTGCAAAGACAAAGCATAACGAAGTTGCTCCTTCACAGCACGAGCTTGCTCCTATCTTCACAACAACAAACATTGCAACCGACCATAACGAGCTTACAATGGAGGTTATGAAGAAGGTTGCCGAAAGACACGGTCTTGTTTGTCTTCTTCACGAAAAGCCGTTCGCAGGTGTTAACGGTTCCGGTAAGCACAACAACTGGTCAATTTCAACCAACACAGGAGAAAACCTTCTTGAACCCGGCAAGACTCCTGAAAACAACCTTCAGTTCCAGCTTTTCCTTGCAGCAGTTGTAAAGGCTGTTCACGAGTATCAGGATCTTCTCAGAATCACGGTTGCATCGGCAGGTAACGACCACCGTCTCGGCGCTAACGAAGCACCGCCTGCAATCATTTCAATGTATCTCGGTGATGACCTCGGCGAGCTTGTTGATTCAATCATAAATGGCAGAGAATATGTAAGCAAGGGTAAGCAGAAGATGAAGACAGGCGTTGATGTTCTTCCTGACTTTATGAAGGACACATCGGATCGTAACCGTACATCACCTTTTGCATTCACAGGTAACAAGTTTGAATTCAGAGCACTTGGTTCTGCACTTAACATTGCCTGTCCTAACTATATGCTCAACACTATGGTAGCCGAAGAACTTTCCGAGTTCTACGATGAGCTTAAAGATGCGGATGATATGGACGCAGCTATCAAGGCTCTTGTTAAGAAAGTATTCACAGAGCATCAGAACATTATCTTCAACGGCAACAACTACGCTCCCGAGTGGGTTGAAGAGGCTGAAAGAAGAGGACTTCTTAACCTCAAGTCACTTCCTGACGCAATGGAACACTTCCTTGACAAGAAGAATATTGACCTCTTTGTTAAGAATAAGATTTGTTCGGCAGACGAAATCCGTGCAAGATATGAAATTGAGCTTGAAAGCTATTCTAAGCAGATTAACATTGAGGCTCTCACAATGATTGATATGGCTAAGAAGAACATTCTTCCTGCCGTTACATCATATGTAAGAGATCTTACCGATACAGCACTTGCCAAGAAGGCACTTTCAGACGCTATTCCTACAAGCGTTGAGGAAGACCTTATTACAAGCCTTTCAAACAAACTTGTATGTTTCTCAAAGAAAACTGCAGAGCTTGAAGAGGCTGTTATCAAGGCAAGCGACTACAGCGATGACAACCTCAAGTATGCTAAGTACTACAGAGAAACAGTATTTGCACTTATGCAGGAGCTCAGAGCTGTCGGTGACGCAATGGAAACAGAAACAGCTTCGGAATACTGGCCTTATCCTTCATACGGCGAACTTCTTTTCGGTGTGTGATTGATAGAACCTCTATTTATACTAAATAACATTATTTATATTGTATAACAGGTAACACAACGGCGTGTGATTGACAGAACTAAACTGTCAACTCCACGCCGTTTTTTGTTATTTTGATAAAAGGAGAGATTTATATGGCAGAACTAATTTACGGAGGCACAGGCGTCTGGTTTATGATCGGCGCATTACTCGTGTTCTTTATGCAGTGCGGATTCGCAATGGTTGAAACCGGTTTTACAAGAGCTAAAAACGCAGGTAACATCATTATGAAAAACCTGATGGACTTTTGTATCGGTACGGTTGTATTCAGCCTGTTAGGCTTCGGACTTATGATGTCTGAGGACTATGTTGCAGGATTCATCGGTGTTCCCAATCTCAATATGTTCACAGACTGGATGAACTTTGATTGGAACTCATTCGTATTCCAGCTTGTATTCTGTGCTACAGCAGCTACTATCGTTTCAGGTGCTATGGCAGAGCGTACAAAATTCTCGGCATACTGTGTTTACAGCGCAATTATTTCACTCGTTGTTTACCCGATTGAAGCAGGTTGGGTTTGGAACGGTCAGGGTTGGCTTGCACAGCTCGGCTGTATCGACTTTGCAGGTTCAATCGTAATTCATATGGTCGGCGGTATCTCGGCACTTGTCGGCGCAATCATCCTCGGACCCCGTATCGGTAAGTACGGCAAGAAGGGCAAGGTAAACGCTATCCCCGGTCACAGCATCACACTCGGTGCTCTCGGTGTATTCATTCTTTGGTTTGCATGGTACGGCTTTAACGGTGCCGCTGCTGAAGACGGCGCCCGTCTCGGTCAGATTCTTCTTACAACAACAATTGCTCCGGCAGTTGCAACAGTAACAACTATGCTCTTTACATGGATCAAGAACGGCAAGCCTGATGTTTCAATGTGTCTTAACGCATCACTCGCAGGACTTGTAGCAATCACGGCAGGTTGTGCAGATGTTGATGCAATCGGCGCAGCAGTTATCGGTATCATTTCAGGTATCCTCATCGTAGTAGCAGTTGAATTTGTTGATATCAAGCTTAAAATAGATGATCCTGTCGGCGCATTCTCGGTACACGGCGTAAACGGTATGTGGGGCGGTCTTGCAGTAGGTCTTTTCGCAACAGGTAACGGTCAGAACGGTGTTACAGGTCTTTTCTACGGCGGTGGCTTTGCTCAGCTTGGTAAGCAGGCTCTCGGTATTGTTACAATCGTAGCTTGGACAGTTGTTTGCATGATTATCGTATTCACAATCATCAAAAAGACAGTAGGTCTTCGTGTTACAAAGGACGAAGAAATGAAGGGCCTCGATATCTGCGAGCACGGTCTTATCAGTGCATATGCAGACTTTATGCCAATCGGTGTCGGTACAGCTTCACTTGATGAAACATTTGATGTTGACAGCAATGTTCCTGTAACTCAGGCAGTTCCCGTTCAGCTTGCAGGCAAGTATGATATGGCTACCGACGGCACAAAGATTACTAAGATTGACATTCTTCTCAAGCAGTCAAAGCTTGAAACTCTTAAAGAAGAAATGGATAAGCTCGGCATCACAGGTATGACAGTATCTCAGGTACTCGGTTGCGGTGCTCAGAAGGGTAAAGCAGAGTATTACCGTGGTGTTGCTATTGAAAGTAACCTCCTTCCTAAGATGAAGGTTGAAATCGTAGTTTGCAAGGTTCCTGTAAAGGCAGTTGTTGATGCGGCTGTTAAGGCACTTTACACAGGTCACATCGGTGACGGCAAAATCTTTATCTATGATGTTGAAGATGTTGTTAAGGTCAGAACAGGCGAAACAGGCTACGATGCTATGCAGGATGTTGAATAATCCCCAATAGCTTAATTAACCTATCCTTTTTAATTCACATAAACCGAGACGCCCCGAACGGCAATAGCTGTTCGGGGTGTTTTGGCATATAAATGTTTAGCAAAGATAATTGACTTTGTTTTGTATATGCTATATAATAATAGTGTAAAGAATGATATTTGACACTATTAAGGCGGTGGGGCATATGACAGATTACAGAAAGCTTTGTATAGATTTGTTCGGAACAGATAACGAAACCGAGTTAAAGGATATTGCAGGCAGGCTTAAAGGCGGAAGAAAAAATAAGTTGACAGAAACGGATGTTAAAAATGCAATTGAAATGCAGAAAAACGGTAAAACTACTGCTGAAATAGCACAAACCTTTAATGTAAGCCGTCAGACAATTTCAAAATATCTTAACAAGCCCTTGGACGGTAATTATGTTATGCGGCTTGATTTTATGTTCCGTCAGAAGGTGTGTACGGAAATATATGTCAACTTTGCCGATAAGAAAATAAAAATTGTGAATCGTACCAATGATATAATGAAAAGAGCTTTCGGTATAAATGAAAATCCGGATTGGAAGGATTTTGAACAGTTTCTTGAAGAAAGATGTTTTCCGAAATCAAGGGCATTCCGAAAAACTATTTTGAAAAAAATCGGAGCGGACAGCTACGATACTTTGCAGATACTTGAAAAAACAGACGGAAGAACGGCTGAGGATAACCAATATATAAGGTTTACAAGAAAGGAGCTGTACGCTTTTTGATTAAGGAAATCAATCTTGATAATTACTCACTTATAGATACAAAATCTGCTTCTTCAAAAGGCAATCAGCAAAAGTGGCTTGTAAACGACTTGTGGTACAAAGCAGACCATATGGGATATGAGGGCTTGTGTGAGGTTGTTGTATCTGAATTGTTGAAAAAATCGAATATAACCGATTTTGCGGAATATTTTCCGATAAAAATAGAATTTGCAGGTCGAAAGCTTAACGGTTGTTATTCAAAAAACTTTCGCAAAAAAAATGAAAGCATTGTCACGCTTGAGCATTTGTCAAAGCAATGGTTTGCGTCATCAATGGCAAAAAATCTTTTAAAGTACGATGATGTGAAGGATAAAATTTCCCACACCGTTGATTTTATCGAGAATAAAACAGGTTTGAAAAATGTCGGAAAATATATAACAGCAATGCTTGAGCTTGACGCATTTTTTCTGAATGAGGACAGGCATACCAATAATATTGCGTTTATACTGAATGATGATACAGGCGAATACAGATTTTGTCCGTATTTTGATTTCGGACTTTCGCTGCTTGCCGACACAACCGAGGATTACCCTCTCGGAGAGGATATTTACAACTTAATCCCAAAAATTCACGCAAAACCTTTTGATGTAGATTTCGATGTACAGCTTGATGCTGCTCAGGAACTGTATGGTGAACAGGTAAAATTTTCGTTTATGAGTTCCGATATAGAAAAATCTTTTGAAAAAGTCAGCGGATATTATACCGATGAAGTTGTGCTAAGAGTGAAAAATTTAATCTATAATCAAAAACACAAATACGGTAATATGTTTGAGTAATGTTTAAATGAAAAATTGCCCGAAAAATGTTGAAAAGTGTAAAACAAATTTGCAATGAAAATGTTTTTACAAAATTGTAAAAAATATTGTCATAATTCCTTTAAGTAAATAACAATAGGGGTTAATCTTGTAAAATAATAAGATGAATGAAACAATATGCGGTGGTGAGGTTCTTGAAAAATGCTTTGTTGATTTCACACTCTGAACAGAGTGCCGTTTCTTTGTCACAATTGCTCGAGAGCGAAGGCTATACGGAAATTTCCGTATGCCAAACCTCACAGGAGGCTAAGGAGCTTGCAAAGGGTGAGATTTTTGACCTCATTTGCGTCAATGCACCGCTTGAAAAGGAAAACGGCATTGAGCTTTCAAAGTACTTTGCCGGAACAACCCGTTCAAGTGTTGTGATTATCGTTCCGCAGCGAAATGCGGATTATGTGAACGACGCACTTACGGAGCACGGTGTTCTTGTTATTGCAAAGCCCGTAAACAAGCACCTGTTTCACCACTTTTTGCAGTTTACAGAATGTTTTAAGATGCGTATGTTCCGTGTGATTGAGGAAAATGAAAAGCTCAAGCATATGGTTGCGGATATGAAGATAATAAACAGAGCAAAGTTTCTGCTTATTACCTGCCTTAATATGTCCGAAGAACAGGCGCATCGCTATCTTGAAAAACAGGCTATGGATCTCAGAACAAGCAAGCTTGAGGTTGCAAAGCAGGTTATCAGAACATATGAGAACTGACTGCAATTTTTTTAGTTTATTGAAAGGAATGTGTTTTTATGAGCCGTGCGGCATACTTAATCCTTGAAAACGGAACAGTTTTTGAGGGCAAGGCGTTTGGTGCCGAAAAAGAAACTACGGGAGAACTTGTTTTTACTACAGCAATGACAGGTTATCTTGAAACACTCACCGACCCCAGCTATTACGGTCAGGTGGTTATTCAGACATTCCCTTTAATCGGCAACTATGGTGTTATCCCTGCCGATTTTGAGAGTGACTCTCCGTCACTGAAAGGTTATATTGTACGAGAATGGTGCCAAGTTCCTTCAAACTTCCGTTGTGAGGGTGATCTTGACACCTTTTTAAAAGAGTCGGGAATTCCCGGCATTTACGGAATCGACACCCGTGCGCTCACAAGAATTGTGCGTGAATACGGTGTTCTGAACTGCAAAATCTCCTATTCTCCCGATGTGACAAAGGAAGAACTTGACGAGATTAAGAACTATGTTATTACAGAGGCTGTTGAAAGCACTACTATAAAAGAAAAAGAGCATTTTGACGCTGAAAACGGCGACCTCAATGTTGTGCTTATGGATTTTGGCGCAAAGCATAACATCGGCAGAGAGCTTGTTAAGAGAGGTTGTAACCTTACAGTCGTTCCCGCTCACACAACAGCGGATGAAATCAAGGCTATGAATCCCGACGGCGTAATGCTTTCAAACGGACCGGGAGATCCTTCGGACAACACAGAGATTATTGCAGAGCTCAAAAAGCTTTGTGACTTCGGGATTCCGACCTTCGGTATCTGTCTCGGTCACCAGCTCCTTGCACTTTCACAGGGTGCAAAAACAGAAAAGCTCAAGTACGGTCACAGAGGTGCAAACCAGCCTGCAAAAGAGGTTGAAACAGGCAGAGTTTACATTACATCACAGAACCACGGCTACGCTGTTGTGAGCGACAGTATGCCTGAAAACGGCAAAGTAAGCTTTGTAAACGGCAATGATAACACCTGCGAGGGCGTAAACTACACAAATATGCCTGCTTTCTCGGTTCAGTTCCATCCGGAAGCTTGCGGCGGTCCTCACGATACAGCATTTTTGTTTGACCGTTTTATTGAATTGATGAAGAACAACAAAAAATAAGAGTCCGAAATTCGGATTACTATTCAGCATAAGAACAGATACAATAATTACTTGAACGAGGAATGATTATATGCCACTCAAAAAGAATATCAAACGAGTTATGGTAATCGGTTCGGGCCCTATCGTAATCGGTCAGGCTGCCGAATTTGACTATGCAGGCACACAGGCTTGCCGTGCGCTTAAAGAAGAAGGACTTGAGGTTATTCTCGTAAACTCAAACCCTGCTACAATTATGACTGATAACGCAATGGCTGATAAAATCTACATTGAGCCGTTGACGCTTGAAACAGTTAAGAGAATCATCAAAAAGGAACGCCCTGACAGCCTTCTTTCAACCCTCGGCGGTCAGACGGGTCTTACCCTTTCAATGCAGCTTGCAAAAGAGGGCTTCCTTGATAAATACAATGTTCAGCTTCTCGGTGCAAACCCCGAAACAATCGACAAGGCAGAGGACAGACAGCTTTTCAAAGACACAATGATTGAAATAGGTCAGCCTGTTATTCCGTCACTTGTTGTTACAGATGTTGAATCAGCTGTTAAGTTTGCCGATGAAATCGGTTATCCTGTAATTATCCGTCCTGCATTCACACTCGGCGGTACAGGCGGCGGTATTGTCGATAACGAGGAAGAGCTTCGTGAAATCACATCAAACGGTCTTGAACTTTCTCCTATCACACAGGTGCTTGTTGAAAAATGTATCTCAGGTTGGAAGGAAATCGAGTTTGAGGTTATGCGTGACAGCGACGGAAATGTTATTACTGTTTGCTCAATGGAAAACTTCGATCCTGTAGGCGTTCACACAGGCGACTCAATCGTTATCGCTCCTACGGTAACACTTGCCGACAAGGAATATCAGATGCTCAGAAGTGCGGCTCTCAACATTATCTCTGCGCTTAAGGTAGAGGGCGGTTGTAACTGCCAGTTCGCACTCAACCCAGAAACATTTGAATATGCGGTTATCGAGGTTAATCCCCGTGTATCCCGTTCATCGGCACTTGCGTCAAAGGCAACAGGTTATCCTATTGCAAAGGTTGCCGCTAAAATTGCTATCGGTTACACACTTAATGAAATCAAAAATGCCGTTACAGGTACAACATACGCTTGCTTTGAGCCGGCACTTGACTATGTTGTTGTAAAATTCCCGAAATGGCCTTTCGATAAATTTGTATATGCAAAGAGAACACTCGGTACTCAGATGAAGGCAACAGGCGAGGTTATGGCTATTGCTCCGACATTTGAGCAGGCTATTATGAAAGCCGTAAGAGGTGCCGAGATTTCTCACGATACTCTCAACGACAAGGAATTTGCAGAGCTTTCAAACGCATCGGTTTATGACAGACTCAGCGTTTGCGATGACAGAAGAATCTTCTGCGTATATGAGGCTCTCAAGAGAGGCATTACAGTAGAACAGATTCACAACATCACTCTCATTGACGAGTGGTTCCTTGAAAAGCTCAAAAATCTTATTGCCGTTGAAAACGAACTCAAAAACGGCGAGCTTACGGAGGATCTCTATGTTCGTGCCAAGAACAAGGGATTCCTTGACAGAACAATTGAAAAAATCACAGGCAGGAAGGTTGAAAATCCGCTTGTTCCTGTTTATAAAATGGTTGATACCTGCGCCGCAGAATTTGAGGCTGAAACTCCTTACTTCTATTCAACATTTGATAAGGAAAATGAAGCTGAGGAATTCATCAGAGAGCAGAAGAGCGATAAGAAAACAATTATCGTATTTGGTTCGGGTCCTATCAGAATCGGTCAGGGTATCGAATTTGACTATGCATCTGTTCACTGCGTATGGGCACTCAAAAAAGCAGGCTACGATGTTGTTATCGTAAACAACAACCCTGAAACAGTATCAACAGACTTTGACACAGCCGACAGACTTTATTTTGAACCACTCACAACCGAAGATGTTATGGGCATAATAAAGACAGAGAATCCGTTCGGTGTAGTTGTTGCATTCGGCGGACAGACAGCAATTAAGCTTACAAAGTTCCTCAGCGACAACGGTGTAAATATTCTCGGCACATCATACGATGCCATTGATATGGCAGAGGACAGAGAGCGTTTTGACGAGCTGCTTGAAAAGTATCATATCAAGCGTCCCCGTGGCGTAACGGTTATGACAACAGACGAGGCTCTCGATGTTGCAGACAAAATCGGTTATCCTGTTCTTCTCCGTCCGTCATATGTTCTCGGCGGTCAGAATATGATTATTGCATTCAACGAAGATGATGTCAAAGAGTATATGGCAATCATTCTTGCACAGAATATTGAAAATCCGATTCTTATTGATAAGTACCTTCAGGGTACAGAGCTTGAAGTTGACGCCATTTGTGACGGTGAAGATATTCTTATTCCGGGTATTATGGAGCATATCGAGCGTGCCGGTGTTCACTCGGGCGACTCAATTGCGGTTTATCCGGCATGGAATCTCTCAGACAGAATGACTCAGATTATTATTGAAAGCTCAAAGAACCTTGCAATCGAACTCCGTACAAAGGGACTTGTAAACATTCAGTACCTTATCTATAAAGACGAACTTTATGTTATCGAGGTAAATCCCCGTTCTTCAAGAACAATCCCTTACATCAGTAAGGTAACAGGCGTTCCTATGGTTGACCTTGCAACAAGAGCGATGCTCGGTGAAAAGCTCAAAGATATGGGCTACGGCACAGGCCTTTATAGAAAGAGTCCTTACATTGCGGTTAAGGTTCCCGTATTCAGCTTTGAAAAGCTTATCAATGTTGATAACCACCTTGGCCCCGAGATGAAGTCAACAGGTGAAGTTCTCGGTGTTGCAGGCACACTTGAGGAGGCTCTCTATAAGGGACTCATCGGTGCAGGCTACAAGATGAAGAAAAAGGGCGGTGTGTTCATCACAGTCCGTAATTCGGATAAGGCTGAAATCGGTGAAATCGCAAAGAAATACTACGACCTCGGATTCAGAATCTACGCAACAGAGGGTACAGCGGATGTACTCAAGAAGTACGGTATCGACGCCGTAAGCGTAAAGAAAATTCACGAGTCCAAGACAAACAATACTCTTACACTCATTGAATCGGGCAAGATTCAGTATGTTATTTCAACATCTGCAAAGGGCAGAATTCCTTCAAGAGATTCTGTTAAAATTCGTCGTAAGACTGTTGAAAGAAATATTCCGTGTCTTACATCTCTTGACACGGCAAACGCACTTGCAGATTGCCTCAAGAGCCACTATTCACAGCACAGCACGGAGCTTATCGACATTAACCACATGAGAGAGGAAAAGCTTATGTTAAAATTCACTAAGATGCAGGGTATAGGCAATGACTATATCTATTGCAGCACTTTTGATCAGGAAATCAGCAACCCCGAGGCGCTTGCCGTAAGACTTTCCGACAGACATTTCGGTATCGGCGGCGACGGTATTATTCTTGTTTGCCCTTCAAAGGTTGCAGATGCAAAGATGAAAATGTACAACCTTGACGGTTCAGAGGGTAAGATGTGCGGTAACGGTATCCGTTGCGTAGGTAAGTTCCTCTATGACCACGGTATGGTTGATATCAACGAAAAAGACGAAATCACAATTGAAACACTCAGCGGTATCAAGAAACTCAAGGCTTATACTTCAGGCGGAAAGGTTAACCGTCTCAGAGTTGATATGGGCAAGGCTATTCTTGATCCGAAGGAAATTCCTGTTGTTCTTGACGGTGATAAGGTTGTTGACAGACCTGTTGAAATTGCAGGCAAGAACTATAACATCACCTGCGTATCAATGGGCAACCCACACTGCGTGGTATTCATGGACGATATTGATAATCTTGATATTGAAACCGTAGGACCGGAGTTTGAAAACGATAAGCTCTTCCCTGAAAGAGTGAATACAGAATTTGTAACAGTTCTCGATGACCATACAATCAAGATGAGAGTGTGGGAGCGTGGCTCAGGCGAAACATGGGCTTGCGGTACAGGCGCTTGTGCCGTTGCGGTTGCCGCTTGTGAAAACGGTTTCTGCAAAAAGGGCGAAGACATCAAGATTAAGCTCAAGGGCGGCGATCTTATTATCAACTATACTGATGAAACGGTATATATGACAGGTAATGCGGAAAAAGTATTTGAAGGCGAAGTTGAGGTGTAATCGTGGAGATAACCGAACATAAGAAAAATAAAAAATATATATTTGTAACAGGCGGTGTCGTATCCGGTCTTGGCAAGGGTATCACAGCCGCATCTCTCGGCAGACTTTTAAAGGCAAGAGGGCTCAAGATTGTTGCTCAAAAGCTTGACCCGTATATCAATGTCGATCCGGGTACAATGAGCCCGTATCAGCACGGCGAGGTATATGTAACGGAGGACGGTGCAGAAACCGACCTCGACCTCGGCCATTATGAGCGTTTTATTGATGAGGATCTTAACAAGTATTCAAACCTCACAACAGGTAAGGTTTACTCAAATGTTCTTGAAAAGGAGCGCCACGGCGACTACCTCGGTAAGACAGTTCAGGTAATTCCTCACATCACAAATGAAATTAAGTCTTTTATCTACAATGTAGGTGAAAAGACCAATGCCGATGTTGTAATTACGGAAATCGGCGGTACGGTGGGCGATATCGAAAGCCAGCCGTTCCTTGAGGCTATCCGTCAGGTATCTCTTGAAGTCGGCAGAGAGAACAGCATCTTTATTCATGTAACTCTCGTTCCCTATATCAAGGGCAGTGAGGAACACAAATCAAAGCCGACACAGCATTCTGTAAAGGAGCTTCGTTCACTCGGTATCAATCCCGATATCATCGTTCTTCGTTGTGACGAACCTCTTGAGGAGAGCATTTTCAATAAGATTGCACTTTTCTGCAATGTAAAGCCGGATTGTGTAATCGAAAATATTACTCTCCCAACGCTTTATCAGGCACCTCTTATGCTTGAAAAGAGCAATTTCTCAAATGTTGTATGTCGTGAGCTCAATATTGTAACAGACAAAAAGCCTGACCTTTCCGAGTGGGAAGAAATGCTTAGCCGTATCAACAACCGCACAAAGAAATGCACGATTGCTCTTTGCGGTAAGTATGTTGCTCTCCATGACGCATATCTTTCTGTTGCAGAGGCACTTCGTCACGGTGGCTATGAAAATTCCGCCGATGTTGAAATCAAGTGGGTTGACTGCGAACTTCTTACAAAGTACAAGGTTGACGAGCTTCTCGGTGATGTTGACGGTATCCTCGTTCCGGGCGGCTTCGGTAACAGAGGTATCGAAGGTAAGATTATGGCTGCAAAATATGCCCGTGAGCATGATATTCCGTATCTCGGAATCTGCCTCGGTATGCAGACTGCGGTAATCGAATACGCAAGAGATGTTCTCGGCTATGCTGACGCCAACAGCGGTGAGTTTACACCAGAGGGCAAGCATAATGTTATTGACCTTATGCCTGAACAGGAAGGCATTGAGGATATGGGTGGCACAATGCGTCTTGGTGCATATCCGTGTGTTATCAAGCCCGATTCGCTTATGGCTAAGGCTTACGGTCAGCATGAAATTTCAGAGCGTCACCGTCATCGTTATGAGTTCAATAACGATTTCAGAGAGGAAATTGAAAATGCAGGTATGAAGATTACAGGTACTTCACCTAACGGACTTCTTGTTGAGGCTGTTGAGGTTCCCGACAACCGTTTCTTCGTTGCTGTTCAGTATCACCCCGAGTTCAAGTCACGCCCGAACCGTGCTCATCCGCTTTTCAGAGAATTTATCAAGGCATCACTTGAAAAGTAATTGATTTTTCCACTTAACTTTCAGATTTAAAGGACTGATTTTAATGAAGATTAACAGAAATTTTGACAATCTCGTTCCTAACTATCTTTTTGCAGATGTTGCAAAAAAGACAAATGCATATATTGCGGCTCATCCCGATAAAAAGGTTATCAAGCTTGGTATCGGTGATGTAACCCTTCCGCTTGCTCCTGTTGTTGTTGAGGCAATGAAAAAGGGCGCAGAGGATCTTGCTCACAAGGAAACCTTCAAGGGCTATCCCGATTATGAGGGCTACGAGTTTCTCAGACAGGCTATTTCAGATTATTACAAGAGCTTTGGTGTTGCAGTAGGCGCTGACGAAATCTTTGTATCAGACGGTGCAAAATCGGACTGCGGTAACATAGGCGACATCTTCTCAAAGGATAATGTTGTTCTTGTAACCGATCCTGTTTACCCCGTATATGTTGACTCAAACATTATGGCAGGCAGAGAAATTGTTTATGCCGCATCAAATGAGGCAAACGGCTTTGCCGCTCTTCCTGATGAAAATGTAAAGGCAGACATCATCTACCTTTGCTCACCTAACAACCCGACAGGCTCTGCATACAATGCCGAACAACTCAAGGCTTGGGTTGACTATGCTCTTAAAAACGATGCAATAATCCTCTACGATTCAGCTTATGAGGCATTCATCACAGAGGATCTCCCTCGTTCAATTTTTGCAATCGAAGGTGCAAGAAAGTGCGCAATTGAAATGTGCTCACTTTCAAAGACAGCAGGCTTCACAGGCACAAGATGCGGTTACACGGTAATTCCTAAGGAGCTTGAGCGTGACGGTCACAATATCTATGCAACATGGTACCGCCGTCAGGCAACAAAGTTCAATGGTGTTTCATGGCCTGTTCAGTGTGCTGCTGCCGCTGTATTCAGCGAAGAAGGTCAGAAGCAGATCAAGGAGAACATTTCTTACTATCAGGAAAATGCAAGAATTATCGCATCTGCTCTTGACGAACTCGGCATCTACTACACAGGCGGTAAGAACTCACCTTACATCTGGCTCAAGTGTCCGAACAATATGGGCAGTTGGGAATTCTTTGACCTCCTCCTCAACGAGGCAAATGTTGTAGGTACTCCGGGTGAGGGCTTTGGCGAAAACGGTGCCGGCTACTTCCGTCTTACATCATTCGGTGACAGAGAAAACACGATTGAGGCTGTTGAGAGAATCAAAAAGGTTCTCACAAACCTCTCAAAGTAATTTGATTGAATTCAGATTATTATATTGAATAAAACACACAGCGGATAACCCGAATTTTGAGGTTATCCGCTGTTTTTATACGGCGAGCCGCCGTTCCCGATTCGTGAAGATAGTTTTAATTAAATGTAAAATTGAAAATTGAAAATGGAAAATTGTGGTCGGGCAGACAGTTTGCAATGTAAAAAACATATTATGCCCGAGCGTAACATTGCAATTGTTTACACAATTCCTTGTTGACATATTATCCGCCCCTACGTAAAAAAGGACATTCCATTTGGAATGTCCTTTTGATATCATATTAAAATCAGAACTTAATCTTTTCAGCAATATAATCGTTGAGCTTGTCAATTGCAACTCTTTCCTGCTGCATTGTGTCACGGTCACGAACCGTTACACAACCGTCGTCAACAGACTCAAAGTCATATGTGATACAGAACGGAGTACCGATTTCGTCCTGTCTTCTGTAACGCTTGCCGATTGAACCGGCATCGTCATAATCAGTCATAAAGTCGGCTGAAAGCTGTTCATAAACCTTGCCGGCCTGCTCGTTGAGCTTCTTTGAAAGCGGAAGAACGCAAGCTTTGTACGGAGCAAGCGTCGGATGAAGTCTTAACACAACTCGTGTATCCTTTTCGTCAATAACTTCTTCATCATAAGCCTCAACAACAAGAGCAAGGAAAAGACGCTCAACACCGAGTGACGGCTCAATAACATACGGAATGTACTTCTCGTTTGTTGTCGGATCAAAATACTCAAGTGTCTTACCGCTTGTTTTGCTGTGCTGTGTAAGGTCATAGTCTGTTCTGTCGGCAACGCCCCAAAGCTCGCCCCAACCGAACGGGAAGAGATATTCAAAGTCTGTTGTGGCTTTTGAATAGAAACAAAGCTCCTCTTTTGCGTGGTCACGAAGACGGAGATTTTCTTCCTTAATATTGAGAGAATAGAGCCAGTCACGGCAGAAACCTCTCCAGTATTCAAACCATTCAAGGTCAGTGCCCGGTTTGCAGAAGAATTCAAGCTCCATCTGCTCAAACTCACGAACACGGAAAATAAAGTTACCGGGTGTGATTTCGTTTCTGAAAGATTTACCGATTTGTGCAACACCGAAAGGAACTTTCTTGCGGCTTGTTCTCTGAATGTTAGAGAAGTTCACAAAAATGCCCTGAGCAGTTTCGGGACGAAGATAAATTTCATTCTTGCTGTCCTCTGTAACGCCCTGGAATGTTTTGAACATAAGGTTGAACTGACGAATGTCGGTAAAGTTGTGCTTGCCGCAGTTAGGACACGGAATCTCTTTTTCCTTGATGTAATTCATCATTTCTTCATTTGTCCAGCCTGCAACATTTGTACCGTCAAAATCTTCAATAAGGTTGTCGGCACGGTGACGGGTTTTACATTCCTTACAATCCATAAGCGGATCAGAGAAACCGCCGAGATGACCCGATGCAACCCATGTCTGTGGGTTCATAAGAATTGCAGAGTCAAGACCTACATTATATTTGTTCTGCTGAACAAACTTTTTGAGCCATGCGTTTTTGATATTGTTTTTAAGTGCAACACCGAGCGGACCGTAATCCCATGTGTTTGCAAGACCGCCGTAAATTTCGGAGCCTGGGTAAACAAAGCCTCTGTTTTTACACAGGGCAACGATTTTATCCATGGTTTTTTTGCTGTTTTCCATAACTTAACCTCTCTTAACAGATAGATAGATAAAAATAACCATTAAAATAATACAATTATTTGCAACTGTTGTCAAGTAAAAACACCAAATGTGAGCGCATAACAATAGGTTTAAAACAATAATTAGAAAAAATTCACAAACTTGCCAAAAACCACTTGTAAATCTGAACATTTTGATATATAATGTAATTACTCGAAATTTGAGTAACAAAAAAGGAGGAATTAGCGATGAAAAAATCATCCAAGGTTCTCAGTTTGGTGCTTGCAGTTCTTATGGCTGTATCCTGTTTTTCAGGCTTGACCATATTCTCTGCATCAGCTGAAGAAACCGACACAAAAATCTATTTTGACGCATCTAATCTCCCTGCAGATTGGGGAACAACAAAGACAGTATACTGTCACCTTTACGCTGTAGCAGGCGATGATTTACCTGAAACATCTTGGCAGGGTAAGGCAGAGAAATGTAAGCAGGATTCTGCTACAGGTCTTTACTACTTCGATACTGCAAAATTGAAGTCAGCTGACGGCACAAATCACGGCGGCCTTAAAGACAACGCTGACTATGCTGTAATTTTCTCAACAATTGATACTAAATCACAGAGTCACCAGACCTGTAATGTAACACTCGGCAAGCCTTGTCTCGGCGACACAATTTACCTCACAGGCGGTACAGTTGAGAATACCGAAGATTCATCAAAGCGTGACTTTGCTGCAACATGGAAGAAGAACAGCGATAACTACGGTCCAAAGGCTGCAATCACATCACTCGGTCATGTAACTGAGGGCAGATTCCCGATTTACCTTTCAAGAGCAGAAATGGTTGCACAGGCTCTTTTCAACTGGGCTGTTAAGAATGCTAAAAACTACACTCCCGAAACTGTAGCTGACATTTGCGCACAGGTTGAGGCTCAGCCAATGGATGTTTACAACGCTTACGCTGAAATGTATGCAGAACAGCTTGCTGATCCTGTAGCTTATCCCGAGTGTGCTCCGCTTACAACAGTAGCTACACTTCTCGGTATTGATCCTTCAGGTACAACAGCTCCTGCAACAGAAGAACCTACAACTGTTGAGCCCACAACTGTTGAGCCTACAACTGTTGAACCCACTACAGAACCCACTACAGAACCTGCAACAGAGCCTGCTGACGCAACACAGTATGTTGTAGCAGGTGTTGAATCACTCACAGGTTATGAATGGCAGGGTTCTCCTGCACTCGCTCCCGAAAATGTAATGACAAAGAGCGGCGATGTTTATACAAAGACATTTACAGCTGTTCCGGTGGGCAAAAGCTATCAGTTCAAGGTTGTTGCAAACACAGGCGACGAGCAGAAGTGGATTGGTTTTGACGGTACAGACAACAATGTAACTTTCGATGTAGAAAGTGCTTGCGATGTAACTGTAACTTTCAATC
>OGMP01001450.1_pt1 | contig 18461 bp, 20 predicted proteins | sample 1573261 | NCBI WGS metagenome assembly OGMP01 (sample SAMEA2581878, study PRJEB24529) | metagenome | biome: Human gut stool | place: China | collected 2011 | reverse complement strand
ATAGTAGGTTATTTTACTTTAGGAGAAAAAATTAATTTTATTCAAGGAATAGGAGCAATTATAGTTGTGTTAGGTTGTATTTTTGCCTTAAAGAAAAAGGAGGAAAAAAATGTATAATGTAGGTATAATAGGATTAGGACAAATAGCTTATCATATAGATAAAGATCCTAATAGAAAAATTATTTGGAGCCATATTAAAGCATATCAATATATAAATAATACTAATATAACTGCTATTTGTGATATTAATAGTCAAATAGTTGATGAAATAGGAGAAGAATGTCATATAAAATTAAGATATACTGATTATGAAAAAATGTTAAAAGAAAATAAATTTGATATTGTAAGTATATGTACCCCTATTCAAACTCATTATGAAATTGTAAAAAAATGTGTTGAAGCAGGAGTTAAAGCTATATTTTGTGAAAAAACACTTTCTTATTCATTAAAAGAAGCAGAAGAAATAGAGAAGTTATGTAGAGAAAATAATGTTATTTTAGGAGTAAATTACATATTACGTTGGGATAATCTAAATATAGAAATAAAAAAATTAATAGAAGATAATGCGATAGGAAAAATTTATACAATGGTAGGATATGGAGCAACAGCATTACATACAAGTACAAGTCATTTAATTGATTTAATGGTTTATTTTTCAAATTCTGATCCACAATATGTAATTGGAGAAAAACAAGAAGATTTTATTAGGGTAGCTCATGGTGTCAAAGATTGTGGAGGAATTGGATTAATTAAATTCAAATCAGGAGTAATGGCTTTTATTAAAGGAGTTAGTAGTAGCCCTTTTAAATATATGCTTGAATTGGATATTTTAGGAGAAAATGGAAGAATAAAATTATATAATAATGGATTAACATATGATTTATACCAATATTCAAAAGAAATAAATACAGCAGGCTCAAATTATGAATCTTTAAAGTTAATAAAAACAGTAAATAAAGAAAATGAAAATCAAAGAATGGTAGAAGCAATTTTAGATTTAATTAATTGTTTAGAAAATGGAGGAAAACCTTTAGCTAATGGAGAAAGCTCTTTAAATTCAATTAAAATTATAGAGGGATTAAAATTATCAAGTGATATAGGAAATGTAGTATTTTTTTAGTAATTTTTGAAAAACAAGGAGAAATCCTTGTTTTTTTATATAGACTATAAATAGTATTTTTGTTATAATAGATACATATGATATTAACATATTATATAAAAAAAAGGGGGGTAAAAATGAAAAAAATTATTGAGTACATAAAATTTGTGATGAGTGAATACCAAGAGGAAGAAGCAAAGGAAGAGTTTTTAGAATGGAGTTTTTATTTACTTGATAATTTTGCTAAAAGTAAAGGATTTACAGATATATTTCATTTAACAGCTAATGAGGTAACATTTGAAGATAAAACAGAAGAAATAGATAATACTATTGACTTTATAAAAAAATATGAAAAAAATGTTGATGGAATCTTAGAAGAGTTATTTGAAATTATTTTAAATGGAATGGAAAAAGAAAAGGAAAAATATCCTTATCAATTATTAGAAGAATTTTTTATCAAGTATAAATATGATAATATCATATGTTATAAAAATTGGAGGAAAAATGAAGAGTAAATCACTTGATAAACAAAGGGAAGAATGGAGTAAATATTTACATCAACAAGATAGAATGATGGAGTTTATAGAAGAAAATACTATAAATTTATCTATGGATAGTGACGGCGAGTATATTAGAAAAATAAACTATACTTCAAATAAAGATACATTAAAAATAATAGAAGAGAATTTAGGAAAGTTAGAGAAATTTTATAAAAAAATTAATGATAATAAAAAATTACATCAAAATTTTCCAGTTATTTTAAAAGGGGTAGAAAATATCAATATTAATATAAATTCTGCTACAAAATCTTTTCCTATAAATAGACTAGATAAAGAAAAACTAGATAAAACTTTAACTTTATGTACTTTTGAAACAAATGTAGAGCCTAAAACAGATCCTCGTTTTTTAACATTTTATAAATTACAAGAAAAATATCATCTTAGATTTAGTTTTATTACTTTATTTAGGACAATAGGATATGGACAAGATAAAAAAAGTAAAGAAATAAAACTTTGTTTTGTAAAAATAAAATATAAAGACTTATTAGATTTAACAAATACTAATAAATTACAAATACATATTTCAACTGGAAATCAATATATATTAAATGTAAGAAAAGTAGGAAAGAATAGATCTAAAAGATATAGATATGGTTTTGTAATTTTAGATAAAGAAGCAAGAATAAATAAAGCTAATAAAGAAGCTAAAAGAACACATTGTCTTGAAAATACATTAGAAAAATATGAGTTCTCATTCCCAACGATTTGTAAAATTTATATCAAAGAAAAAAAAGGTATTCAAATGAATATATTTTAATATGTTAATATCATATGTTATAAAAGTACGTGTTTTTACAAAAGAAGAATTTTTAAAGGTATTTAAACCTATAACTTTTTGGAAAGGCCTTAAAAAGGATTTTAGAAGTTCGATTTTTTTAGAAAAGATTATTAAATAATGTAACAAGGGTAAATCCCTTGTTTTTTTTATTTAATTTCTTTTTTATTTTTCAGCCTGCGAATTTTTGCAAATTTTCTCTTTCAGCCCGGTAAATCAACATCAAGCTCTTCGAGTTTTTTGAAAACTTTTTTTTACACTTCATTACTCAAAAACTTTTCAAAAAAATATTGATTTCCCTCGAAAATTTGCTTATTCTTGGCTAACTAAAAAATAAAAAAAAGAAAAAAATCATTTTTGATGGGAGGAGTATATATGATGACATTAGAAATAGCAAAAGAAAATTTATTTAAAGGAAAAAAATTAAATTATTTAGAAGCTTTACAATCAAAATTAGAATTAATCAGAAATCAAGATGTTTTAGAAGTAGATGTAAAAAATATAAGAATAGAAAAAATTGAAAATAGTTACTACTTAAAATATCAAGATTTAGAAGATGAAATATTAATAGTAAGAGCAGAAAGATAATAAATAAAAGGGGTACATCTAAAGGTGTACCCTATAGGAAAAATTCAAAATAGGAGGTAAAAAAATGGGTTTAGATCAATATTTTTATAAAACAAAGAAAAGTATATCAGAGAAAGACATTCAAGAATTAAATAGAAAGGTAAATTACGGGGATATTAGCTTAGAAAAATTTGAAGAAACGGCCGAATGTATAAAGTATTTTAATAAAAATTATGATTTACAAGAAGCGATTTTTGAAATATGGAAAAAGAAGAAAAAAAATGATGATATAGACAGTTTTAATTATAAGTTTTTAAAATTAACTAAACGGGATTTTAATTTTTTAACAAAGATAGTACAAGAACAAAAAAATATAGAAATTCTAAAAAAAATAGAAGCAGAACTAGACACACATAATATATATTTTTATAGTTCATGGTAATTTTATATCATTTTAATTATCGGATTTTTAAAAACAGATAAAAAAAATAATACTTTTAGTATTACTCTTTTTTATCTTTCTATACTACGACTTTTTTCTTTAGAAATTTTTTGTTCTTTTTTATTAGGCTCTATTTTTAGATCCTTAAAGTGTTCTTTTTTAAATTCCTTAGATATATCTAATTGTGCTATATTATAAAATTCTATATCTTTAGTTATTAGTTTATCATCTTTCTTTAATACTACTGGAATAGTTGTAGCTGATCCATCTACTACCTTTAGATTATTTTTTTCAACTTCTACTTTACTGATCCATTGGTTAGTATCATATTTTGGCAGCTCATACCCTTTAAGAGTTTTTAATTCATGCCCTGTCAATGGATTATAGGCTATTTGTTGGGAAAGATTTTTTTCATTTTCTAGCTGTTTTTTTTTTCTGTTAATTGCTCATATTCTATAGCTTTTTCTTCTAATAGTGAAAAATTATTACTTCTTTTATGAAATATTGTATTTTCTTTTGTAGTTATTAATTTATATAATTTTTCAGCTTTTTTATTTATTTTCTTTGAATTTTCTCTTAACCATATAGATTGATCTTTTAAAAGTTCTTTATATTTATCATCACAAATTGAAAAATCTATTTCTTTTATTTTATCATAAGGAACTGGAATCATATTATTAAGGTTTACAACTCCAAGATTTCCATTATCTATTTTTATAAAATCTCCTGCTTCTTTCATTTGCTTATGTTTTGGTTTTGGTGATCCAAGCGGTGCAAAATAATCATGTCCATTTATGCTTAAAACAATTCCAACATAAGGACGCTTTTCTTGTTTATTATATTTTACATTTTCTGAAAATTTTTTTAAATAATCTAAATATTCATCTTTTATTATTACTAATCTCATAATTACCCCTTTTATAGTAAAAAAGACTGGATTTTCCAGTCTTACTCTTTTAACTTCCCACTTACTGGCAGGGAATCTCCGCTCTTTTAACTTCCCACTTACTGGTAGGGAATCTCCGCTCTTTTAACCTCCCACTTACTGGTAGGGAATCTCCGCTTTTTTAGTACTTAAATTATATCATAATTTCTTATTTTTTTCAATTATTTCATTAAAATTTTATAAATAATTCTGCTTTATATATTATATCTTTTCTTTTTATTATTCCTATATATCTACCATCAAAAGAATTTTTTACTTTAGAAAGTAATAAATACTCATCATCATTTTTAGGCTGTAATTCTTTTTCACTTTTAGGCTCTAGTTTTCTTAAATGACTATCTTTATAGGCTATTTTTCCCCAAGATATACCATTTATAAAGAGTTCGTCTTTTTCTATTGTTACTATATCATCTTTAGTTGCTGCTACTATTTTCATTAATGTTTGTGCGTCTTTTAAGATATATTCTCTTTCTTTAGCCATTTTTTTTATATCATTAGGAATATTAAAAACTACTATATCCCCTTTATTTATTGTTTCTACTGGAAAAGTTTTATAAATCCCCCTAGTTAAAGATTTAGAGGGATTTATTATATATTTATTCCTTTGAGATAATAAACAACCTATAAAAATAATAAAAATTAGTATTATTTTTTTCATTAAATTTCTTCTCCATTTAATTTAGTTTTATGGTTTATATTAGAGTACATATCTTCTCTTTTTAATTTAGATCCAGTATTTGTATTTGCTGATCCGCTGTCAGTATTACTATTAGTATTACTTGGAGTAGTTCCAGTATCTGTGTTTACTGATCCGTTGTCAGTATTACTATTAGTATTACTTGGAGTAGTTCCAGTATTTGTATTTACTGATCCGCTGTCAGTATTACCATTAGTATTACTTGGAGTAGTTCCAGTATCTGTATTTACTGATCCATTGTCAGTATTACCATTAGTATTACTTGGAGTAGTTCCAGTATTTGTATTTACTGATCCATTGTCAGTATTACTATTAGTATTACTTGGAGTAGTTCCAGTATCTGCATTTACTGATCCATTGTTAGCATTGTTATTAGCATTATTCGGAGTAGTTTTATTATTTGCGTTTGCTGCTTTATTGTTAGCGTTATTATCTTCTTTTTTATTGTCTGTTTTAGTTTCTCCTTTATTTTTATTTAATGATGAATAAGCTCCTTGTGCTGCTCCGCTTGCCATTCCTGCTACTCCACCTACTGCTGTTCCAAATGCTCCACCTATAGCTTGTCCAACTGCTACAACACCGGGGCCGAAAATTCCTCCTATAGCTCCACCGAGTTTACTTCCTGCCATTCCTCCTTTATCGGCCATAGAGTTAGCCCCACCCATAGCCCCGGCATATGCTCCGGCTCCGGCTGCTATAGTTGTAGCTGCTGCCCCAACTCCTGCTACTGCTGTTCTTAATCCTGCTAATCCAGTTTGTAGTGCAGCACTAGCATTTAATGCAGGACTACCAGTCATTAATGAAGCGGCCATACTTGGAATTTGTAAAGCTATATATGCAAGTATTAATATTACTGCTGCAATATGAAGAAAACTATTAATTTTATTATCTATATTTAAAGTTACCTCTTCTATTATTGGTTGACTTATTAGAATAACTAAATTTAAAACACACATTTTAATGGCTGATCCTATTACTGTTTTAAAAACATTAGTATAATAATTTTCTCCCACTTTTAAAGTTCCAAAAGGAATAAAGATTATTGCTATTCCAGTTAAAATATAGTATTCAATCCAATTTATTATTATTGAAAAAGCTAAGAAAAAAAATCCTATTATTATAAATAACCATACAATAATTAAAATATAGGTAGATGGAGAAGAAAATCTAAAAGCTCCCATTATTTTTACTGCTAAATCATATCCAATGTCTATTAATTTACTAGGATTATTAAAGTAATCATTACTACTCATTGTAACTTTTATACCAAGTTCACTTGCTTTTATAAATCCTTTTACTATTTCTTTTAATAGCCACGACCATTTTGTTATTAAAAAAATTAATATTCCAACTCTAAATGTTTTTTTTACTATGTATTTATTCCAGTTGGTTTCTTCTAAATTAAAAACTTCTAAGCTTATATCAATTATGGTAAATACACATAATAGACCTAAAGCTGTATTTTTTAGATTATCAGGAATTTTATCTAATTTATTTAAAAAAATATCTAAAACTTCCGTTAATGTATTCATAAAAACCACCTATTCAAAAAAACGTTCTAAAGTTTTTACCTTTTTATTACTTACATCAATTTTTTTGTGATATTTTTCTGATAAATCAAAATAAAGATCTTCCCATTCTTTTAATTCTTCTATAGCTTTATCGTCTTTTTTTTCTACTTTATCTTTTAAATCTGCTATAATTTTATCATATTCTTCTTGTAATTTTTTATCATCAGTTTTCATTAGTTTAGTTAAAAATTCTTCTTTTTCATTTTTCCCCTCATATTTAAAATCATTTCCACACCCTATAAGTGCTAGAATGGTTAAAGCTCCTATTATTAATTTTTTCATAAATAATTCACTCCTTTTAATTTAAAATACGTTCTAAAGTTTTTGTTTTTTTATTATCAACATTTATTTTACCATTGAGTAATGCTTCGGCTTCTTCTCTTGCCATTTGTTCTTTTTGTATTTCTGTCATCATAGCTGTACTTTGAGTTGCTAGACTTTGAGAGAATAATAATTTTAAGTCATTTAAAACTTGATATGACATTCCGGCCATTTGAACATTAGCTTGAATAGCTGCTTTTTGACCCGGTATTGTATTGGCTGCACTCATTAATGCTTTTACTCTTTGTGCGTCATTTTGCATTTGTTGAGGATTTGCAACTCCTACAGCTCTTAGTCCATCTTCAACGACATTTCTTGATTGAGCTAATATCTTATTGGCTTGTGCTATATACTGATCAGGAGATAAATTTTTTAAACTTTCAAATTCTGTATAAACACTTTTAAATTGATTTTGAAAATTATTAAAATCATTTATTTTTGATGACACTTGATTTTGAATATTAATTATTGTTTGAAAACTATTTTGTAATCCCATTAGTTGACTAGCTGCTAAAGCTCCATCTATACTTAACATATTTGTAGCTTGATTTTGTAGCATTTCTAACTGTCTTAATCCTTGTTCTATTTGCTCTAATTGCATTTTTACTTGCGTATCTGAAATTTTAGTAACAAGAGTAACTAATTTACCTATACCACTAGATCCACCACCTCCAAAAATACCGGCTACAGTATTAAAAGATAAAATTACAGTAAAAACCAATAAAAGTAATTTTCTTTTCATTTTACACCTCCTAAGTAATACTAAAAGTATTACTCTTTATCTTTTTTTACAAATCCGTCAAGTTCAAAATTTACATAGCTTCCATTTATTTTGATCTTTAGATAAGCTTCGTATTCTTTACCCTCTTTATTTTTCATTTTAAAAGCTTGTTTTTTCCCGGCTAGTAGTCCTTTTAATTTGGCTTTTGTTATTTTTATTGGATTATTAAAATGTTTTGAATCTTCCCATAAAAAGAACTTGCAATTTTCCTCGGAACAAGTATAAAATATTTTTCCCTCTTTAGATCTTTTTTGATGGATCTGTCCTTTTCCACACATAGGACATATTCCTAAATCTTCTAGGGTATCTTCCATTTTTATTTTTTCTACCTCTATATCTTGACCTATAATTTTATTTAATTCATCTATTGTTTTATTTACAACTTCTTCTACTTCACTTTCTCCTTTATAAATTTTTTTCAATAGTTTACTAAACTCTACTGTTTTATTTTTATAAAGATCAATTTTAAGAGTATCTAAAATTTCTACGAGTTTTTCTCCTAAAGGCTCTATACTATAAGTAGATCCTTTTTGTGAAATATATTCATTTTTCTTTGCATTTTCTATAATTGATGTTCTAGTAGCAACTGTTCCTATCTCTACCCCATCAAAAATGGCCTTGTATTCTTCATCTTCTGTCATTTTTTCATTTCTAAAAGGATTTTCAAGAAAATTTCCTAATTCTTCCTCTGTTACTTTTTTTGGCGGAGTAGTTTTCTTTTTAACTGGTTTAAATTCTATGTTATAACTATCTCCCTCTTTAAAGTTAGGTAATTTATTTTCTATTTTTTGTGGCTCATATTTCATAAATCCTAATTTAGTTATAGTTTCCCCTTTAAATGTAAAGGTTTCTGTTCCTACTTTTAGATCTACTTTTATTTGATTGATTAAAGTTTCTTCTTTGGTAAAATTACTTATAAATCTATTATAAATAGTGTTATATACTATTTTTTCTTCATCTGTTAGATCCTCTTCTTTAGGAATTTTAGTAGTAATAGTTAAAGCACTATGACTTTCTACTTTTGAAGAATCAAATATTCTTTTAGAATCAAGAAAATCAAGCTCATCAGGCATATCAAGCACTTCTAATATTTTGCTTACTTTTTCTTTTTCATTTTCTGCCAAGTATTGAGTATTTGTTCTTGGATAAGTAATATATCCGTTTAAATATAGATTTTGAATAATTTTTTCTGATTTTGCAAAAGACATCTTGTTAGTTTTAGATAAATGATTTTGCAATTTTGAAAGTGAAAATAATTTACTTGGATATTTTTTTATTTCCTTACTCTCAATTTTTTCAACAATAGCTTGATTTTTATTAAGGTTTTCAGCTTCTTTTATTGCTTCTTTTTCTTCATTTTCTTTAAATTTTTTATCTACAGTTAATACTAATTCAGTATCTCCTAATAAACTTTCAAGTTGATAATAGTTTTCAACTTTAAAATTTTTAATTGCTATTTCTCTATCATAAATAAACTTGACAATAGGAATTACTACTCTTCCTACATCAAATTTATGTTCTGTTTTATTAGTTAAATACCTTGAAAGGTTTATTCCTAATAACCAATCTATATAAGATCTTGCTATTCCCTCATTATGAAGATTTATATATTCAAAATTATTTTTTGTAGCTTTTAATTGTGTTCTAATAGTATCTTCTGTCTGTTCAGGCAACCATAACCTCATAACTGTTTTATCGTTGCTTATAAAGGCTAATAAACTATCTACAATGATTTGACCCTCTCTGTCTGAATCTCCACAATGTATTATTTCTTTTACATCTTCTCTTTCAATAAGATTTTTAATAATACTAACTTGTTTTTTTATTATATCATCATCTTTGATCTTATATTCAAAATTACTAGGAACAAATGGAAGTTCTACTTCTTTCCATGGAGTTTTTTTCCCTAAGTAATCATCTACATCTTTTAAAGAAAGCAAATGACCCATACACCAAGTAATAATATAATTTTCATTTTCTACATATCCAGTTCTATCTTGTTCAGCATGGTTTTCATACTTACCTAAAGCCTTAGCAACAGTTCTAGCTAAACTTGGTTTTTCCGCAATTATTAGCTTCATGGTTTTTCTCCTTTCTATCTTTTTACTAAATAGTAGATTATTATAAGAAAGATTAAAGCTAAAATTATTCCCAAATAATATAAATATTTCTCATTGTTATTTAATTTCATTTACTTTCTCCTTTTCAAAAAGTAATACTAAAAGTATTACTCCTTAAAAACTATATCTTAATCCTATTCCACCATAAAACTGCCCGTTTTTATCAACTATTGGCGAATCTGCTATTTTATCATCAAAATAATCATAACCACCAAATACACTTATTGTTGTTTGTTCAGTTGCAGCATATTCAAAAGTTATAGTAATTCCTGCAGTAAAAGAATCATTAGTATTATATTCTTTATCTATTTTACTATTTTTTAAAGCTTCTTCTTTAGTTACTCCTACATAATAATCTACAAATTTATTATCATAGTATTTTAAACTAAAGCTAGGCATGAATACTAATCTATCAGTTAAATATTTAACATGAGTGATAGCAAGTTCTCCCTTGCTTCCATCACTACCCCACATATAACCTAATGTTCCGAAAACATCATCTGTAAAATTATAATTAGCTTCTAATCCATACATGAATTGATAATCTCTATCATCAATATTTTTATATCCCTCTTTCATATCTGATCCTTTAATATACCAACCATCAAAATATCCTGCTAAAGGATCTACAACAATAGAGAAATTAAATTCAGGCTCTTCATAAATTTTAAATCCCGGTTTTAATCCTCTTATAAAGAATCTTTCATAATTAAGATTTATTAGAGGTATTGGCACAAATTGATTTTCTGCTTTATACATAGTATTTGTATAACTTGCTGCCACTCCTACTGTTTGAACTTCATTTACTGCTAATGCTGTACTTCCAACTAAAACCATTCCTAATAATATTTTATTCATTTTCTAACACCTCATTTTTTAAATTTTCTAAAACTATTTTACCATTATACCCTTTGTAATTTAGCCAGTTTATATTAAATTCTTCAACTGGTAAATTTGCTAATTGTTTACACATATTTTGATCTTCAGGACTTGACGCAGCAACATATGCAAGCTCTAATCCGCTTAATGCTAATTCAAATAATCTACTTCCATTAGGATTTTTATAGTAGTATTGTCTTTTTGGAATAGCATTTCTTAATATTTGTATTTCTGTTTCATTTAGTCCAAAAATCTTATAAAGATCTTTTTGTTCATTAGCACTTGCATTTGGTAAATATATTCTTGAATAACAAGAATCTAAAACAGCACTTAAAATATTTGAGTTTGCTATATCTGCTAATGATTGAGTTGCGAATATTACACCGACATTTTTCTTTCTTAATACTTTCAACCATTCTCTAATTTTTGCACTAAATATTGGATTATCTAAAAACAACCAGCACTCATCTAAAGTTAATAAAGTTGGCCGCCCGGTAAATTTTTCAATCTCTAATTTATGGAATAAATAAGAAAGAGTAGGAACTATAGCATTTTTATTATTTGCTATTTGCTCCATTTCAAAAGTTATAAAGTCATTATCTTCTAAGAAATCAGTATTTCCATCAAAATATTTAGCATAAATTCCTGCTCCATGATAACTTGCTAAAGCTTGTTTTAAATGATTATCTTGTCCACCTAAGAAACTTACAAAAGCCCCTAAAGTTCTATTTTGAATAGGTAAATTTGCTACTGAATCTAAGGCATTACTTATATAAGATTTTCTTATTGGATCTAATGTTACATTTTCATTTATTGCTAATATTTCTTCAATCCATGATTGACACCATTCTTTTTCTTTATCTACATTTCTAAGAGGTTGAAATCTAATATTATCAGCTCCCAAGTCATAGAATTTCCCTCCCATTCCTTGAGTTAATATCCTTGTAGATCCTCCCTTGTCAAAATTTATTACTTGAGAATTAGTATATTTTGTATAATGAGCTTCTAATGTTGCTAACAATGTAGATTTTCCCGCACCAGTTGGCCCTACTATAAGAGTATGAGCCACATCTCCATAGTGTAAATTTAATCTAAAAGGGGTATTTCCTGTAGTTTGCGTATATAATAAAGCTGCTTCATTCAAATGTTTATTATATTCATCTCCTGCCCATACTGAACTGGTAGGCAATAGATCAGCTAAATTTATTGTTGGCATTGGTGGTTTTCTACAATTACACACTATATTTCCGGGAATACTTGCTACATATGCGTCAAGTGCATTTCCGCTTTCTACTTCTGCTGTAAATCCTAAACCATTTAATATATTTTTTATCTTAGATGATTTTTTCTCTAATTCTATTTTATTTTCATCTTTTACTATGATACAGAAAGTATAAAAACCAAGCCCTATATTATCGGCATCTAAATTTTCTTTTATCTCTTTTACTTGTCTTTCCATATTTGCAGCAAATTCATCATCTGCTTTCTTTTCTTTTGTCATAATCTCTCTAACCATATTTTTTAAAGAAGTTTTCTTTGCGTTCCATTCTCTTGTAAATTTTCCTAAAATATTATTTCCGTCTATTTTATCAAGTGAAATATATCTTGTTGAAAATCTATATTCAACATCTATTCTATTCAACCTATCAAATAAACTAGGAGTTGATACATTAGGAAAATTATATAGTGATATAACATTTATATACTCTTTTCCTGCTTTAGGCTCTAGTCCTCCTACTAATGGACAATCTGAAATATAATTATCTAATAGTCTGTTATTTGATGGAATCTTTACTGTTTCCATTTTAGTATCGCTTATACAATTATGATAAAAAGTTACCATTTCTTCACTACTCATAATTCTAATTTCTTTAAAAACTGTTGAGAAAAGTGCATATATATTATTTATTTCTTGCTTATATTGTTTTATTTCTTCTTCTATATTTGATTTTACCTCTTCTTCTTGAGTGTCTTTATAAAATAACTTACTTACCTTTTTAAAATTATCAGTTTTTAGAAAATAGACAAAAGTTATAATATATTTATTCTCAAAATGATGACCTGACTTAAAAAAATTAGCTCTCTCAATTTCTAATATTTGAGTAGGAATTTTATTTATTCCCTTTTTATAATTATACTTTTTACTTTTTTCTCTTATGGTATCAACAAATATTGCCCAGTTACCATCTAATCTTTTTAAAACATTATTTAATCTTATTGTAATAACTTCTAATTCATCATCTGTTGAAGAATCAAGATCTGATCCCCTAAAAATAAAGCTTGTTTGAAGAGTATTATTCTTATTTGCTAAAACTGACTCTTCTAAAAAACTTTCATAAGGTAAAAGAGAGGTAAAACTTTTTCTTGCTTTTCTTTCAAATTCGTGAAACATTTTCCCTCCTAACTGTCATAATATTCATCATATTTGATATAGTTTTTAAAACAATCAAAAAATTTTTGATCTTTTTTAGTTAAATAAACTATTACAAAATGAGTAAAAATAAAAAATATTCCTAACTGCCAACTTTGTAAAGAAAGAATTGATACAGTTGCCAATGTTCCATTTAGTATAACTGGTGTTCTCGCTCCACCGGCTATTGTTATATCTGTAGTTAAAGCTTTACATATAGGGTGTATTATCATAGTTCTACCCTCCTAATTTATATTCTCATAAAGATAATTTCCTTTGTCATCTAGTCCAGTAATTTTTATAATCTCATGTATTTTCCTTTGAGTACCTATTTTTCTAATATTTATTACTAGATTTACGGCTTTAGATATTGTCTTTTTTTGTTCTTGAATAGAAACTTCTGAAATATAGCTTTCAAGTTGTTCTAATCCCTCTAAAGCTGAATTTGCGTGTAAAGTACAAATCCCTCCCGGGTGTCCTGTATTCCATGCTTTGATTAAATTTAAAGCTGCTCCATCTCTTATCTCTCCAATTATAATCCTGTCCGGCCTTAATCTTAAAGTTGCCATAAGTAATCTTCTTATGGTTGCGTAATCTGTTGACCTTAAAAATAATCTATCTTCTGCACTACATTGTAATTCTTGAGTATCTTCAATTATTATTAATCTATTTGGATATTTACTCATTTCATTAATAATAGCATTAGTTAGGGTAGTTTTTCCTGTTGAAGTACCCCCAACAACTAGCATATTTTCTCTATTTTTTACAGCTTCACAAATAATATTATATTGTCTTTCTGTCATAATATTGCTTTTAATATAATCTTCAAGTGTAAATATTTTTATAGCTTTTTTTCTTATTGCAAAAGATGGATTTTTTACAACTGGAGGTAAAATCCCTGCGAATCTTTCTCCATTTCCCGGTAATTCTGCGTCTATAATTGGGTTATGTTCGTTAGCTTCTGTTTCTACCGAACTAGCAACTAAATATATTATATTCCTTGCAGTTTGAGGATCAATTTCTATTCCAGTATATTTTCTTCCTGATGAAAGAGTATCTATCCATAATTTTTTATCATCATTTAAATAAATTTCTATTACATCAGGATCTTTAAGATAATTATTAATTTCACTTCCAAAAGAAATTAATAGAGTATCTAACAATACATTACTCATTTATATTATCTTCCTTTTTTTCTTCTTCAATTTGTTTTTTATCTTCTTGTTTATTTTCTGTTACTGGAATATATTTTTCTAAAACTTGTTGAATATCTAAAACAATCATTTCAACAAATTCAGGATCTTGTATTTGATCTAATATTTCATCTTTTAATAATAAAGGTTTTATTTTTTTCCATACTTTTAAAGCTTCCTTATTTTTAGCTTCTTCTATTCTTTTCCTAGAATTTAACATTTCTTGTTGTAATCTTTCCATCTTTAATTTTTCTCTCTCTATAGCTGATAATTTTTTCTTTTCTTCCATTTTTCTATCTCCTTTTATCTTGTTTCTTGTATAATATCACTTTTTTCAGGTGCTTTATATTTTGCTTTTAACTTAAACTTTTCTTCTTTATACCATCTTATTTTTTTACCATGAATAGGTTTTTGTCCAGTTATAAATATTAAACTTTCATCATCTGATAATTGTTGAATCTCATCAAATGTCATCAAGCTACGACCAACGTAAGATGTTGAAATATTCCAATCTGAAAAGTATTTAAAACCTTTCCATGATTTAGTTTGCTGTTCAACAGTTTTCTTTCCTAATTTTTGTTCAATAAATGTTGTAGTTTTATCATCACTTGGAGTATAAAATATTTGAGTTTTACAGTTATTTAAAATAGAGTTATTCTCTCCATAAATTTCATATAATTGTTTTAAATCTTGAGTAATTAAAGCTACTTTCATTCCATATCCTCTTACATATGCTAAAGCTTTATGTAAAAGTTCAATTTTCCCTATGGCAGGGAACTCATCTATCATTAGCAATAATCTATGCTTAAAATTCTCATTTTGTCCACTATCAGATATTACCATTTCATCAGTTAATATAAAAATAATTTGGTTAATAAATAACTTCATTAAGGTTGCTGTAATTCCTATCGCTTTAGGTGGTGTAACAAAATATAAGTCAACTGGAACATCATAGTTCATCAAATCTTTTATTCTAAAATCACTATATTGAACAGCTCTTGAAATTACTGGATCAGCAAATATAGCTAATTCAGTTTTGGCAGTTGAAATAATACCTGATCTTTCATTATCTGCCCTATTTAACATATCATTTCCAATCCCTGAAACCATTGGGTGTACATCAGGCCTTAATGTTCCGTCTTTTTCTGTTATTACATTATTGTAAATTTTTTGAAATAATCCAGTATCAAAAGTTGTATTATGTTCTCCCCATGTCATCTGTTTTAATTTTTCTTCTTCTGTTAATGTAGGGGTAGTTAAAAATCTATAAACATCAGTTAAATTTGCTGTTCTGTCTTTTACCATATATAGAACATGAAGTATTACACCAGTTAAAAACTCCACACCATTTGGCCCGAAAAATCTGTCTGTTTTTTTATCAGGGGAAACAATAGTATCAGCTATATTTTTAGCTTCTTGATATTCATAAACTGTACCTTTTCTTATCTCTGCCATAGGGTTAAAGTGTACGGTATTTAAAGAAGTTGCGTCGAACTTTAAAACCTTATGACCTAATAGTTTTCTATATCCTGCAGTTAGCTGCCAGTTTTCCCCTTTTATGTCATTTATAATTGAGCTTTCTTTCCATGTCCACAATGTTGGAAGTACAAATCCTACTCCTTTTCCTGCTCCAGTTTGTGCTGCTAATATAACATGACCGGGTTGATTATCATATAAATAATTTCCTTTTTCATCTTGTCCTATTACTATTCCATTAGTTTTAAAATCTTCATTTGCTATTTTATCGGGAAAATTATTATAAATAGCTTCTTTATAAATCTGTGTCATACCCTCTTTATCATAGCTTTTTAAAATATCTTTTTCATCAGGTAATAATTTCATTTTTTTTATATCATCTTGTGTTGCAAAACTTGCAGCTCCGTGACTTGTTTCTACATGTTTTTTCTTTGTTAAGAATCCTATTAAAAATACAAAAATTACTAAAGTTATTCCTCCACTTGTTAATGCTTTTTCAAAAGCTATAGGTGCTTGATTTCTATATATTTGCCATTCAATAATTTTAAATGGAGGATAAAAAGGAATTTTATTTATTATAAATAAAGGCTCTCCTAATCCCTTAGCATATCCCACATATTTAGCAAAAATTTGAGTTGCTAAAGTTATAGAAATAGGGAACATTAATAAATAAATAATTATTGCTATTTTTTTCTTTTTAGTCATTTAACCACCTACTTATTATATGGTTTTAAAATTAAATTGCTATGTACCATAACATTGAATCTATCCCCTGCTTTAATCATTATAGTAGGTTGTCTGTCTAAAGCTTTTGTTGTATATTTATCTCCTATTTGTACTATTGAAAGTCCTGCTGCTTCTCCTGCGTCAGATCTCCAATCATCATCATCTGATGTTGTAATAGCTGCTGCCGCTCCCATAGCTGATGATAATAAAACACCTTTTAATAAAGTTGCAAAATGATTATTTACTTTACCCGGTATTCCTGCTTGACCTATCATATCCACACCTTGCATGTTATCAAGAACTAACATATCCCCATTAGGAAATCTTAATTGTTGCCATATAACTAATAGTCTATCTTGCCCCCAAGTTACATTACTGTCATATACTCCTGTTAAAGTAGTTCCTTGAGGTATTAAAAGATATTTTCCCGTTACTGTATCATATATATTTTGACTTACTCTAGCAACAATTACTTTTGAATATATATCAGAGTTCATAGCGGTTTCAACAACTGCTGGGAAAAAATCTCCAGTTTTAAGTTCATATGGAGAAATACTTTCTACAATTGTAGAAGTTGAATATAAAGCTTTTTGTGCTTCATTAAAAAGAAAATTCTTTTTAGAGTTTTGTCTATTTTGATCGTAATCAGGTGGAAAATTATTTGCATTTTGTGTATTATTATTTTGAGTATCTTGTCTATTATATAGTTGAAAAGCTATAGGACTTTTTTTGGCTTGATTTGCTTGCTCTTCTAGCTGTCTTAACTTTTCTTTTTGTTCTTCTGTCATAGTATTAGTAGAATTATTATTAGTAGTAGTATTAGTAGTTTGATTAGTAGTAGTATTAGTTTCTATATCTTTTATATCTGCATATGTTGTCTGATAAGGATTTGTTTTTGTTGTCATATCTTTTTTTTCTTCATTGTTGACAGTTTCAACTTTTTTAGGCTTATTATCAGTTTTAAAAATATTATAAATTATTAATAAGACAACTACAGCTATAATTATTTTTATTAATTTTAAATTATAAAATTTCCCTTGAATTTTAGGCTTATTATTTTCTTGATTTTCTTCTTGTTTTTTCTCTTGAGTTTTTCTAAACATTCCCATACAAAACACCTCTATCTAGTTACTGGGTAATGATCGTTTTTAGATTTAATAAAGCTACCCTCTCTTTTTATGATAATTTCTTTTTTACCTAACTTTAATATAGCCTGTTCAAATAATCTATCTACAATAAAAAATCTATTGTTAGGATTATATCTATGTCTAACGATAGCTCCCTCTCCAGTTTGTTCATCACGAATTAATAATATTGGTAATTCTCCTTGTTCAACTTTTTCAGGCATTAAAATGAATGTTTTTTCTCCATCATCAAATACTTGTTGAGGACACCATCTATCTTTTGTTTTTTTCCATTCATATTTATAATTTAATGAATCTAAATTAATTGGTGTACTTTCTTCTTTTAATTTTTGTTCTTTTATTTTTGCCATAAGTTGATCTTGAGGATAAACAAAACTTACTGTTGGATTATACCATTCATTTGCACTATGTAAAAAGAATTGGTAAGTTCTTTTATTAGTACTTACAATTAAGTTTGTTTTTATTCCGGGAAAAAATGGTTTAATAGCAAGTATTGGGTGGTGTCCTTGTGAACTTCCTGCCATTCCAACATCTATTACCCATCTTGCTGTATCTCCTCCTGCTAAATATGTTACTTCTTCATCAGGATTTAGATTAATAGTTGTTATAAATCCGGCTCTTGCATATATTCTATACATGTCATTTTCATTATAGACAAAAGTAGTTTTTACATTTTGTTTAGCTTGTTTCAATCCAGTTTGAATTACTGGCTCTTTAAAAGAAAAATCTTCGTAAATAACCTCATTTGAATAT
>OGMP01001444.1_pt1 | contig 18569 bp, 9 predicted proteins | sample 1573261 | NCBI WGS metagenome assembly OGMP01 (sample SAMEA2581878, study PRJEB24529) | metagenome | biome: Human gut stool | place: China | collected 2011 | reverse complement strand
AATGGTCATAATTTATCTCGTTTTAGATATGCATCCATTTGGTATCAGCAAGACAGTTTCAGGACTATCGTTCGATAGTCCTTTTTTTATGCCCAGATCACCCACAAATACCACAAAAAGATCGGTCAGTGATCCCATTCGGGAGCTACTGACCGATCTTGCTGTTTATTCACTTGCACAAAACATAACGCCAGCCTTAAATCAACGTTTCTTGTCCGTCAACTCAAACCTGATACTGTGCAGGTCAAGCCCATTCTGCGCAAAGTATATCCTGAAAGTTGTGAAGCGTGAGAACATAGGCGTTTTCTTTTCCATTGAAACAGCCTTTCCACCTGTGCCATTAAAAGTGAACGTACCCACCGCAGTTCCCATGCTGAACAGCGTCATAGGTATCTGCGCAAGCTCACTCTGTGTAGAGCTTGCCGTGACTATCACCCTGTAAATACCGAAGTTTGAAAGGTCAAGGGCAAAGCTATAAGAAGTGCCTTTCTTTGTGTCAACATCACTAAGGTCAAGAGTTATGTCACGGTCTACCTTATAAAACTGTACAGGCTTGTCGTCCTCCTGCTCCTCGTCCTCTCGGTTTATCACCTTGACAGTATCTCCTATACCCTCCGCACGCTTAAGAGCATTAGTGCGAAGAAGAAAACCGCATATGTTTGCCGCATTTCTCTGAAGCTCACACCTCTCTATACCGCCATTTTCAAGGGCAGCAATCGTGTTGTCGTCATTCTTTTCTCCGTCAGGACAAACCATGTAAACATCGTTCTGCGCCCTAGCCATAGCCGCAAGATCCGTCTTGTCAGGCTCTTTTCCACGAACGTTTATGTTCGCCCACCAGTCCGTCATGGTGAAGCCCTTGAAGCCCCATTCCTCACGAAGTATCACTGTGTTAAGGTCAAAGTTTCCTGCCGTCCACAAGCCGTTTACTCTGCCATACGTGGTCATAACAGAGGAAGCTCCTCCCTCTTTTACCGCTATCTCAAAGCCCTTTAGATATATCTCCCTGAGTGCTCTTTCTGATACCACCGAGTCGATAAAATGCCTGTTTGTCTCACGATTGTTTGCGCAGAAGTGCTTTATCGTACCTGTCACCCCTGCACCAGCCATGCCCTTTAACTCAGCCGCCGCCATTTTGCCGGTAAGAAAAGGATCTTCCGAGAAATACTCAAAGTTTCTGCCGTTCAAAGGGTGTCTGTGAATGTTCATTCCGGGGCCAAGCAGACAGTCCACCTTGTTAGCCGCCATTTCAAGCCCCATAAGAGTGAAAAGCTCCCTTGTAAGCTCCTTGTTGAACGAAGAAGCTATCATCGTACCGTTCGGCAGGCTGAAAGCCTTTGTGCCGCAGTCAAGTCTCATACCCGACGGACCGTCCGAACAGCAGCCAGCAGGTATGCCAAAGCCATTGAGATTTTCCGACACTCCACCGAACGCCGAAGCCGTACCAGCCGTGACCCTAGGGCTTCCCATGCCCTCGCCCCTTATAATGCAGGAAAGGTCATAGTCTGAAAGCTGTGCAATAAATTCGTCCATTGTGTTCTTGCCGTTCTTTACGTCCCAAAGCTTTATGCCCTTGTCACCGGTGTATGCTATCTCTTTCGGAAGCTTCTCCAAACGCCTTGCACTTTCGTCTACCTCAGATACAGGCACAGCCTCTCTGCCAATGCTGAAAGCTCCGCCCTCGCAAACAGGCTTTATCCTCTCAAAACTCTCCACAGGAGCAAGCGACTGAGTGAACCTTTCTGTTACAAGATCCTCACCCTGCTCAAAACTGCAAGCATATTCAGCACTTCTCACGTCACTGCCCACATAGAATTTATATTCCCCTGCTTCAAGCACATAGCATGACTTGTTACCCGTCACACCCGAATCGTCATAAGAAGCAAGCTTTGAGATATCCACTGCTATCTCAACCACCTGCTCTTCCTGCGGTACAAGCTCCCTGGTCTTTTCAAAGCCGCAAAGCACTCTAGCCGCCTTGCCGAGCTTGCCCTGCGGAGCTTCGCAGTAGACCTCTATTACCTCTTTGCCCTTGTAAGAACCGATATTTTTCACCGATGCAGAAAGCTTCACAGCCCCCTCTGTTATCTCAGCCTTTACCGTCTTTATCTCAAACGCAGTGTATGAAAGACCAAATCCGAACGGATAAAGCACCTTTTCTTTAGCAAAAGTCTCAAAATAGCGATATCCCACATAAATATCCTCAGCGTAAATATCCCTGCTTTTCTCCCTGCCGAAATTAGCGTCCGAAGGGTAGTCCAACGCCTTGGATGCGATAGTGTCAGGAAGCTTTCCGCTAGGGCTGACCTTTCCTGTCAAAACGTCCGCTGTACCCTTTCCGCCTGTCATTCCCCCCTGCCAAACATAAAGCACAGCGTCAGGGGCAATTCTGTTTATGTCGGTCATATCTATGATATTTCCCACATTGAGAAGCAAAACAACTTTTTTGAAATGCTCCCTAACCACCGTGAGCATAGCTATCTCGTCATCGCTTAGCAAATAAGAGCCTGCCTCCAGCCTGTTGTCCTGCTCCTCGCCTGCCGTCCTGCCTATTATCACAATGGCAGTTTCACAGCTTTTTGCAGTTTCTTTGACAAGCCCCTCGTCAAGTGGCATCTCTTTCTGTGACCAAGGCTCTCCGCCCCAGCCCTCGCCTAAGTCGAATGGGTTTTCCTTGTCCCATTTTCTGTATGTGTCAAGAAGCTTCTCATTGACCTTTACGCCGTTATCAACAAGCCCGTCCAGAATGTTCACTACCTTAGTAACATTCACCATTCCTCCCGAGCCTGTTCCGCTTTTATAATAATGAAACTGTATGCGTCCGAAAACAGCCACCTCTTTGTCTGTATCAAGTGGCAGAGCATTATTATCATTTTTGAGCATAACGATTCCCTCAGAAACCATTTTCGCCGCAGTATCAAGATATTTGTTCCAATCAAGTATTCTTTCCATAGCTTTCACCTTTCCAAATTTTCTATTGAATTTCAAAGTGTATTATAGCACAACCCTCCCACCTATTCAATAAAGATACTATGAACAATGGGTTTACTTTTTATATAGCACATCATGCCCTCAGGAAAAATATTGCACAATGTGTTTTTTTGTGCTATAATGAGTATATATGACTGCACCGCACGCTCCTTGTTCGGTGTTCCTTATTAAAAAATTTATTGTCGGAGGGGTAAAAGTGGATAATATCGTCACTGTCGGCGGACACATAAACGCATCTATAAACTTTGCCATGCAGCAAAACTATGTCCCTGTCATAAGGAGCCTTGTAGTAAATAACAACTCAGAGGAAACCCTTGAGAATATCGGACTTAAAATAACCTTTGAGCCTGAGTTTGCAAAGGAATTTACATATTATATCGGCTCTATCCCCGCAAAAAGTTCTGCCGAGATATCCCCCGTGAGGATATCTACCAACACAGATCTTCTTTTCTCTCTTACAGAAAAAATGGTGGGCAATATCACCATTGAGGTGCTTCAAAAGGGTGAAAATATCTTCACCTATCAGAACACTATAGAGCTTCTCGCCTGCGATCAGTGGAGCGGTTTGAACATAATGCCTGAGATGATAGCCGCATTTGTTACGCCAAATCACCCTGCGCTCTCCCCAGTCATTCATGACGCTTCCACGTTCCTGAAAAAGTGGAAAGGCGACCCCTCTTTCACAGGCTATCAGACCAACAACCCAAACAACGTGAAGCTTCAAATGGCAGCAATTTTTGCCGCCCTCGTCCAGCAGAAAATAGTCTACAACGATCCCCCTGCAAGCTATGAAGTCATAGGTCAGAGGATACGCCTGCCGCATAAGGTCTTGGAACAAAAAATGGGTACTTGTCTTGACCTTGCGGTGCTTTATGCCGCCTGCCTTGAAGCGGTGGGACTTCACCCTCTGCTGTTTTTCATGACAGGTCACGCATTCTGCGGCTGTTGGCTTGAAAACGAAACTTTCGCAGATTGTTGCGTTGACGATGTTTCCGCCATTGAAAAGCGCATTGCAGAAAATGCCGAAGAAATGCTCCTTGTGGAGTGTACAGACTTTGTTGACAGCAACGTTCACGATATCGAGCGTTTCGACCATGCCATGAAACACGGCAAAGACCATATACGCAACATGGAATTTCAGTGCGTCATAGACATTATCCGCACCCGTGGAAGTGGCATAAGACCTATCCCACTGCGTCCCGAGCAAACCTATTCAGGTATGCAGCTTGCCGAAGGATCCGACAAGCCAAAAGAGATGCTCGCCCCATCCGAGCTTAACAGCTCGCTTCTTGGCAAAGTGGCAGAGGGCAACGATAAGCCTGTCACAAAAATGCGCATATGGGAAAGAAAGCTTCTTGATTTCAGCCTGCGAAATTCTCTTTTGAACTTCCGTGTCACAAAGAACACCATGCAGCTTATGACCGCCGACCTTGGAAAGCTTGAGGACGAGCTTGCAAGCGGAAGTGACTTCCGTATCATGGAAATACCTACCGAGTGGACAGTTTCCACTCGTGACGCAAAAATATTCGCTATCGAGAACGAAAAGGACCTTGTGACAAATATCGCCGAGAACGAGTTCAAAAACAACCGCATAAGAACTTTCCTCAGCGAAACTGACCTTGACTCTGCCCTGAAAAACCTCTACCGCTCCGCCAAAGTGAGCATGGAGGAAAACGGCAGCAACACCCTTTTCCTCGCTCTGGGACTTCTCCGCTGGTATGAAAGCGACCTTTCCGAAAAGCCACGCTATGCCCCTTTGGTGCTTATCCCTATAGATATCGTCCGCAACACACGCAATAAAGGCTATATAATAAGGAGCAGACAGGAAGAAACTCAGATAAACGTCACGCTTCTTGAATATCTCCGCCAAGACCACGGCATCAGTATCACAGGTCTTGACCCTCTACCACTTGACGAACACGGCATAGACCTGCCCCTTGTTTTCAATACTATCCGTCAGGCGGTCATGGGCAAAAAGCGTTGGAACATCGAGGAATATGCCTTTATCGGTCTGTTCTCGTTCAGCCAGTTCGTAATGTGGAACGACCTTCGCAACCGCTCAGAGGAGATAAGCCAAAACAAGGTGGTGTCCAGCCTTATGGCAGGCTCTCTCACCTATGCCCCCGAGGATATAAGCATAACCCCTGAAAATATAGATTCCGACCTTGACCTTGAAAACATGGCAGTGCCAATGAGCGCAGACTCCTCACAGCTTGCCGCCATTGCCGCAGCAGGAAACGGCCAAAGCTTTGTTCTCCACGGTCCTCCGGGAACAGGAAAATCTCAGACTATCACAAATATGATAGCAAATGCACTCTATAATGATAAAAGCGTGCTGTTCGTTGCCGAAAAAATGGCAGCCCTCAACGTGGTGCAGAAACGTCTTGCAAACCTAGGGCTTGATCCGTTCTGCCTTGAACTCCACTCCAATAAAACAAACAAGACCACTGTCCTTGCAGAGCTTGACAAAGCCCTTGAAGTGGGCAAAATAAAATCTCCCGAGGAGTATTCAGCCGAAGCCGCAAGGCTCAAAGCTCAGAAAGCCCAGCTCAACGATACCATAACCGCACTTCACGAAAAGCGTAACTGTGGTGTGACCCTTTATGAAGCTATATCAGCCTATGAGCGCAGTATATCCGAAAAAGAGAAAATATCAGTTTCAAAAGATATCTTCACAAACATAACAAAGGAAACTCTCGACCGTTTCAGCGACCTTGTGCATAGATATTCAATAGCCATAGCCGAAACAGGCGACTTTGCCAACTTCCCACTTAAAGACATCGGCATTACATCATATTCTATGGAACAGCGTGACAAGTTCCACACTGAAGCCGCCGACCTTGCCCAAAAAGCCACCGCTTCCTCTCAGTGCGCACAAACTCTCGCACAGGCTTATAGCTACAGCGGCGACCTTGACAAGACAGCAGTAAAAATGCTTTCTGACATATACAAAGCTTCCACCGCTGACGGTGAAATTCTTGACGGACTTCTCTGCGCACCTCACTATGATATCACCCTGCAAAAGATCAAAGATACTCTTGCCGTAGGAAAAGAGTATACCGCTCTCTGCACCGATATCCTCAGCCATTTTGAAAAAAGCATTTTTGACCTTCCTGCGTCAGAATCGAAAATGCTCTATAAGCAGGCAGAGCAAAGCTGGTTTTTGCCAAAAGCCATGAAGCTTGGAAAGCTCACAAAGGGAATAAAGCTCCATGCCAAAGACCCTGCTTCCGTTACAAAAGCAAACCTTGGTGAAATTCTCGATAAGCTTTGCACCATAAGCGAAAAGAAAGACTTTCTGCGAAGCCTGCCGTCAGATGTAACAGCGCTTCTCACAGGTATTTACATGAACGAGCAGACCGATTGGAATGCCCTTGAAAAAGCCGTTTCAAAAACCGACAGCATTATGAATGCCATTAAGCAGAAAGCGGGTGCTGACCCTGCACAAATGGCTCAGACTATCGGAAAAGCAAACTGCACTTCTGAAGGACAAGCTCTCTCCTCGTTCCTTGAAAAGCTTTCAGCCTTTGAGGACAGCTTCTCAGCCAACATGACCGCCATAGAAGCAAGTGCAGATTGGCTTGGCTTATCTGCAGAAAAGCTTAATACCTATGCCGAAAGCGCCGATAAGCTTAGATACGCCGCCCAGTTCAACAGCGTTGACAAAGAGCTTTCCGACAACGGACTTTCAGGTGTCAGCGATAGCTACCGCACAGGCAATGTTGACAGCGAAAACGTAGAAAAAGCATACTCCTGCACGCTAAACTATCAGCTTGCACTTATGATAATAAACAGCGATAAACGTCTTAGCCAGTTCAGCAGTAACAGTGCAAACGACCTTATCACACAGTTCAAAGACACTCTCGATAAATTCTCACGCCTGACTATACAGGAGCTTTTGGCTCGTCTTTCCGCAAAAATACCTGCCCAAGGCTCAGCCTGTGCTTCCACCTCTGAAATGGGCATACTCAAACGTGCCATAAAGAGCAACGGCAGAATGATGTCACTTAGAAGCCTTTTCGATAAGATACCAAATCTTCTCCGCAAGCTCTGCCCTTGTATGCTCATGAGCCCTATATCAGTTGCACAGTATATAGACCCGTCATTCCCGAAATTCGACCTTGTTATCTTTGACGAAGCTTCCCAGCTGCCAACAGCCGAAGCCGCAGGCACTATCGCAAGGGGCGAGAACGTTGTTATCGTGGGCGACCCTAAACAGCTCCCACCAACAAACTTCTTCTCTTCAAACAGGGTAGACGAAGAAAACAGCGAAAAAGAAGACCTTGAAAGTCTCCTTGACGATTGCCTTGCTATCTCAATGCCGCAGCAGTATCTCAAATGGCATTATCGTTCACGCCACGAGAGCCTTATTGCCTACAGCAACATGAAATACTATGACAATAAGCTTCTTACATTCCCGTCCCATAACGACCTCATTTCAAAGGTGAGCATTATCCACCCGGAGGGTCACTATGACAAGGGCAGAACAAAGCAGAACAAGGCGGAAGCAAGAGCCGTTGTTGACGAGATAATAAGACGAATGAGCGATGAAAAGCTCCGCAATGACAGCATAGGTGTTGTAACATTCAGCTCCGTTCAGCAAAATCTCATTGACGATATGCTCTGCGAAGAGTGGGCAAACCATCCTGAGCTTGAAGAGCTTGACAGAAAGTCCCCCGAGCAAGTCTTCATCAAAAACCTTGAAAACGTTCAGGGCGACGAACGTGACGTTATACTCTTCTCCGTTGGCTATGGTCCTGACGAAAAGGGACAAGTTTCAATGAACTTCGGCCCTCTCAACCGTGACGGTGGCTGGCGAAGACTTAATGTAGCAATATCCCGTGCAAGAAAAGCCATGATAGTCTACTCTGTCCTCCGTCCTGAGCAGATAGACCTTTCAAGAACACGTTCCGAGGGCGTTGCAGGACTTAAAGGCTTCCTGGAGTTTGCCGAGCGTGGAAAGCTTGCCGTAACAGCCCACAGCACCACAAAAAGCACAAGCGACAGCACTGTAACAGAGTGTATCGCAAAAGCCATAAAAGAGCTTGGCTATGGGGTGAAATGCAACATCGGAAGCTCCGAGTTCAAAGTTGATATCGGCATAATCGACCCTGACAACGAAAAGGAGTATCTCTTGGGCATACTCCTTGACGGTGAAAACACTCTCCACAGCTCAACCGCACAGGATAGATTTATCCTACAGCCAAGCGTGCTTAACGGTCTTGGCTGGAATATCCTGAGAGTGTGGACGCTCGATTGGTTTGACGATAAGGACCGAGTTCTGGGAAACATAAAAGCCGCCATAGACTGCGCACCAAAGCATGAGGCCGAAACCGCTCCCCCCTCAAAGCCTGCCGTCTATGCCACAGCGCAGTTTGAAAGAGAGGAAGCTTCCAGCCTCACATCAGCCTTTGCACAGCCCTATGTGACCGCAGATATTGGCATAATGGGTACATCTGATGACTTTTATAAGCCCGAAAACAAGCAGAAAATAAGGGAAACAGCCGAAAAGATAATCGCTGTCGAAGCACCAATAAGCGAGAAGCTTTTCATGAGAAAGGTTTTCACCGCATGGGGCATAACACGAAGCGGCTCAAGAGTGGAAAGCGTCTTTGCCGATGCCGCACAAGGCGTTTCACCATTCGCCACAGCCGATGAAAACAGAGTTTTCCTTTGGAAAGAGGGTCAATCCCCTGAAAGCTATTCTATCTATCGCACAAGCGACGATACCAACAAGCGAAGCATGGAGGATATCCCCTCCGAGGAGATAATAAACGCCGTGAAAGAAGTGCTTTGCCAGCAGATAAGCCTTTCAGAAGCCGACCTTGTAAGAGAAACAGCCAAGAAATTCGGCTACACAAGAGCCGTGGGCATAACGGAAAGCGTAATAAGCTACACCCTGAAAAAAGCTCTCACCGCAGGTCTTATCAAAAAATCAGAAAGCGGAAACATCTCCGCAAAATAATACGCAAACAAACCAAAACCACCGCCGAGAGTTTTCCTCCCAGCGGTGGTTTCTATTCATATCAGTATTTCCATTTCTCCGAGCAAAGCTGCATCTCAACCATGTGCTTGTAGATACCGTTGGTCTTTTTAAGCGCCTCAGGCGAGCCTGTCTCAGCCACCTTTCCGTCTTTAAGCACAACTATCTTGTCCACACCGTCAACAGTTCTCATTCTGTGTGCTATTATAAGCACAGTCTTGTTCTGTATAAGCTTTGCGATAGACTCCTGTATAAGCGACTCGTTGTCAACGTCCAGAGAAGCCGTAGCCTCGTCCATAAGAATGATAGGAGCGTCCTTTAGAAATGCCCTCGCTATGGATATACGCTGTCTTTCACCGCCCGAAAGCTCCGAGCCGTTCTCTCCTATCATGCTGTTCCACTTGTCAGGCATCCTCTCAACAAAATCCTCGCAGTGTGCAAGCCTTGCCGCCGCCATAACCTCCTCGTCCGTTGCGTCCTTTCTGCCTATCCTGATATTCTCCATAACAGTGTTGTTAAACAGCGTTACATCTTGGAAAACGATAGAGTAAAGTGACAAAAGCTTCTCAGGGTCAACGTCTGCAACATTCATTCCGCCAACAGTTATCTTGCCCTTGTCATTATCCCAAAATCTTGCCGCAAGCCTTGCAACAGTGGTCTTTCCTCCGCCAGACGGACCGATAAGCGCTGTTATCTCCCCTTGCTTTGCAGTGAAGCTTACATCGGAAAGCACCTGCTCTTCACTCTTGTATGAGAAAGCAACATGGTCGAATGTGATATCATAACCCTTGTTGTCAAGCTTATCACTGCCTGTCTGCTCCTCATGTGAGAGTATCTCGTCCATACGCTTGCAGTTTGCGTCAAGGCTTATTATAGCAGCCAAATTCTGAAGCGCTATCTGAAGCGGCTCATACATTCTTGTTACCACCAGCAGGAACATAAAGAACGTCAGCACCGTTATCTCACCCTTTACAAGAAGCGAGCTTCCCACAACAGCCACAGTTCCAATACCGAGCTTTAGTATCATCTGTGCTGAGCATACGAATACCGCATTTGCAAGCTCCGCCACGATAGCGTGCTTTTCCACAGCCTTTATCTTCTTTTCAAGCCCCTCAGAGTATTTCTCTGTCATGTTGTATGAACGCAGGTCACGGAGAGTTTCAAGCCCCTCCTGAATGCCGTCAATGCAATCTATACGATATTTCATCGTCTTTTCGTGTATCCTTGACATAACCTTCTTTGAAGATATAACTATCATAAATGCTACCGGCATTACCCAAACTGAAGCAAGAGCCATTCTCCAGTCAAAGAAAAACAAGCTTATAACAATGATAGTAGTGGAGGCGATACCGCCCACAAGCTCAGGTATCCAATGCGAAGAGCCTGTTTCTATCATTGCACAGTCCGTCATGATAGTGTTCGTAAGGTCGGCAAGGTCTTTCTTGCCAAAGTATGAAAGGGGTATCTTCCTGAGCTTTTCCGCAAGCGTCCTTCGTCTTACACCGCTTTCAACATATGTAGAGTAAAACGTGGACTTATACTGAAACAGCGTTGTAAGGGCAATAAGCAAAAGCACTCCCACTATCGCCCCAATAAAAAGCCAGAACTTATCTCTTGGAAGCTCTCCCTCAAGAAGATATGAGGAAAGCACATATAAAAGCCCCACAGGGAGCATAAGCACAAGGTTAGCAAGCGTAACAGCAATAAACGCCCTTATCATGCCTTTTGCACCCTTGTCTGAAAGGGCATATTTGTGTTTTAATTTTTCCGTGAAGCTCATAATCAAACCCCTGCCTTTCTGACCTGCCAGCTTACAGACCTGTTGTATTCGTTCCACATACGGCTGTAGATCCCGCCCTGCTCTATAAGCTCCTCATGCTTTCCGCTCTCTGCTATCCTGCCCTCAGACAGAACGTAAATGCGGTCTGCATTTGTTACCGTTGAAAGCCTGTGTGCTATCATTATAACTGTCTTGTCTTTTGAAAGCCTCTCAAAAGCCTGCTGAACAGACCTCTCGTTGTCAGGGTCAGCAAAAGCCGTCGCCTCATCAAGTATAAGCACAGGCGCATTTTTCAAAAACGCCCTTGCAATAGAAAGCCTCTGACACTCGCCCCCCGAAACGTATATGCCCTTTGAGCCGATCATAGTATCAACACCCTCAGGGAACTTCTCGATTATATCCATGCACTGTGCGTCACGAAGCGCCTGCATAACTTCCTCGTCCGTGGCGTCAGGTCTGCCCATTCGCACGTTGTCGAGAATACTCATTTTAAGAAGCTTGCTGTCCTGGAAAACATATGAAACATACTTCATAAGCTCCTCTGACGGAATGTTTCTCACGTCTGCCCCTCCTATCTTTATAGAGCCGCTCTTTACATCCCAGAAACGTGCGATAAGCGAACAAAGGGTGGTCTTTCCTCCCCCTGAGGGACCTACTACCGCAATATGCTCTCCTGCCTTTATGTTCATCGTTATTCCGTCAACAGCGTTGCTCTCTGCATTGTCATAAGCAAACACCGCATTGTCAAGCTGGATAGATGAGTCCTTTGGAGTTTCACCGCTCTTTGTCTTAGCAAGCGGCTCAGTTTCAAGAATAGAATACATTCTGTTCACAGCGTCGTCCACCAACATCTGTGACTCTCCTGCATATGCTATCTTCATAAGCGTTACAGTAAGAATAGAAGTTATTATCACATAAAAGAAAAGATTAAGAACAAACTCGTCCGTAACTCCATGGGAAGTGAGTTTGAAAGCCGCAATTATAAGCGCCGCAAAAATGCCGTTTGCCGCAGTGGTGAAGCATATCATCGGAAGCATCATGTTCTTTGTGTATCCAAGAGTCCACTTTTCATATTCGTCAATAGCAAGCTTGAAACGCTTGAAAGAAAATATCGTCTGACCAAAGGTTTTTACAACAGGTATTCCACGAACATACTCCACCGCCTCAGATGACATTTTTTCAAGTGCATTCTGATACTGCTTCATATCCTCCGCCATTTTAGGACCCATCATAAGCGTGCCCATAAGCACAAATGCGATGAACGCAGGGATAAGGCTAATAAGTCCAAGCCGCCAGTCGAATATGAACATCATAACAAGCAGACCCACAGGGGTCGCCATTGAAACAGCCTTGTCAGGAAAATTGTGAGCAAGATAGGTTTCCGTTGACGCACTTGAATCCATAACTATCTTTCTTATCTTTCCTGTTCCCTCAGCTTCAACATAACCAAGCGGAAGCTTCATAATATGCTTCATCATGCTCACTCTCATGTTAGCCTGCACCCTGAACGCTGCCTTGTGAGAACACATTAGCGCAGCGATATAAAACACCATTCCAAGAAGTGCAAAGCCCACAGCCTCCCAGCCGTATCGGCTTATGTTCTCCGCCTTTGAAAAATCAGGTCTTACCCTGAGTATCTCTTTTATGATGCGCCAAACATCATAAAACGGTATCAGTGCTATCCATGCACTTATTACAGCAAGAACAGCAGAAGCGTAGGAATAATACTTATGTCCGCCTGCATAGTGCATAAGAACTGCAAAGGAACTTTTCTTTTTCTCTTTCTTTTTCACAACAATACCTCCTGTTTGTTTATAAAGTTAGGCTTACCTAACTTATTACTATTTAAAAAGCAACACCCTATAAGGGGTTGCTGAAAATGTTAAAAAAGTCAAATGATTTTGACATCTTTTCTGTAGGGGAGCGGCGCAATTTCTGCTTTGCAGAAATGCGAAGTCCCGCTCCCTGCTCAAAGTTCTACTAAAAACCCGAACAACACCAAGACCCTACAAGCCCAGATCCTCATAATTCTGCCCCAGAACTTTCCCCCAGCCTGCGAAGCAGAACTCTCTTATGCTTTTCATAAAGATCTGCGCCTCATCATAAGAAAGATCATGAGAGACCACCTCGTAAATATAAGACCAGCCTGTTCGGCAGATAACGTGTATAAAGAAGTCGCCCACCATGTTTTCACGCCTTGAAAACTGCTTTACAAACTCCCTGTAATACTTTTCCTCTATCTCAGCAAGCTCGTCAAAATAATACTCATACTCCGTTCCTGCCGAGTGGCAGAAGATAAGCTTGAAAACGTCAAAGTTTTCATAAATATATTTCAGCACAAGCTCAGTTCCCTCATTGCCCTGACTTGTCGCCTCCGCAGGGTCGCCGCTCTCCCTTGCAGCGGTTATGCTTTCAAGATACAACTCCATAAGTCCGTCTGCAGCCGGCTTTACTACCGCCGAAAAAAGTCCAGCCTTGTCCCCAAAGCGTGTATATATAGACCCCGTACTTACTCCGCTCTCAGAAGAGATCCTGCGAAGATTTGCATTTTGAAAGCCGTGTTCAAGAAATTCTTTTTTTGCACTCTCTATAAGAGTTTCTGTAACTCCTGCTGTTTCCGTTCTCATTTTGCACCTGCCTGAAAATAACCATGTTATAATAACATCGTTATTATAACATGGTTATTTAAACTTGTCAAGTTTTTTTCTTAAAGCAGCTCAAAATCTTGTAATAATATCATTTTCATGATATAATTTTATCATATGAATAAACGACAGGAAATGATAAAATGAAAAACATAAATAAAGCGATCACTTTCGCTAAAAAAGAAACCGTCCTGATAGTGGCAATGCTCTTAGCCGTTATATCTGCATTTTTCGTCACACCTGACAAAGCATATGCAAGTTATATCGACTTCCGAACACTTGGACTTCTGTTCTCTCTTATGACAGTGACCGAGGGCTGCAAAGGTCTTGGCATTTTTGAACGCAGTGCAAAATTTATCATAAGCAAAGTCAATACCGCATTTCAGCTTTCCATAGTGCTTGTGGGGCTTTGTTTCTTTTCAAGTATGTTCATAACAAATGACGTTTCACTTCTGACCTTTGTTCCCCTCACTCTCACCGCCCTCTCAACTCTCGGTGAAGCAGGCAACAAGCTTCTCATACCCATTGTCGTCATGCAGACCATTGCCGCAAATCTTGGCAGTATGCTCACACCTATAGGCAATCCTCAGAATCTATACCTTTTTGGTGTATCAGATATGAAGCTGGAAGATTTTCTTGTACTTATGCTTCCCTTTACTATTGTGGCAGGAGCGATGCTTTTTCTGTGGACGCTTGCAGTGTGTAAAAAATCAGGAAAGCTGTCTGTCAAGAAAGATATAACTGCTGAAAACTTCGATACATATTCGACTAAAGACAAGACAAAACTTTCAGGATACGTACTGCTTTTTGTCCTTTGCCTGCTTACAGTTGCAAGGCTTATCCCATGGCAGATAACAACCCTCTGCGCACTTGCTTTCTCTGCCATTGCTGACAGAAACGTGCTTAAAACAGTTGATTACTCACTGCTTCTTACATTCTGCGGATTTTTCATCTTTATCGGAAATATGGGCAGAGTAGATTTTTTCCGCAGTGTACTCAGCAGCATAATAAACGGTCACGAGCTTTTTATTGCCGTTGCCGCAAGTCAGATAATAAGCAACGTTCCATGCGCTATACTCCTTTCAGGCTTCACCAACAAGCTGAACGCACTTATAATAGGAACGAACATAGGCGGCCTTGGCACTCTTATCGCCTCCATGGCTAGCCTTATATCCTACAAGCAGATATGCCGCAGCCACCCCCATATCAAAGGCAGATATTTCGCATATTTCACAGCCGCAAATATCGCTTTTCTCGCTGTAATGGCTCTGACTGTAAAGATCACATACTGAAATAAGTTTTCTATACCCTGCCCACTTTATCTGCATAACATTTTCGCTAAATGCCCACACTATCCGCAGGAGGTGTTTTTATGCTTGAATTTTTTGCAGGAACGCTGGTAGGCGGTTTTGTGGGCGTTGTGACAATGTGCCTTTGTATCACCGCAGGCGAAAGCGACCGTCACGATGAACGATGATGTTTTACACAGGTAAACTTCGTGATTTTCACCAAAAAAGCTGCCGCAAAATTTCCCTTTGCGGTGGCTTTTTTATGCCGTTTCGTATTGACAAATACTCCGCTTTGTACTATAATAGTATCATTGTACTTTAGCAAGTAAAAACGCAAAAGCATAAAAGCTTTAAAGCGACACATGAAGTAAAAGGAGTGTATTGGATTGACAGCAAGGTGGATAGTATTGGTATTATACCTTGCACTTATGATAGGCATAGGTGTTTATTACCGCAGAAAATCGGCAAGCGTCAATGATTTTGTACTGGGAGGAAGAGGTCTTGGAGCATGGTTCACAGCCTTTGCATATGGAACTTCATACTTCTCGGCAGTAATTTTTGTAGGCTACGCAGGAAAATTCGGCTGGAATTACGGCGTGGCTTCCACATGGGTAGGAATTGGAAACGCCGTCATAGGCTCATGGCTTGCATGGAAAGTTTTGGGCAGACGTACAAGGATAATGTCAAAGCACCTTGAGGCAAAGACCATGCCTGAGTATTTTGAAAAGAGATACAACAGCAAGCCTTTGAAGATAGTTTCGGCACTTATCGTGTTCGTATTCCTTATCCCTTATACGGCTTCGGTCTACAACGGCTTGTCAAGACTTTTTGAGAAGGGCTTTGGCATTCCTTACAAATATTGTATAATTGGCATGGCAGTTTTCACTGCGGTGTATGTTATCATGGGTGGCTACAAGGCTACAGCACTGAACGATTTTATTCAGGGAATAGTAATGCTTGTAGGCATTGCGGCGGTAGTTCTTGCAGTGCTTGGCGAAAACGGTGGTCTTGGAAATTCTCTTGACCTGCTTGGCGATATTTCTGACGCAAATGGCGACAAGGGTGCATATTCGTCACTATTCGGCCCTGATCCTATAAACCTTGCAGGCGTTGTTATTCTTACCTCTCTCGGCACATGGGGACTTCCGCAAATGGTGCAGAAATTCTATGCAATAAAAGACGACAAGGCTATCAAAACAGGCACCATCGTATCCACATTCTTTGCAGTAGTAGTAGCAGGCGGCTGTTACTTCCTTGGTGGCTTCGGCAGACTTTTTGTCAAGAGCGTTGACGGACTTCCTGAGGGCGGTTTTGACGGAATAGTTCCGACTATGATGGAGAAGCTTCCTTCACTGCTTTTCGGACTTGTTATCGTTCTTGTGCTTTCGGCTTCAATGTCAACGCTTTCATCACTGGTGCTTACATCAAGCTCCACTTTGACTATCGACCTTATCAAGCCTATAATGAAAGAAAAAATGGACGAGAAAAAACAGCTTATCACAATGAGAATTTTCATTGCCGTATTTCTTATCATCTCAGTTGTGCTTGCAATAATCACCCTTGAAAATCCGCAGACAGTAATTTCAACTCTCATGTCTATCTCATGGGGCGCACTTGCAGGAGCATTCCTTGCGCCGTTTATGTACGGACTTTTCTGGAAGGGCGTAACAAAGGTGGCTTGCATGGCAAGCTTTATCGCAGGAGTAGGCATAACAGTGGTACACATGGCATACTACACCCTTGCAGGACACACAGGAACACTTTGGGGCATAAACCTTGCCTCGCCTATCAACGCAGGCGCATTTGCAATGCTTTTCGGACTTGTTCTTGTACCTATCGTTAGCCTTATCACAAGGCAGAGCGACGCTGACAAGGCTCATGCTGAAAAGGTGTTCGAGTGCTACAATGACAGCGAGATATGATCTCATATCGCTTACATAATTGAAACGCAGGCAGGGACGGACTTTGTTCGTTCCTGTTTTTTTGGGGGGATAATGCAAATGATATAGTGAGCGAAACGACAAAACAAGCGGGCGAACGGTGTTCGCCCCTACGATTTTGTTGCCGTGGGTTTTAGCCTTTTTTATTCAATTTTCAAGTTGCATTCGGAGTATGACACTGGGTATTATGCCCTAGGTTTTGTATACACAAAATATCACAATGCACGCCCACGTCCTGATACAAGTACTCTACAGCCTGTTCCAGAATCTCTCATCGTATTCACTAAGTCACGGGGCTTGTACGTGCCCGCAAGTATCTAAGATGCTTTCTACTTATCCCTGAAAAATGCTCTTTTTGTTGCATAAAAAATGCAACAATTAATGGATTTTTGCCAAATTAAATCATAAATCATTTGTTTGCACAAATTCTTGGTACGGTTTTGGTTAGATAGCATAAAGTTTTATGAACAAAACATGTTTAGGGGGTGGGGTAAATTAGTGGGAATTTTGCTCCACTGAGATTGACTTGCAAGGCATTTTATGATAAAATATTGAAGATAAGTTACAAAAACAACATGACAATTATTCAAGGGGGAGAAAAATGTCGATACTTTTATTGCCGTTCAAGATAGTTTTCCTGATAGTTGCGTTTATACTAAAGGGTGTTCTATACTTGCTTGCGTTTATTCTGAACTTTATTTCTGAGGTCTTAGTCGCTTTGCAATACATACTTGGAAGTGTCTTTGTATTGGTGGCTATCGGAGGTACTATCGTACTTGTCAGAAACATTCAGAATGGCTCTCTTACAGGCTTGCAAGGCGGTGTATTGATAGGCTTTTTATGGCTCATATCCATGGCTTTCAGCATGATGTTCTATTTAAGCAGTGCAGCGGCTGACCTTTTTGAAAGCATTGGCGATTGGTTAGGGGACACGGCTTTGGGATTTTTCTACTAAAAATCTAATAAACAAAACAAAAAAGACGCCGCCAAAAAGGCAGCGTCAGATCATTCACATTTTCTTTCGGCAAACGCCTAGCCAAGTCGAGGTTTCACTGTGCAACCCCTCCCGAAAGCTCAACCAAACAACGCTCTTGGCACGCCCCTTGGTATCATCGCTTAACAGAACTGCCACGACTATCAAGTTTACGTCAGTTCTGACCGAAAACTCCTGTTTTCTGACAACGTTTCGTTGCTGATATCATTATATCCAATTTTTTTAATAATGTCAAGTATATATCAAAAAACCGCTCTGATAATTCAGGGCGGTCTTTTTCATAGCAGGGCTGATTTTTATAGTCGCTGCGGTCGACCAACTTTCATGCAGAGGGCGTTTTGCCTTTGCACAGTGCATACTATACTTTCAAGCAGCAGTGAACTTCACAGTTTCGGATACACGTCACCATTTCTAATGCGTCCCTCAAGTGTCAGCCACACTAAGAAAAGCTACGGATAGATCTTCTCGATACTATTATAATCAATTCAGCGGCAAATGTCAAGTCTTGACACTAAAAAAGACCTATGCCAAAGCACAAGTCCCATTAGTCACATTTTTCTTTCAACTTGTTAGTCTATTCGAGTCAAGGCTGATATGCAACCTTCCGTTAAGCTCCATGGCGTACTCACTCGAATAAACAGCCACTTCATCACTTGACGATCTGCCACGGCTATCAAGTTTCGTCAGATCGTTCGACAGCTCTCGCTGTCTGCTCAACAGTTTTTCTGCTACTAGTATTATTATATTCGATTTTTGCAAAATTGTCAAGGTTTTCTCTATAGGGGCTACTTCAACTTCCGTGTTGATGTTAACAAACATTTCACAATCAACAAGGTTTTACTTCTACAAAATATCCCTCTTGAAATTATATATAAATAATGCTATACTAAGCTTATTACAAAATTAGACAGAGGTGATCAAGTGCTCGCTGTTTGTATGACGCTGAT
>OGMP01001398.1_pt1 | contig 19055 bp, 18 predicted proteins | sample 1573261 | NCBI WGS metagenome assembly OGMP01 (sample SAMEA2581878, study PRJEB24529) | metagenome | biome: Human gut stool | place: China | collected 2011 | reverse complement strand
GCGCTGAATTGCAACGTGGAGGATCTGATGGAGAAAGTTCCACCGCTGAATTTTAAATAAGAATGAAGCGATGAGACCTGACACAGATTGTGCAAACAAAAAAGAAAGCTGCCATCCATGAGAGAAAGATTCTCACGGATCGGCAGCTTTTCTCTTTGAAGTTGTTATGCCTTCGTTGTGGTCAGAACTTCATCATTGACCAGCTGATTGGCCTTATCAAAGGCTTCGATCATCTGGGTCGCTTTCGGATGGAGATAGACTTCATCTAACATTTTGGATTTGGGCGTGTGCCCGACAGCGCGTTTCAGGATATCCTTGTTGACGCCTGCGCGATCACAAAGGCTGGCGTAGGTATGGCGGGTGGTGTAGGGCGTATAGGTGGCAAGCTTCCCGGCAAACTCCGGTTTGCGCTTACCATTTTCGTCGTAAGGATTCGGCTGGATGCCGATTTCCTCCAGGAAAGGATAGAATTTGCGGTTACGCCAGTTCTTTTCATTCCAGAAACCGCCTTTTCCATTGGGAAAGAGCGGACCGTTTTCCACAGAGGTGGCATACGCATGTTCAAAAACCGGGATGCCAAAGTCGAGAATGGGAATGATGCGGTTGCGTCCGGCTTCGGTCTTGCAGCCGCCGATCAGATAAGCACCGGATTCCGTGCGGTGAAAATCTTCGTGTTTGAAGTGCAGCAGCTCATAGATACGCACTCCGCAGGCCAGAAGAGCAATTACCATCTGCCCGGTGGGCGTGTTCTTTTGGCTCAGGATCAGCGTCACCTGTTCGTCCGTGAAAATCTCGCGTTCCGGAGATTTGCGTCCTTCGACTTTCAGGACAGATGCAAGGTTGGCATCCACGACACGCCAGCCAATGGCTGTGCGATACAGCTTACTGATAAGAGTACGCTCTTTTTCCAACATACTTTGAGACAGGCCGTTATCGGCCATCTTGTCTAAGATGTTTTGAAAGTCCTGCGCATAGAGGGCGGCAATTTTGAAGTGCCACAGCGGACGGAGATATTTCCACGCAATGTCATAGAGCTCGCGAGCCTTATCGGACCGGCCCTTATATTCACGGGAATCTTTGAACATCCGGAAGCAGTCCTGCAGGGTAGAGTCCTGATAGGGTGTGGCCGGACGCTTCATCATCTCTGCGCGGACAGCTTCTGCTTCTTCACGGGTGACGTAGGTGCCAACAGCCTTCATGACTGTAATTCCGGTGTGAGGATCAGGGATTGGCATTCGGAGCAGCCATGGTTTCCGGCGTGTTCCGGACATTCGTGTGATGCTGCCATTGCCAGACGAGGCTTTCAGCCGGGGCGATTCTCGTTTGGCTGGAACGGCAGGTGGAGCTACTGCACCGGGGGATGGCGCTGTGCCAACGGGATGACCGCAGGCAGAGCAGAATTTAGCGGTATCTGAGATTTGATGACCGCAATTTTCACAGAACATAGATCTGAACCTCCTATTGCTTTGAACTTGCTTCAAAAAATGCCCCCAGCATCAAGATGACGCCGGGAGCAGACGGTCGGATTAGTTGCGGGTGCGGGAGAGCTGGTAATCCAGGCTCTGTTCAGCCGTGAGCCCCTTCTGGATAAAATGTACCAAATTCGGGTAAAAGATGTAGATACGGGATCCGTTCGGTACGTGGCTTATGTAACCGGCGGCTACGAGGTTGCGGAGACTGTGGTATGTTATATCATAACCTTCGCTCCGTGCACGACGTGCGGCACCTGTTAGTGTAAGAAAATCCTGCGGCTTATTAACCATAATGTTTCTCTCCTTTCGCAAAATGATGGAAAGCACAGGTGGCTTTTCATAATAAGCATATCTTTTTGAGATATAGGACTCTTAAAGGGCGATTAAGGGTACCAGGGAAGATCTGGCTCCTTTGAGAAGTCATAACGCTCCAAAGAATGTAAATCAGGTTGTACCACCTCATATTGGGCGTTTAAAGGGGGGCTGACATAGCCACAGTAAAAAAATAGACTCTGGTCACGCAGCGTGATAGCACCACAATCGATGTATTCACAATCGCCGGAAGTGTGACATGGAGGCTCTGTAAAATAGATGGCGGGCCTCATAGTTGATAGCAGATCAGTGTACTCGGGAGAAACAGGGGTTTCAAAAAATCCATCCGGGATGTTCATGACAAATCCTCCTACTTGTTTATTCAATAATAGATGTCGGAAAGTTGATGCTTACCTGAATACAGTCGGAGCTGGGTTGGAGCGAGTCTCCGATGTACGTGAAATCGGATAACAGAAGGCACTGACCGACCTTCAGCTTTTTAAGAAGCTCGACCGTTCCGGAACGCCGAACTGGTTCGGCTAGCATCTCGGAACAGGCTCGAATTTCCGTGAGCGGCGGTTTGAAGAAAAGCTTGGTTCCAGTCTGACTCAACGCCAACTGCTCATCTGGAGCAAAGCCCTTCAAAGATTGTGAGATTAGAATAGAACCGATTGAAAACTTGCGGCCTTCTGTGATAATTCGGTTCAGAATCGTGCCGCGACCAAGCCTGAGATTCTGCACTTCATCGACCATGATAACGATGGGAATCTGCAGCGCACGAGCGGAGCAAAACCAATCGTATAACAGAAGTTCTGCCAAGGTAGTCCTGATTGTATCAGGATAGCTGCTCACATCAAAAATATGTATATGAGGCGAAATCGGAAGGGAAGAGCTTCCGTTTTGGCGGCGTTCAAACACATCATGCTGGAGAAGCGGCTCCAGTCGATTTCCCAACATGCGGACATTTGCAGAAGTGGAACTTTTCAATGTCTCAAGAATGCTTGGGAAGATATGAGGACAAATTTCCCGGCACTCCACAATCGTTTTGACCTCGGCTGTGAGCGATGCGATTTGAGCAGGGCCAAAACGATTATTTTGTCCAATGATCTGGCAAAGACCATAGGCCGTGTCATAGGGGGACTCTGTATTGCTTCCACAAGGTTTAGGATTGAGAATGTCGGTGGCCACAGATTCATTGTAGAGATCATGCCTGATTGCCAGTGCCTCAAATTCAGAGGACAGCGGTGGGCAAATGTGATCAGGCGACAAAGTGTGTCCAAGGTCCAATGCGAGCAAGGGGATTTTTTGCTTAGCGAACTGAATTGCCATGCATTGCCCCGCCGTGGATTTTCCGCTGCCGCTTGATCCAGTGAGAAATATACTGGAAGGATCAACTCCGGGGTGAAGTTGAAGGTGGACCGGGAATTTTTCAGCACCTTCCTGATACGTGCCAAGGAATGCCTGGATTTCTGGCCTTGAAATCATAATATAACCTCCTTTAGGTTGAAATAGTTGTAATGTCACGACGACCATATCCATTCACAAAGCTGCGATTAATTGATCGAAGCCTGACATTTTTGGAATGCCCGGTAGAGAGCGTGAGCGTCTTTACGATAGAGCTCGAAAGAATGCCAGCTTCAGTCAGCTGAGCCAGAACGTCAGATGTAAGAAATTCCGGCATGTGCTTTGCAGCCAAACGTTTCACAAGATCAAGGGTGAGATAGAGCTTATACTCATCATATAGTACCTCCTTTTCTTTGCAATAAGTCTCGTCTAAGTCACCAATGTCCCGGAATCGGATGGTCTGTTCGCGTGCAGCTGCATAAAGGGCATTGCGGAAGCAATCCGATGCGGTTGTGTTTAGCATAGAATCCCACCGGGAAGGATAGTGATCGAAGGCGGTTTTATAAGAATCTCGAACCTTTTCTTCGGATAAAGACGCTTTTTGAGAAAACGTCCAGCAAATAATTTCGCTTACAGCACGTAAAACGGCAATTTCCTGACAAAAACTTGATCCTTCCATTCTGTCACGTTCCTCCTTATATGCGCGATACACGCGGGAATCAAATTCGTTTGGATTGCCCTCTACCAAGGAAATCAAATCACCCCATGTTACAGAATCTACACCGGTAGTAGCGGAGCAAGCCTCTGCCGGATTTAACTGGATCGGAATGCAATGCTCACGAATCTCCGGCGTCAATTCTTTTGCCTGAACAATGTAGATCGAACGACTCGCGCTTCCCTTCTCGGCTTCATTGGAGAGGTAATCATAATTCGTAGCTTTCTGATACCGGTTGGACGCAAATCCACCACGGACATGGATGAGTAAGTCGTCTCGATGATGGTTCAGCTGCTTTTTAAGCTCGGCGAGCTTGCAATTGAGAGTGATCTCTGTTGTGATCGAAAAACTCTCAGAGATCACAGCAAACGGCTTAGTCGGCTGCATGTCTTCAGGAAGACGTGTCTTCAAGAAGGATAATCCGATGACCGCGGCCATCATCATCTGGTCTTCGGATGTCAGAGCATCAGGACGAAGAATCGGACTATCCAGCGGCGCCTCACATCCTGCCGACTCTTTGAAAAACCATCTTGAGGCGTTGATATTCCACCCAGGTATAGGTTGAAAATAGATCTCGTGCTTACTCAAAAGCTGCGCAACGAGCATATAAAACAACCGGGGACCATCTTTTCCACAGCGGAGTGTGCCGCCGCTTTTGTAAAATCCTTGAATCAAAGCGTTCTGCTGAAATTTGTCATCGGCAACACGGAAGCCTGAAAGAGTTCCGTTAGGAAGTCTGTACCGGACTTCAATACTCGTAGAGCCGTCCCGTGGATCGATCACATATCGAGCAGAGAATTCTGTACAGTCTGACACGGGCTTGACAACCTTGTAGAGTTCACCAAGAGGGTTTTCCTTAACAAGGTGGTACCTTCCGTCGGGAAATTCTACGAGACTCTCTATTTTATATGCGGTGAATTCTCGCAGGTAAGCGCGATTAGCTGCTTTACAAAGCGGATTCTCCCTTTGCTGCTGCAGAGACTGGTTCGCACTTTTCAGAGCAACGTTTTCCTGCTGTAGAGCAGCGTTTTGCGCCTGCAGCATGTTTACTGTCGATAAATCTACATAATTGCCACCTCCAAATGTGACAGCTGGCTGCGGAACTTGCGGCGCTTGATAGATGCTCATGCCATACATCTCCCTTTTTCTATATTTAGTTTTCAAGGATCAACTGCTACGTTTCCTTCGTAGCAAGGTGCCGGTGCCTCAAGGGCTATGCTGTATTTTAGATCATCGTTATACCTCCTGCTGGTTATGTGTGTTAGGCATCGAGTGAGCCTTGTTTTGCTTGGCTCAGTCCCCGGATCGCTTCCGGTGACCATATTGTACAACAACCTTATTACAATAGGAATCAGGAATATTTTTTGAATCTAGCTGCTTAAATAGTATTGTAATTGATGAAAATATGAAATATAATGAAGGAAAAAAATACACTTACGATAGTGAATTTAAGAGATTAAAATTTAACGAACAAAAAGTGGTAAGAAAGGACGATAAAAAGTTTTATGCTGGAGACAACAAATATGAGCGCAGCAGAATTTGCGGAGCGCTTAGCAGAATCGGCAAAGATAATCAAATATACCTTCCGGATGGAGATTCCTAAAGAGGAACAAGATCTCCAAGATCATCTGATTGAGTGTTCCCTGGATCAGGCTTATAGAATGGCAAAACCACTTTTTTGGGATCGATGGGAAAATCACCCATTTTTAATAAACCCAGAGTTCAAGCAGGAAAGCAACCAACAAGTCAAATCAGAGAGTGGCTCGGAGGCCAAACTGAATAGCGACCAGCAGGCCAAACTGAATAGCGACCAGCAGGCCAAACTGAATAGTGACCAGCAGGCCAAACAAGAAGAAAGAAAGAAAAGTTTCAAAGAAGAGGGAGAGAAGATTCTTTGCGATGCTGCAGTGGCTGAACTGTACTGCATAATTCGTAAAATTATCGGCGAGGAAAACCTCTTGACTACATATGCCGCAAGCGAGTATGCATTTTTTGATCCAAAGGCTTTCGGCACAGAACAGGTTGACATTTTGAGTAACTTTGCTACAGGCATGGATGACCTTATCAACCGAAAAATCTACCGGTTTGATAATACTCAACCGCTTACATTTGAAAAAGAGACGCTGAAAACCGAAATTCTGGGAAAAAAGAAAAGCAGTCGAAATCAATCATTGAAAACAACCACAAATAATGTGGATGCAAAACTTACTGCCTTCTTGCCCGGCTATCGAAGTTTCTTTCAGGAAGAAAACAAAGAAAAAAACGACAGTTCTATCTCTTCCCAAAATCAGAAAACTATTTTAAAAAGTAGCGATCTGGATTTAATGGTAATTCTGAAACGCTCTGCTAAAAAATTGGGTATCTTGGAGGATATTCAGAAAGCCAGGGAAAACCATACCGTGTTGAGCATACGGCAAATACAAAATCTGCGGATTTTGCACGAGGAGTTAACTAGTCTCTATGAGCAGCGATATAAAGAAAAAGAAAAATACATGACAACAGTCAAACTTGAACATCTGACGGCCGCGGATAATCTGTACATTCAAATGGAACTTGAACGAACCATGAATTGCACTATGCTAGCAAATCTGCTGAAGAATTTTCAGGAATTTTCAGATGAACAAACCATTGTAATGTTTGCAGATCCAGCATCTATAAGGCTCTTTAGCCGTTGTTTTGAATTGGGAAATATATACAATAGGACGGAAGTTTTAAATCTAACTTTTCAGGGATTACAGAATTCGTCAACATTATTAAGAGATCCCGATTCTTTTTCGATGGATACTTGGGAATATGATGTTAGAAATGAACTGGAAGGTAGAATGGTCGGTCTCGAAGAAGAAAAAAAGATATCTTTTTTTGAGCAATGGAAAAAAGTATATGAAGAAGAAATGGATAGTTGGTCGAATTGGATCTTTCCATTATTTATGTCTTGTTTTTGTGTTGTACTGAATGAAAATATTAGAAAGCAACAAATGGCATCAAAAGAAGATGACGAAAAGGCAATGCAAATAATGTACATGAAATTGGCTGAATACATTAATAAAAAAGACCTCAAAATGGATACAATGGTGATAGACGATAGTCTTTTGGAGGAAGCTAAGAAAAGCTCAATTACAAAGAAAGTAATATCAAACTATATACTGAGTGCGATGCAAGAAAAGGATAGAATGTCGATTCCGGTAACGATAAAAGAAATCGATGAAATTATGCCGAAAGATAACAAGTTCAGGGAGGAGGAAAACTACTATTTGAACTATGCAATTATTCAATTTTTAAAAAGAAATCGTTGAGGATTAGTTCAAAAGATATGTACTAAAAAGAGAAAGTTTGGGACGCAATCCTACACTTCTGAAAAAATTCAGCGTTAAATGTTCCCTAATACCAGGAAAATGGGAATGTTCCAAGCAAAATTTTTTTGAAAGTGTAGGAACAAGGGACACATAATGGCATTTTGACATAAATTCAGGGCGATCACGCAAGTGGTCGCCCTTTCTCTGTATCTGGTGTGATTTGACCTTCGGCAACATTATAGTAACCCACCAAAGGAGGATTTGCCGTTATGTTTGATTGCTATGACACTTTGATCACCCCAGAAGAAGTCGCTGATATGCTGGGATGCGGTATGAACACCACCTATAAGCTTTTGAAGTCGGGAAAGATAAAAGCTATGAGGATCGGCCGATCTTGGAGGATTCCTAAGAGAGCGGTACAGGAATATATTATACAAGAATCCCACCTGAAATCAGTTGGGTGGTAACATGAAAAAGCCCACATGGATGATGTTCCATGTGGGTTTTCTATTGCCTGAAAGTAGTGCTTGATGGAGTGATGTACATACGGGTAATCCAATGTTAATGCTAAATAATGTATAGAGCAGAAGGAAGGTGAAAGTTAATCTTTATTAAAGGCACTAACATTAGAATAAAGCGGCCGAATGGAATAGTTGTAGTACAAACGGTCGCACAAGAGCAGCCGAATGTGTAGTGTATATACATTTGGCTATTCTTGCTAGGGGGGAGGCGGATGCCGTCATAAATAATATTTTATTCTATAAATTCTCATCTATATTTTCAATGATATTAATTTATCTTTATGAAATATATGAATAGAAAGAAGGTGCTTATAATGGGAAATATCTTTAGTATACGATTGACAGATGAAGATAAAGTTCATTTACAACAGAGAATGAATGAAACTGGTAAAAATGCCACAGAAGTATTTAAGAGCGCAATCTATTTTACCAAAATAGATGCAGACCTTGTTGATGAAATTATATCTAATATTGGATATTATGCGAGTGAAAAAGATCTGGAAGGGATAAAAGAGGAGGTTCATAGATATGTCTTATATAGAACTCAAAAATGATAAGTATGAAACTTTGGAAGATTTAAAACGGTTACTGCATTATATTCTTAGATTAGATAAAACAGCAGAAGATAGTCAAAGAGCGAATACTATAACAAATACCTTAGCAGGTTGTCAGCCAGCGATGATTCCCAATGAATATTTGTGTGATCCAAGTGCCGTTTATAACCTGATGCTTTTTGAAGTCAGGAGAAGACATAAAGGTATTCCGCAGTTTGCAAAACACCGCATTGTTTCCTTCGCAGCAACAGATTGTATTTTGCCACAGGATGTAGTATCTCTAGCAGAAAGAATAGCAAGTATCTATGCGAAGAAAGGTTATATTACAGCCTATGGAATTCATGCGGATAGATTTAATGTACATATTCATTTTGCAGTTTGTGCAGTATCGTTTCAAACACAGAATATGTTTCATATTCAATGGGAATCTGAGTGGAATATGCTTGTAACGGTAACAAATCAATGGAAATCTGAGTTTGACGAGATGCTTCAAAATAATATCCAAATGAGACAGTCAAGAGAAGCTGCATTGTATGGCGATGATATCGTTCGATACGGAAGCATTTCTCTGACAGCAAAAGGTCAAATGAATCAGAACAAAAAATCAAAGCGCAAATAAGAAGGGAGAATACAATGGATAAGTTTGATGAAAAAGTTATCGGCTACGAATCTACGAAAGAGATTCTGCGTCAGATTCTGGATATTCTAAAAAGACCGGAGGTTTATAAAAGAAAGGGCATTTCTATTCCAAGAGGGCTGCTGATGGAATCTGATCCTGGTCTTGGAAAAAGTCTGCTGGCATCTATCCTGATGGAAGAGTCCGAACGGAAGCCCTTTGTTTTTCGTAAAACCAGTCAGGAAAACAGTTTTCTGGATGAATTAAGGACTGTATTTGCTATGGCAAAGGAGGAAGCACCTAGTATACTGCTCCTAGAAGATTTGAACCTCTATGTAGAATCGAATTCTCCCTATGCGCCGGAATGGGCTTGTCTGCAAGCCTGTATTGATGATGCAAAGGACACAGATCTTTTTGTGATTGCTACTACTAACGATACAAGGTATATGCCACCATCTCTGTTGAGACCGGGTAGATTTGATTATGTAATCTATCTGCAACCTCCGATTGGAGAGAATGCAGAGAACATTGTCAGCTACTATCTCAGGGATAAAGATTTGGCAGAGGATGTGCTGATTTCAGATATCGTCAAGGCTATGCCCAAGGTAAGCTGTGCTACACTGGAAACGGTAATGAACCTTGCTGCGCTGAATAGTGTCTATCAAGGTCATGAGCACATCCAGAAGGAAGATATCACAGAAGCTCTTCTTCAGGTGGTATATAAACTCCAAAAGACGGATAAGGAAACTGACTCCACAGAGTTGCAGAAGATTGCAGTACATGAAGCTGCCCATGCAGTGGTCGGAGAAGTTCTTCACCCCGGAAGCATTGGAATTGTCACGGTTCGCGGAAGCCAAGGTGTGATCGGTGGTATGGCAAATGGCTGTGCTACTTATGCACAAAATGAAGAGGAATTTCTGGATGAAGTAACCAAAACATTGGCAGGCAGAGCGGGTGTGTCTCTGATCTATGGTGTTATGGATATTCAGGCATCGGCCGATATAGAGCAAGCAGATAAGCTCATGGATATTTGGCAGTGTCACTTTGCAGGTGGTGGCTTCGTAGGAATTGAATCAGGGGACAACAGAATGTCCGAGCAGAGACTTTCTTATAATGAAGCCATCAAGTCAGCAAAACTGGAAGAGCTTTACCGAAGAGCATATAAGATTCTTCATAATAATAAGTATTTTCTGCTTGCTGTGCAGCATGGTCTTCTGGAACATGAAACGCTTCTGAACAGTGATCTTGCAAAAATTCGGGAATCTTGTATCTAAAACCTGTTATTCAAAATGATAAAACGGTCAAGTCCTTCAGGGGCTTGACCGTATTTTGCTGCGGAATAGTTGTATTTTATCTTATATAAGAAGCTACAAAAATACAGCCCGTGAGTGAGACGCGAGTGTCGAAAGTGAATTTTTGCAAGCGCCCCTATAGCACACCCATTCTGAAAATGGGTGTGCCGTGAGAGGGTGCTCGCGGAAATTCGCTTTTGACACAAGCGGCTCACGAGCGGAAAAAATTTTATACCTCTTCCTTTATATATAGGAAGGAACGCAGCATTTGAGAGACCGCAGTTCTTTGAGCAGGAGAGAGTTTAGCCCAGAGATCAAGAAGTTCCTTCTGGTCGGAGGTTAAGTAAACAGAGTCTTCCTCCTGAAAGAACTGGGAAAGCGAGATACCAAGGCCGGAGCAGATTTTCTCAAGAGAAGCTACATTGGGTTGAAGATTCCGTCTGCGCCAAGTAGAAATGGTAGATTGTGTCAAGCCAGAATTTTCTGCAAGGGCATACTCGGACCAGCCACGGGCAAGGCGCTCCTGCTCAATACGGCCTAGGATATCAAATGTGGGCTTCTCTCGTTCCATGGTTCGGCCTCCTTGGATAAATCGTAGTGTGTACTTACGATTTTATTGTGATGAGACTTGACCGATAATTATATAAGTCGTATACTTTTGACAGTATATATCGAAACAAAGGTGAGCATTTTGGAAAATCGACACAGGAATTTCAAAGAAAAAAGAAGATGGACAGCTTCTGTCTAACACCCTTGCTATAATGAGAACAAAGGAAGAGCGACCTTCCGTAAAGGATGTAAAGCATTCCGATGAAGTGGAAAGGGAGAGTTTTGTAATGGAGAAAACAGAGTTCCTTCCGAATGTTTAGACCGAAGAGAAAAAGGAAAACGCAGAATCTGTCCAGAGCGGCACAGCAGACCCAGATGGACAAGCTTCAGGCAGCGCAGGGACATGGATTTGCCGCAGAGCAGGCGAATAACCTCCATGATATCCTGACCGGTAAGGATGCAAAGATCGTGGGCGGCGATAACGCCAAGGATGGCCCCGACCGCATGGTAAATGGTGTCAACATCCAGACCAAGTATTGCCACGATGCCGCTTCTTCTGTGCAGGCGGCATTTGAGAACGGCTAGTGTCGTTATGTCAATGCCGCCCGGCAGATGAACACGACCCAGACACTGGCAGAAAACCGGCTCCACAAAATGGCAGACGATGAGCACCAGCATCAGCAGAATATGACATCCATCCGGCAGGAGCGTGCCGAGATGAAAGTGATGAAAAATGAACTTGCAGAACTTATGGGAGGTATCGAATTATGAGTACTGAATTGAACGTGATCCCTTCTTCCGCATTGACAGAGCAGGAGCAGGCAGATTTGAACGCCAGCATTGATTCCATCATTGCTGCCCACAAGAACAACCGGCAGGAGATCAACCGCCTTGTTTTTGAGAGCGTTTCCGCCATGACGGACAGCGAGGGCTATGAGCAGGAGCTTTCCAGTCGGAAGGGACTGCGCCGTTTTTGGGGTGCAATTACCGGCAGCAACAAGCGCTTGCAGGATAAGATCAACAGCAGCCGTGCAGCAGCACAGTTTGCCGCCCAGACGACCCTGCAGCGGCTTTCCGAGCAGAATCTGCTGACCTTTGACCTGATTACTGCTGTCAATAATAAGCTGAATGCTTCCATGACAGAGGTGGAAGGAGAGATCAACCAGATCTATGCGGCGCTGATCCAGTTCTTTAAACAGAACCGCAGTGATATGATCCAGCTGGAAAATAGTGTGGCAAAACTGGAACAAAATGTAAATCTGATCAACTGGCAGAATTCCATTGAGTACCAGATGCTGGATGGTGTGGAGTACGTTGATCTGGACGATGCTTCCAAAATCGTCTGCATGGTGCGTGATTTCTACGATATTACCGGCGGTGAATGGCGTACCTCTGACCTGCTTTTGCTGAAAACAGTCATGAGTACCATTGATATTTCTCCGCGTGGAAACATCCGCTACTATGATTTCATCGACCGTGTGGCTGGAGATGAAAAGTTGCTGACCAAACTGCTGGGAGGCAAGCGCATCCAGCGTTTACCTGAAACCTATCTGGTGCCGCTGCTGGGCATCAAGAAACTGGAACTGCTGGACACCGATGAAGCCTACATTGTGGACACTGTGGAAAATTCGCTCCAGAGCGCAGGCGTTGCCGCAGACCGTCACAAGCTGGAAAACAATCTGGTGCAGAACTATGTGGCGCAGGAAGCACAGGTGGATCTGGATACCGAGGTCAACAATTATGACCTGACGATGGAAATGCTGTTCAACCTCCGCTTCGCGGAGGATTCCGGTTTGTTCCAAGAAGAGGTTGTGCCCGAAGTGCAGGAAGTGGAACCCGCAGAGCAGGCAGAGGAAGGCAAGGCCGCAGAAGAAGAGTTCCTGAAAGCAAACTTTGAAGATAGTGTTCCACAGTTGGAAGAACTGTCTGAAAAAGGCTATGCCCGCGCCAATGCAATGCTTTTCTGGGCGTATTATTTTGGGTACGAGGATTATCCCAGTGACCTGCAAAAGTCGTTGGAATATGTGAAAAAAGGTTCTGATGCGGCAGACCCGATCTGCGGCCTGCTGTATGCGGCCTATTCGAATATTTCGCAGGATGAAAAACTTGAACTTCTCCGCAAGGTTCGGGCACAAGTTCGCAAGATGGCGGATGCGAATGACAGTCTGGCAAGGTTAATATTGGGCGTGTGCTATTTCCACGATCAGCAGTATGAGGATGCACAGAAGTATCTTGACCAATACGAAAAGGCTGGCGGGGTACTGGCCTATGAAATGCTTGGACTGATGCAGCAGTATATACAGAAGAATGGAAAGGCCGCCTTGACATATTACGAAAAAGCGGCAAAAAACAAGTTTTATCATGCATATGTTCTGATCGGTGATATGTATTTGAAAGGCTGCACGAACATCGCTGTACTATTCAAAAACCGTTCTTCTGCAATTGAGCAGGATAAATCAAAAGCGCGAGAATACTATAAAAAGGCAGCGGAACATAATCAGGCAGAAGGAGCCTGTAAAATGGCGCGTACTACCTATCTCAGCGATGAGATTGCTCACTGGACAAAAGTGGCAGAAAAACAGGGTTACAAAGAGGGTATGAAGTCGTGGACGAGTGACATTGCAGAATTTAATAAATAAAATAATAAGAAGATAGTCCATCATTGTCCATCTTCGTTGCTATAATGGGGGCAAACAAAGAGGAGGACAAGCCAATGACAGCAGATACCTTAAAAACCACCCGCGTGCTGGAGCTTTACCAAGCCTTTCTTTCCGGCAAGCTCATCAACAAACAGGAAGCCGCAGGGCAGTACCATGTAAATGCCCGCTCCATCCAGCGCGATATTGACAGCATCCGGGATTTTCTGGCAGAACAGTGCGCCAAAGAGGGCATCGTCCGCAGAATCGAGTACGACAAAAAGGAAAACGGCTATCGTCTGGTCACGCAGGAGATCGAGCGGCTTTCCAAAGGTGAAGTGTTGGCCCTATGTAAGATTCTGCTGGAGAGCCGTGCATTCACCAGAGAACAGGTGGAAAAGCAACTGCAGATCATTTTGAACCTTTGTGTATCTCAGAGGGAAAAAGCAGACATTGAGTGGTTTATCAGCAATGAGCTGTTCAACTATCGCGACCCGGCTCATGCAGCAGTTGACCCGGACAATCTGTGGATGGTGGCACAGGCCATCCGAAATCAGTCGGTGATGGAAATTGAGTATCGGAAGCTGAAAGAGCGTCAGATCGTAAAACGGACGGTTGAGCCGGTGGGATTGATGTTCTCAGAGTATTATTTCTATCTCATGGGTGTTATCACAGACCACTCCACCAGAGAGGCTTTCCACAAAAAGAACGATCCTTATCCAACCATTTATCGGCTTGATAGGATACATTCCATCAAGGAAACAGGAGAAAAGTTCTCTGTTCCCTACAAAGACCGCTTCAAAGAGGGCGAGTACAAGAATCGCACCCAGTTCATGTTCGGCGGAGAGCCGCAGAAAATCAGCTTCAACTACTATGGCCCCTCGGTGGAGGCTGTGCTGGACAAGTTCCCCATGGCAAAAGTCGTGGACAAACAGGAGGGCGTGTGCTCCATTGAAGCAGAAGTCTTTGGAACCGGCGTGAAAATGTGGCTGCTCAGTCAAGGAGGCAAAGTCAAAGTGACTGCGCCGGAAACGCTGGTGCAGGAGATGAAACAGGAAATTGAAAAGATGGACGATCAATATTAAGGAGGCTGTCTTACGAACAAGGAGAGCGAATAAAACTAAACTGCGAAATGAACCGAAAGGAACACACTTAGAAAGCAGGAGGTAAAAGAAAATGGCTAAAACTATCAAGTTCAATCTGATCTGTGACAACACACCGGTACGCACGATTGAAGACCTTCAGAACAATTTTTCCATTGAGGATGTGCTGAACTATTACCGCAATGGTCTGCTCTGCCGCTGGCTGAAGGTGCGCGGCTACGAAGAAGAGCTGAAAAAGGTGGAAGAAATCCGTTCGGAAGATTCCATGGGCATCATCAAGGAGCTGATTCGGATCTTTGAGATTCCCTGCGACCCGGCAGAAGTAGAAAAGAGCATTTACATCCTGAAATATAAGGTGGAAAGCGAGAGCGAGAACGAGCAGTACAAACAGGAAGGTTATAAGGTAGAAGGCATCATTGAAGACTATCAGCAGGGATATCGGAGCCTGCTCAATACCATTTTCGAAAACCAAAATGATGCTGCGCAGATCAAGGCGGCTATTCAGGAGATCGTAGAGAAATACAAGTGGGTGCTGCAATATGATTACCGCAGGGTTTTAACGGAATTGACTGACCAGAAGATGCTTCTGGCTGTCATGTGCTTCCTGATGAATGAGCAGGCACGTGAAGTCTGCTTTGCACCCGATCCGGAGAATCTGACCTTCCCGGCAGGTTCTGACAACTATGTGCTCTATGAAAAAATTAAAACAATGCTGGGACAAAAAGAAATTATGGAAACACTGGGTGACAACCTGAAATCCTTTTCTGGTGTTACAGACGGTTATTGGAAAGACCTGAAGCCGAAGGGACAGAAATACATGCTGCTCAGTATTGGAGTCGGCGACTTTGCCCGTTCTGCTGGTGTGATCGGCGGAGATCTTGGCAGTGCTCAGATCAATGGAAAATTCCCCGTTGTGGACGGCATTGACTATAAGAGCAACTCTTCCATGCGCACCATGCTTTACATGGAGGTGTAAGGATGAAACGCAGTGCAGAAAATATCCTGGCTTCCTACATTGACGCGCTGCACCCGATCATTTACATTAACCACTTTGATTTCAAGGTGATCGATGCAGCAATTGCGCACGTTGGGCAGGGTGCAAAATGTGTGGAGTTCAACAATGCGCTTGGACTTGTGGACTTTAAGACCAAAAGCCCTATGAAGGGCTGCTCTCTGGAAGAATTTTTGAAGTTGACCATGGATGATGGGTTCGAGCAGCAGACCTTCCTGATTCTGAAGGATGTCCACCGGGAACTGGATAATCCCAAAGTAATTGCGTACATGAAGCGCATTGCGGAAAACAACCTCTATAACGAGAATTACAGTGCTACGATTTTTATTGTCTCAGAAGTGACTGTCATCCCGCGTGAGCTGGAAAATTACATTACGATTTTTGATATCCCGCTGCCGACCATTGATGAGATTCGGGGCATTATTCGTGCGTTCATCACAGATATGGAAATTGAGGTGGATGCTGACACCATTGACGAAATTGCCCTTTCGTTCAAGGGACTAAACGAGTTCCAGATCCGGCAGATTCTGACGTTGGCGTATCAGGACGGTGGCTGTATCACACGAGGAGATAAGGCTCTGATCCTGAAGGAAAAGGAGCAGTTCATCAAGAAATCCGGCATGTTGGAGATCGTTAACTTCAGTGAAAGCATTGAGGACATCGGTGGTCTGGAAAATCTGAAAGACTGGCTGTACCGCAAGGCGTTTATCTTCCGGGAACTGGACAAGGCCATCAAGTTCGGTGTGGATGTGCCCAAAGGCATTATGATCATCGGTATGCCGGGCTGTGGTAAGAGCCTGACTGCCAAGGCGACGGCAAGTCTGTTTGAGATTCCGCTGGTGCGTCTGGACGTGGGACGGCTGCTGGGCAAGTATGTGGGTGAATCCGAAGAGAATATGCGGAACGCGCTCAAACTTTCGGAGGCCATCAGCCCGTGTGTGCTCTGGATCGATGAAATTGAAAAAGCCTTTGCCGGTGTCGGCGGCGAGGGCGGCGGCAACGATGTGACTACACGGTTATTTGGTCAGTTCCTGACCTGGATGCAGGAAAAAGAGAACACGGTCTTTATTGTGGCGACCGCAAATGATATCTCCCGTCTGCCGCCGGAATTTCTGCGTAAAGGCCGCTTTGATGAACTGTTTTTTGTGGATCTGCCCAATGGAACCGAGCGCCGGAAGATTTTGGAAATTCACTTAAAAAAGCGCAAAAAGTGGAACGAGAACATTGATTCCATTGCACTTATCAAAGAAACAGAAGGCTACAATGGCGCAGATCTGGAAGCTGTGGTCAAGGATACCATTGAACGTGCCTTCATCGAGGGCAGAACGACCATTACCACAGCCGATCTGATCCGCTCCATCAAGGACACTAAGTCCATTTCCTGCACGCTGAAAGATAAGATCGCCAGCATCCAGAAAACTGTGGAGAAGATCGATATCAAGCCTGCCAGCCTGGACGACAAGAAGGAAAAAGAACCGGACCCCTCACAGGTGTATATGAAGGCTGCAAAAGCAAAAGTATAGCCGAATCCCTTGCGGGCGTGTGCGGAGGCCGCAAAGGTAAAAGCGGAACCGGGAGTAAAAACGGCTGCGAGCGTCACAAGCGCAACTCGCGGGTTATATGCTGATATATTTGGAGTACTGATGGAAGAGCAGAAAGGAAAGCAGCAATGAAAACGGTTGTGCAGCCCTATGATGAAGAAGTGGATGTGACTGTTCTGGAAGTGGATATGCCGGAGCCGGAACTGTTGGGACAGAAAACCGGTTCACCGGAGGTCACACCGGAGGACTGGGAAAAGGTCAAGCCGATCTACACGGATTTTATGCAGAGCTATACCAGCCACCCGGAACAGCCGGTGGAGCAATGGCTGGGTGGAAAGCTGCAGGAATATCTGCCGGAGGAACCTTCGGAAGAGATTCATAAGATGACGGACGAGATCGTTACCACTCTGCACCGGAACGAAGCGATGCACCAGTCCCTGCAAGAAGCTGTTGCCAATGGCCGCAGCAGGGAGAGCTGGTTTGCCGCGCAGACTCAGAAATCAATTTCGGCAATGTCGGCGCAGGAAGCCTCGGTCTATTTGGCTGGGTTGGATAAGGCGCTGGATACAGCTAACGAGCAGCTTTACCACACTATCAACACCAAGGCCGGTGTGCCCAGCCAGAACCCGAATCTGGACGGGTATATTGCGGAACAGTACCATGCACAGACTTTTAACCTGAATGCCGAAGCAACAGGAAGCGAATATCGTGCTAAGGTGCTGGAACCGGATGGTGCTTACGGAAAAAATTCGGTGGATGTCGTCATTGTAGATGGCGAAGGCAAAATCGTCAAGCGGTATCAGTGCAAGTACGGGCAGGATTCCCACGCAACGGGGGAGATGTTTGAAAAAGGGGACTACCGTGGCCAAGGAAAACTGATCCCGGACGGACAGGAAATCGAAAAGAAAGCGTCCAATGTCATTGAAGCGCCGGATGGAACCACCAGCAAGCCTCTGAGTAAGGAAAAAGCCAAGCAGATGCAGGAAGAGGCCCAGAGCGGCAATTGGAGTGAACTGAACTGGAACGAGTATCAGGTCAAGGATCTTGCCATGGGCATCGGCAAACAGGCGGGTGCAGCAGCACTGCAAGGGGCTGTGATCGGTGCAGGTATGACTGTGGCACAGAAGGTCTGGAACGGAGAAGAAATCGACGGGCAGGAAGTGGTGGAGGCTGCTCTGACCGGCGGTGCCGACTTTGGCGTAAAGGCAGCAACGGCAGGTGCGCTGAAAGTGGCTTCAGAAAAAGAGATCCTCTCCGTGATCCCGAAGGGCACGCCCGCAGGCACTTTTGCAAATATCGCATACGTTGCGGTGGAAAATGTAAAGGTGCTGGGCAAGGTTGCCGCTGGGGAGCTTACCCTCCGGGAGGGTTTTGAAAAAATGCAGGAAACCACGGTGTCAACCGTGGCGGGCTTGGCCTCCATGAGCAAAGGTGCAGCGATAGGCGGCGCTGTCGGTCTGGCATTTGGTCCAGTCGGTGCAGCAGTTGGCGGTTTTGTCGGAGGAACCGTTGCCTATATGGCTGGCTCCAAAGTGGGTGAGCTTGCGGTAAAAGGAGCACGGAAGGTTTTCGAAGTCGGAAAAACCGTTGTAAAGGGAGCCGCACGAGTGGTTTCAAATGTGGTGTCTTACGCGACTGATCGTGTTAGAGATTTCGTCGGTAGTGTCGCTGGACTTTTTGGGTTTTAAAAGTTTTTATTGGGGTGTAGATAAAAAATAAACAGTGCGGGGTGACATGATGCCACTCCGCACTGTTTTGCTTAGGTAAAGGACTTGAGCACTTCTTTCAGTGCTTCACGCTGCTCCGGGGAAAGCTGAGCCAGAAGCTTCAAAAACTCCTGCTGTTCCTCCAAAGTGAGCCGGTTCTCCGGCTCAGAATGATTTTGTCGGTTCATAAAAGATACTTGCTCCTTTCGGCAAATCCTGCTTTGCTATCAGTTCGGCACGAATCTGACGCTTATATTTATAATAGGTGTTCCGGGCAAGACCGGTGAGCTTCATGCACTCGGCATCGTCAAGTGTGCCGCCAAAGGTCTTGCAGTGGGTGCGGATGATCTGCTTGGCTTCTCTGGCTTTCTTTGTTTCAAAGCCGACAC
>OGMP01001395.1_pt1 | contig 19097 bp, 10 predicted proteins | sample 1573261 | NCBI WGS metagenome assembly OGMP01 (sample SAMEA2581878, study PRJEB24529) | metagenome | biome: Human gut stool | place: China | collected 2011 | reverse complement strand
GCCATGGCCTCCGAAAATGTCGCCAAACATAGAGAAAATATCATCCATGTTCATTCCTCCGCCTCCGAATCCGCCTGCACCATTTACGCCTTCCGGTCCGAACTGGTCGTAACGGGCACGTTTTTGCGGGTCGCGGAGCACGTCGTATGCTTCTGCTGCTTCCTTGAATTTGGCTTCAGCTTCCTTGTCATCCGGATTGCGGTCGGGATGATATTTGATAGCCATTTTCTTATAAGCCTTTTTTATCTCGTCGTCCGAGGCGTTTTTTGAAACGCCTAACACTTCATAATAGTCACGTTTCGCCATATTTCATTGCGGTTTAAAGTCCTACGGCCACTTGAGAGTGGCGAATCACCTTTTCATTTAAAGTATAGCCTGTTTTGACGCAGTCGATAATTTTACCTTTCATTTCGTCCGAAGGAGCCGGCACTTGGGCTATAGCCTCATGCAAATCCGTATTGAAATCGGCATTTTCGGTCTCTATTTTCTTGACCCCCTGTTCGCCCAAGATTTTCACGAATTTCTGGAATATCAAGTCCACGCCTTCTTTTACGGCAGCCACGTCTTCCATCTTGTCCATATTCTTCAATGCACGTTCCATGTCGTCCAATATGGGAAGTATGGCTGTGATGGTTTTTTCCGCCCCGTTCAAAATCAATTCAGCCTTTTCTTTGATGGTACGTTTGCGGTAATTGTCAAATTCGGCAACCTGACGCAGGTATTTGTCTTGCAGTTCTGCCACTTTGGTTTCTGCAGCAGCCAATTTGTCTTCCACGGACATTTCCTTTGCCGGTTGTTCTTCAGCTTTGTCGCCTTCGTCTGGTTGTGAGGTCGCTACATTATCCAAGGTTTCTTCTTGTTGGGCTTTCAACTCTTCTTCGTTCATATCTTTATTTTTTTCCATGATGCAATATTTTAAAAGGGTATTTAGTCGCTAAATACCCTACAAATAGTTTGCCATTCGGCTTTTGTTTTCCAAAAATATTTTTAATCCCCGTACATTCTTGTTTTAAGTTCCTTGATGTGGTCGCTGGCAATGTACTCGTCGTATTCCATCATCTTGTCGATAATGCCGTTGGGGGTGAGTTCGATGATACGGTTGGCTACGGTTTCGATGAACTCGTGGTCATGGCTGGAGAACAAGATGTTGCCTTTGAACAGCTTCAGGTTGTTGTTGAAAGCCTGGATGCTTTCCAAGTCCAGATGATTTGTCGGAGTGTCCAAAACAAGACAGTTGGCGTTTTTCAACTGCATGCGGGCTATCATACAACGCATCTTCTCTCCTCCCGAAAGCACGTTGACTTTCTTCATTACCTCTTCTCCCGAGAACAGCATTCTTCCGAGGAAGCTCTTGAAGTAAACTTCGTTGCCTTCACCGAACTGGCTCAACCAATCCACAAGGTTCAAATCGCTTTCGAAGAAGCGGGTGTTGTCGAGAGGCAAATATGCCGTAGTAATGGTCACTCCCCATTTGTAGTCGCCTCCTTGTGCTTTACGGTTACCGTTGATGATTTCAAAAAAAGCCGTCATGGCACGCGGGTCGCGGCTCAGGAAAACGATTTTATCTCCTTTTTCCACGGTAAAATTCACGTCATTGAAAAGCACGGTCCCGTCGTCCGTTGTGGCACGTAATCCTTTCACCTCGAGGATTTGGTTGCCCGGCTCGCGATCCATCTGGAAAATGATGCCCGGGTATTTGCGGGTAGAGGGGCGTATTTCCTCTACATTTAATTTTTCCAACATCTTTTTTCGGCTGGTGGTCTGCTTGCTTTTGGCCACGTTGGCAGAGAAGCGCCGGATGAATTCTTCCAATTCCCGCTTCTTTTCTTCGGCCTTGGCCTTTTGGTTTTGAGCTTGTCTCAGAGCCAACTGGCTGGATTCATACCAGAAACTGTAATTACCGGCGAACATCGTCACTTTGCCGAAATCAATATCCACCGTATGGGTACAGACGGCATCCAAGAAGTGACGGTCGTGGCTTACTACCAATACCGTGTGCTCGAAATCGGAAAGGTATGATTCGAGCCATTGCACCGTGTCGAGGTCGAGGTCGTTGGTCGGCTCGTCCAACAGCAGGTTGTCCGGTTCGCCGAAAAGTGCTTTTGCCAACATGATACGTACCTTCTCCTTACCGCTCAGCTCGCCCATCAGTGCGTAATGCTTGTCCTCTTTGATACCCAGGCCGCTCAACAAGGCTGCGGCGTCGCTTTCGGCATTGTATCCGCCCATTTCCGCGAACTTTTCTTCCAGTTCGGCCACTTTAATACCGTCTTCGTCCGAAAAGTCGGCTTTGGCATAAAGCGCATCGCGTTGCTGCATGATGTCCCACAATACGGTGTGTCCCATCAGCACGGTATTCAGCACGGTACAGTCGTCATATTGGAAGTGGTCCTGGCTCAGTACGGAGAGCCTTTCGCCCGGTCCCAGTTCCACACTGCCTTTGGTCGGTTCCAATTCGCCCGATATGGCTTTCAGCAACGTGGACTTCCCGGCTCCGTTAGCCCCGATGACACCGTAAATATTTCCATTGGTGAACTTCATGTTTACATCCTTGTACAGGACTCTTTTCCCGAACTGGATGGCAAGATTCGATACGCTAATCATACTTTAAATTATACCTTGAATTGAATATTTTCGGCAAAGGTACGAAAAATATTTTATTCGTTCATGGTTTCTCCGGTAAACTGCAAGGGGAGTAGGGCTTTGACCGAATCGACCACGTAGGTACCCTCTTCGCCGAACAGCAGGATGCGTACGGGATGTCCGTACCGTTCTTCTACTCCGAGAATGACTTGCCGGCAAGCTCCGCAAGGAGGGATGGGAGCTTTCAAGAAAGCCCCGTGGGCGTATGCGGCAATGGCCAGTTCTTCCACGCTTTTCTCTGGGTAGCGTGCGTTGGCGTAGAACAGTGCCGTGCGTTCTGCGCACAGGCTTGACGGGAAGGCGGCGTTTTCCTGGTTGCTTCCCGTTACAATCCTTCCGTCGGACAGCCGGGCGGCTGCGCCCACGCAGAATTTAGAGAAAGGTGCATAGCTCGTCTGTGTGGCCTCCTTGGCCTTGTCTATCAATTCGCGGTCTGCTTCCGATAATTCTTCATAGTCGTATATTCTGACTTTGCTGATAATTTCTTTCTCTTTCATAGGACTGTTTCCTTTTGGTTAATAATGCACAAATATATGTTTTTTTATTCACAACGAAGAAAAAAGAGGTAACTTTGTGTGTGAGAAATCCTTCATGATATTTGAGATATGCGATTGAAAACCGTTTTTCTATCCGTGTTGTTCGGCGTGACGAGCTTTTTGCTGCAGGCACAGGGTGTCAGCCAGCAATACCTTAATTATATAGAACGATACAAGGGAATGGCTATAGACCAGATGTTACGTTATAAGATTCCGGCCAGCATCACATTGGCACAAGGATTATTGGAAAGCGGAGCCGGGACAAGTACATTGGCGCGGAAAGCCAACAATCATTTCGGCATCAAATGCGGACGGGCTTGGAAGGGTCCCTACGTCTTACAGGACGATGACGAACGTAATGAAAAGTTTCGTAAATACAGGAGCGTGGAAGAGTCGTACGAAGACCATTCACGCTTTCTGCAACAAGCACGTTATTCTTCGTTGTTCGACCTTTCTCCGAAAGATTATAAAGGTTGGTCGCGTGGTTTGAAACGTGGTGGCTGTGCCACGAATCCGCGTTACGCTTCCTTGCTGATAGATTTGATAGAACGGTACGACTTAGACCAATACGACAAGTACAAATCGTCGAAGTTGCATTTTGATTATAGCAGCATAGACCGTCAACTGAACAGTGAGTCGTTGCCGTCCCATCTGGTGTACCGCAATAATGAGAATTATTATATTATTGCACGCGCCGGGGATACGTTTGATTTGTTGGCGGAAGAAACCGGTGTGTCGGCACGCGACATCCGGAAGTTCAATGAATTGCCGAAAGGGTATCGAATCCAGGCCGGCGATGTGTTATATCTGGAACGGAAGCGGAAAAAGGCCGCCAAGAAATACAAGGTCGTGACCCAAATGGGCGACCAAGGTAACTCTTGCGACGGTATGCGTACCCTTCGTGAATGGTTCGAGGCAGATCTGTTAGGTGACATCCAGAAGGTATATTGCTGGACCAACCGTCCTGTATGGCCGCAAGGTATTCCTTGGCCGAGCCAGAAGCCTGAGGTTCCCAAGGAATTAAATTGGGACTTATGGGTAGGTACCGCCGAGTATGTGGATTATATCGATAATCTTGTTCCGTTCAACTGGCGTGGTTGGTGGCGTTTCGGTACAGGCGCTCTTGGAGATATGGGTTGCCACATCATCGGCCCTCCATTCAAATTGCTTCAATTAGGTTATCCGACTGAGGTTTCTTGCAGCACGACCAATGTCTACTCCGGTATCTTCGAGGAGGCTTATTATCCTGAGAGTTGCCCGGTAGCCAGCTCGATCCGTTATAAATTCAAGAAGAAAGACGGAAGCGACCTGAATCTCTATTGGATGGACGGTGGTATCATGCCGGAGCGTTTCGAGGAGATCGATCCGGATGCAGACATGACCTGCACGATGGGAGACTTGGATATGATGGACGTAGAAGGCGCAACCGTATTCGTAGGTACGAAAGGTATGGCTTCTTGCGGCTGGGGCGGTTCCGACCCGAGATTCTGGCCAAAGGGACAGAAGGCGAACAAGAAACCGCTGTTCGACAAGGACGTGAACATTCCTCATAAATACAAACGTATCGAAGGCGGCACGAACGGTCATTACTGGGCGTGGATCGACTCTTGTATCGCAGGATACGACAAGGCGGACGTAGAATCACCATTCGAAGGTTACGCCGGTCCGTTGACGGAGACCGTATTGATGGGTAACCTGATCTTACGCAGCTATAATATCCGGGAACAAGTGAAACATAACGACTCGATCTACGGAGAACGCGAGGGCTTTATCTATCCGGGAAGAAACAAAACTTTCCAGTGGGACGGAGCGAACATGCGTATCACCAACTTCGAGCAAGCGAACCAATTCATCAAGCGGAAATACCGCGATGGATGGGAAGATCTCAAGTTATAAAAGCGAACAACAATGGGATGAGACGGGGCACACCCCGTCTCTACAACTAGATAATTTACTTAAATAACTATACAAAGATGAAAAAGATTTATAGCAGTATTATGGCCGTAGCCTTATTCGCATCGGCTCTATCATGTACCTCTGGCAACAATAACAATACGAACAATGCCGGAACGCAAACCGCCCAAACCCAAGCCCTCGATAGCGATGGTATCCCTACGGGAGGCGAGTGGATCACCATGTTCGACGGGAAAACCTTGAACGGATGGCGCGGCTATTGCCGTCAGGATGTACCCCAAGGTTGGGTGGTTGAAGACGGATCGATCACCTATAAAGGTAGCGACAATAAGGCAGACACGGGCTTCGGCGACTTGATCTACGACAAGAAGTTCAAAAATTTCGTTTTCGAGATCGAATGGAAGATCGACAAGGCCGGTAATAGCGGTATCTTCTATACTGCGCAAGAAATTGAGGGTACACCTATTTATTACTCCAGCCCAGAATATCAGTTACTCGACAACGAGAATATGCCGGACGCATGGGAAGGTTGCGATGGTAACCGTCAGGCCGGTGCCGTATATGACATGATTATGCCGGATCCACAACCCGTAAAACCGTACGGAAACTGGAACAAGACGAGAATCGTTGTCTATAACCAACGCGTGATCCATTACATGAACGACGTGAAAGTGCTGGAATTCCAGTTCGGTACACCGGTATGGCGCGCGTTAGTGGATCATAGTAAGTTCAGCAAGTTCAGCACGAGTCCGGAGAAATGCCCGGAAGCTTACGACTTGATGCTACAATGCGGAAAACAACCGGGTTACATCGGTATGCAAGACCACGGTTATGGTGTTTGTTTCCGCAATATCCGAATCAAAGAGCTCTAAAATCGTATGAGAATAGAGATTTGTCAATCTTATGAGGCATTAAGCCTTAAGGCAAAAGAGATTGTTACCTCAGAGTTAGGGCAGCACAAGGCACTTACGCTTTGTGCCGCCACTGGGGGCTCTCCTACCCGGATGTATGAGTTGCTGGTAGAGGAAGCCGGTCGCCAACCGGAATTATTCTCCCAATTCACGGTACTAAAGCTTGATGAATGGGGAGGAATCCCGATGGACCACCCGGGTACGTGCGAGTCGTATCTACGGAACTATTTCGTAGGTCCGCTTCAAATCCCGGAAGACCGGTATATAGCGTTCCAAAGCGATCCGGAGAACCCTGAGGCGGAATGTGAGCGGATCCAACAGATACTGGATCAAAAAGGCCCTATCGACATTTGTATATTAGGAATAGGGATGAACGGCCATATCGCCTTGAACGAGCCGGCTCCTTCCTTACATACGAATTGCCATGTGGCTCATCTGTCCCAGAAATCATTGCAACATCCCATGATCGCCGGGGATACGGAAAAACCGGGATACGGACTGACATTGGGCATGGCGAATATCTTTCAGTCACGCCTGATTATCCTTCTTATCAACGGGATAAAGAAAAGGGAGATTACTCAAGCTTTCCTTGAACAGAAGATCTCGACGGAGTTGCCGGCCTCCTTATTGTGGCTGCACCCGAACGTGATTTGCCTGATCGACAGGGAAGCGGCGCATAGTTCTAATTAAGCTTTTACAATTATCATGAAATACGCTATCGCATTAGACATTGGAGGAACAAGCATAAAATATACTCTTGTGAACCAGAATGGCGACATTCTTTACGAATCGTCGGAAACCACACAATCAAAAGAGAATCCACGCCCATTATCCGATATCATAAAAAGTATCGTACGGAAAATGACAGACTACGCCCGTTCCCGGGACTGGGGGATTTACGGAATTGGCATAGGTGTACCTTCCGTAGTAGATAAGGGGGTGGTTCTCTTTGCCAATAATCTTCCTGAACTGGACAACCAACAATTGGATCTTGCGTTAGCGGAATTTAATCTACCGGTATTCATCGACAACGACGCAAACCTTATGGGGTTGGGCGAGGTGATATATGGGGCGGCTAAGGGCCTCTCCGATATCGTTTTCTTGACGGTGGGTACCGGCATAGGGGGCGCCTTGTTCTTGAACGGCCGGCTTTATGGCGGCTACCGGAACCGGGGCACCGAACTTGGGCACTTAATTATTCATGGTCTGAATGGGAATCAATGTACTTGCGGAGCGTCCGGTTGCCTAGAGGCACACGCTTCCGTAAGTGCGTTGATCGCCTTATATCGGCAATTATTGGAGAAGAACGGACGGGAGATACCTTCCCGTATCGATGGAAAATATATAGTAGAGCGCTATAAAGCTCAAGAGAAAGAGGCCGTACTCGCTATGGAGGATCATTTCCGGAATCTGTCCCTAGGCGTAGCGAGCCTTATCAACATTTTCGCTCCGCAAAAGGTGATTATCGGCGGAGGCATTTCGGAATCCGGAGATTTCTACATTAATAATATACGGGAACAGGTCTGGAAATTCGTGATGAAGGAAACCTCGTACTTCACGACTATCGAACTTGCCCGATTAGGAAATAAGGCCGGATGCCTCGGGGCGGCGGCATTGGTGTTTAATCATTGAATCTATCTATCATGAATAAGAATAATTGGATCGTACTCCTCATCTTGTGTATTTGGTTTGTCATTTCTTTTGTTACCAATATATTAGGCCCTATGCTACCGATGATTATCGATAGTTTTGGGCTGAGCCTGACATTGGCCGCATTCTTGCCGTTCTCGTTTTTCTTGGCATATGGCATCATGTCCATCCCGGCAGGAATGATCATCGAGCGTTTCGGGGGAAAGATTTCCTTATTGGTCGCTTTCAGTCTGACGTTTTTGGGTGCGGGGCTTTTCGTCATGTTCCCGACCTACCCTATCGTATTGACCTCCCTTTTCGCTATCGGTCTGGGCATGGCGATGCTACAGGTGATTATATTGCCCTTGATGCGTGAGGCGGGCGGAGAGAAAAAATATGCCTTTAATCAGGTATTGGCCCAGATCGTATTCGGGGCCGCTTCTTTCATGAGCCCGTTCGTCTTGGCCGGGCTTATGCGGAAATTAACCGGTGAGGATCCGGCGAACGACTTCTTCATCCGTTTCCTCAAAGGGATAACGCCGGAGAGCTTACCTTGGAGCTCGCTCTATTTTATCTTTACGATTGTTTTTGTCATCATGTTAGTGGTTATCTCTTATGTCAAATTCCCGAAAGTAGAATTAAAGGAAGATGAGAAGGCGGGAACGGTACAGAATTATAAAGAATTACTCAAGCAAAAACAAGTTATATTCTATTTCTTGGGGATTATCGCTTATGTGGGAACCGAGCAAGGATTGGCGAATTGGATGAGTCTTTTCCTGAATATGTATCATGGGGTCAGCCCGGAAGGAGCCGGGGCTACTACGGTTGCTTGGTTCTGGGGATTGATGTCCATCGGCTGCTTGTTGGGATTGGTGATCGTAAAGTTAATCGACTCAAAGCTGATGTTACGTATTTTCTCGATGATAGCGATCCTTAATTTATCGATAGCGCTCTTCGGTCCTACGCAAGTAGCGATTATCGCTTTCGCTTGTTGCGGCTTCTCGATCTCGATCATGTTTTCGGTGATATTCGCCTTAGCCCTTAACTCCGTGGATAAGCATCATGGGGCTTTTTCCGGTATCTTGTGTACGGGTATTTTCGGTGGGGCATTGATTCCGTTCATCATTGGTGGACTTGGAGATCTGATCGGGTTGCGCTATTCCATGTTTTTCCTATTTATCACGCTGGGCTATATCTTGAGTATTTCCTATTGGGCAAAACCATTGGTCAAGAATGAGACCGTCAGCCTTAAAGAATTGTTGAAGCAGTTAAACCGTACAAAATAAATATGTATATCTTTGGCCTATAAAATTATCATCCATGAAAAAAGAATCAATCTACCTCATTCTGGCATTTTTTATACTTTGCGCTCACTCTTTATACGCAAATAAAAGCGTGCGATTGTCTTCTCCAAACGGAAAGATCAAGTTCTCCTTGGTTTTGGATAAGAATAGCCCGGTATACAGCGTAGCGTTTAATAAACAAACCCTGATCCAAGACTCTCCGCTAACGTTGACTTTCGATAATGGGGCGTTCGGGGAAAATGTAAAGATCAACAAACCCGTGTTCAGTACGAAGGAAGAGACCTACGAATTGATCGTTGGTAAGGCGAAACATATACATAGCCTTTCCAAAGAGGTAATCATCCCGCTAGAGGAAACCGTTCAGCCTTTTCGCAAGATTAATCTGGTCTTGAGGGCTTTCGATGACGGTATCGCCTTCCGCTATGAGTTTCCGAAGCAAAAAGGATGGGATTCGTATATCATGTATGACGAGGGAACCACCTTCAACCTACAAGGGAATCCGAACGTAACTACTTTATTCCTCCCCAACTACCAAAGTTCCCACGAAGGTAAATATACGGTCACAGATTATGCCGACATGGATAATAAACGATTGATGGATATGCCCGCCCTATTCTCTTTCCCGAACCATGTTTATATGGCGATTACCGAGGCGGCGGTTCGTGACTACGCCGGTATGTACCTATGGAAAGAAAACGGGACTCTTCTCGGGAAACTATCACCTAAACTGGGACAAGAGCGTATCAAGGTAGAGGCATCCCTACCCCATCAATCTCCTTGGCGGGTCTTGATGATCAGTGATCAAATCGGTTCCTTGATAGCGTCCAATATCCTTACGAATCTCAATGAGCCTTGTAAGATAGAGGATACGTCTTGGATTAAGCCGGGTAAGACTACTTTTACGTGGTGGAACGGAAATGTCGTTCCGGATACGACTTTCCTTGGCGGAAACAATTTCCCCACGAATAAATATTACATTGATTTCGTAGCCCGTAACGGATTGGATTATCACTCGATCTACGGGAACGCCGAGCAAGCTTGGTATGACGAGGATGGAGCCGGATTCGGTTCTCCGGGTCCTAAAGCGGACATCTTGAAAGTCGTTCCGAGCCTCAATATGCAGGAGATTTGCGATTACGCCAAGAGTCAAGGCGTACGTATCCATTTATGGACCAACTGGAAACCTCTGTACGCAAAGATAGACGAGGCTTTCGCCCAATTCGAGAAATGGGGAATCGCCGGCATGATGATCGATTTCATGGATCGAGACGATCAGGAGATGATCCGCATCCAAGAAGAGTTCTTGGCGAAGGCGGCTAAGCATCATCTATTCGTGCAATTCCACGGAGCTTGCAAGCCGTCTGGATTGAGCCGTACCTATCCCAACGAGTTCACCCGCGAGGGTACGCTTAATTACGAGCATTGCAAATGGGATAAGGATACCGACGCAGATCATGACATCCATATGCCTTTTACCCGTTTATTAGCGGGAGCGACTGATTATCATTTAGGAGGTTTCCGCTCTTTGCCAAGGGATAAGTTCAAGAACCAAGAACGTAACCCTTACGTAATGAGTACCCGCTGCCATATGTTAGCGATGTACGTGGTATTAGAGAGCTATCTCGGCATGATTTGCGATACGCCGGAGGCTTACGAAGGACAACCGGGATTCGAGTTCCTGAAAGCCGTGCCTACGACTTGGGACCAAACAGTCGTTCCGAACGCTTCCGTCAATGAATACGTAACGATCGCCCGCAAAAAGGGAGAGGATTGGTTTGTCGGTACGATCAATAACAGCCAAGCACGCAGTATCGATGTAGACCTCAAGTTCTTGGATAAGGACAAGAAATATAAGATAACGATCTATAAAGATGCTGAAGATACGAATATAGACTCGAACAAACTCGTAAAAGAGGTTGAGGAGATCACCTACAGGGATAAAATCACCCTTCCGCTGGCCTCCGACGGAGGATCAGTCTTTCATATTCAACCCATCTGACGTAACTCATCCACTGCAACCTGGGTTGCGGTGGTACTGCAAGGCTGATGCAGTAATACTGCAACGCCCATACAGTAACGCTGCAACGCCCGTGCAGTAACAAGACACAAAGCTTTCGGATAAAAGCAAGTATTGGAGGAACCGGAACAATTGATTACTTTTGTGCTCAAAAATAGATAAATGAGTTACAATTGGAATACACGGACGGAACTTTTGTTCGGAGCGGAGCATATGGAGCGCTTATCCCGTAGCCATGTATTGGTAGTTGGCCTAGGAGGTGTGGGAGCTTATGCCGCCGAGCAGATTTGTCGGGCCGGAGTAGGAAAGATGACGATCATAGACGCCGATACGGTAAACGAGAGTAATATCAACCGCCAATTGCCCGCCCTTCATTCCACCCTAGGGATGCCGAAAGCCGAGGTCGTGGCCAAGCGTTTGCTTGATATCAATCCCCAGTTGCAACTAACCGTCCTGAATGAATTCCTGCGAGACGAACGGACGGAGGAGGTACTCTTATCGGCCCCTCTCGATTTCGTGGTAGATGCCATCGATTCCCTAAGTCCCAAGGTATACCTGATGTACCAAGCATATATCCATAAGATCCCCATCGTGTCCTCCATGGGGGCGGGCGCTAAGGTAGACCCATCCTTGGTACGGATAGCGGATATCTCCAAGACAATCAATTGCGCCCTCGCGAAAGCGGTGCGGAAACGGTTGCGTCCTCTAGGCGTAAGCAAGGGGATTCCCGTCGTATTTTCCACCGAGTTCGCCGATCCGGACGCCGTGATCGAAGTTGAAAACGAAACATGTAAACGTACGACCACGGGAACGGTCTCTTATATGCCGGCAACGTTCGGTTGTTTCCTTGCCTCGCACGTCCTAAGAAACTTGATATGATACAAACCGAAGGAATAACGAAAAGTTTCGGTGCCTTACAAGTATTGAAAGGCATCGACCTCACGATAAACAAGGGCGAGGTTGTCGCTATCGTAGGCCCCAGCGGGGCGGGTAAGACAACCTTGTTGCAAATCATCGGCACGCTCGACGCACCGGATAGCGGGCGACTGGTTATCAATGGCACGGAGACAAGACGATTGGGCGATAAGGAATTGGCGGCTTTCCGCAACCGGAATATCGGCTTCGTCTTCCAGTTCCATCAATTATTGCCGGAGTTCACGGCCTTGGAAAACGTGATGATCCCAGCCCTGATCGCCAAGGAGAAATCGGCCATAGCCGAGAAGCGGGCGAAAGAGATGCTGGACTTCTTGAAACTCTCCGATCGTATGGCACACAAGCCCGCCGAGCTATCCGGCGGAGAAAAGCAACGGGTAGCGGTAGCCCGTGCGCTTATCAATAACCCGGCGGTTATCCTCGCCGACGAACCTTCGGGAAGCCTCGATACCAAGAACAAGGAAGAATTGCACGCCCTCTTTTTCGAGTTAAGAGACCAGATGAACCAGACGTTCGTCATCGTGACGCATGACGAACAGCTGGCCACAAACACGGATCGGGTGATCCATATCAAGGATGGAGTGGTAGAAACGAACTAACAACAAGGGGGTTTATTTACAATACCCGTAGTTTCACCGTCTTTTGGTCGTGGGCGATCTCCGTGCGGATAATGTAGATGCCTGCCGGGAGATCGAACGTATAAGTCGGACGGGCGGGATATAAGGTACGTACCAAACGACCCATCGGCGTAAACACCTGTATCCGCTTCAACGCCTCGCTAGCACTGGCCACTATCCTACCCGATACGGCGGAATAGACAGAGATAGATTCTACGTTGTCCACCCCCTCATTACCGGTAGGCGAGCCCGCACTTAGGAAGTAACGTCCATGGCTGCTGCCGTCCAAACGCAAGGTATACGTATTGTCCGACAACTCCGTACTTTTACGGGTCACGGCATCGTACAGGTAAAGCGTCTCCGCCCAATCGCCGATACCCTCTATCGTCAGTGTAACCTCCCCCTTACCCTCGCCGGCATATACGCCAAGGGGCACTTGGTCGATCCGTCGTACTACGTTCACACCCACGGCACGAGTCCCGGCGATAGTGTACACCTGCGGGATCTCCTCCAGTTCCGTATCCAGCAAGATTACGGCATCCTTATCTGCCTCATAGCTATTCGCGGCATCATCCTGCCGCGTCAACAAGGCCGTGCTACGATATGCATCCCGCTCTGCTGTCAGCCTCAATACCGGTTTTTTGGCCGTAGCGGTACGTAAGGAAGAAGAGACCTTCTCCGACTCTCCTTGCATCATGGAGGGATCGAAATGAACCACCTTCAGATCGGTACCGGTTGCCGTACCTTCCGCTTTCGTTTGAGCCGCATCTTTCAGCTCTACGAAGAAGGCTTGCATGGAGGCGATAACGGCTCCGGATGTAGCATCAGTAACATTTCCACCTTCCCATGCCACATCAGGTGTACCGACAACAAGCCCCTCCTTCACATCCAATGTCCAATATTTTTGCTCTAAGATAGCCTCATTCTCTTTCAAGAAACGAACGATATCCAACGGATACATATAAGGATTACCCAACAGGAAGTGCTTGCCGTCACCATCAGCAATAACACGGACGGTTCCATTATCCGTATTCCACCAATCTTCCGTTCCATTCACATCTGTCAATACCACCTTGATCGACTTGTTATCTGCCAGTTTACCAGCATTGATCCGATTTGCTAAAGTCGGGGCTTTGGTCATGGCGGCTCTCAATGTAGCGCTTTTCGTATCCGGTTTCCACGGTTCATATTTGTAGGAGTCATCCGCTTTCGGCAGGCGTACCAATACTTTCTCACCTAAGCCGGTCGCATTCTTCTTTTCTACGCTGGCATAGAATCCCTTTCCTAAAGCGTAGGGCACATTCACATCGTTATATTCACGGCTCCAGTTGGATTGGACTACCTCGTAATGAGTTGTATCCAAACCATTCTCCGGAAAAGAAACTATTTGATCTGCTTCGCTCTTCGGCACGTACATCGTGATCGCCTTGTCCCAAGCTTTCTGGTAGAAGGCTGGGGCTTGGCGGTCGTTGTCAGCCGTGCTGTAGGTGATATCGGCGAAAGCATAGGTGTTCTGACGGCCCGTGTTCTTCACGGTGTACATATCGCCGGCGAATACGCTTTGCAGGGGCGATGCCATCCAATATTTCGCGTCAGGTGTCATCTCGAATTCCACATGGGCAGTGTCGTACGTCAGGAATTGCTGACGGCGTAACTGCGCCTCGGGTTTGAAATAGATAGCCTTTACCTTATTTATATAGTACGGGGTTACGATCGTATTATCTCCGTCTTTGTCTACCGCCATATCATATTGGATATACTCGGTAGCCTTTGATGAGTTCGCTTCGGGAATCTGTAACAAATGATCTTTCGTCTCCAAGCCTTCCAATTCCAGCATCTGCTTTTCCGGGATCGTGATACGGGTGAAATGAAGCGGGGCGAAGGCGGCGGTCAAGTCTGCATCATTGCCATTGGCGTCTGTTTTATCTTCTCCGTTTGGATCTATGTACAATTCCCCTTTCGTAGACTGATGCCAGTTTGCGTCATTATACCATGCCTCAGCGTCCTCACCGGTGTTCGTACCCTTCCAAGTCAGATATTCCGGCACGATCTTGATAAGTAAGGTAGCGTATCCTTCGCAAGAGCCTTTTACGAAAGCTTCGTCCTTATATTCACCGAATGGGATATAGAGGGCATAAATCTGGCCTTCGTCAAAATTTGTATAAGCTTTATCGTCAAAAGTCATGGAGAATAATCCACCGCCATAGTCAGTTTCACCTGCCTCATTTTCACTTTTAGCTTTCGCAGACAACTTTGTCAAATTACCCACCTTTGTATAAGTAGCCCCTTGCCGCAAGAAGATATCCGTAGTATTGCTTTCGGGCAGACCTAATTGATTGGATTCTGTCATACCCATCTTTAGGCCATTGCTTTGGATAGGAATATCGGTTATGCTTTTCTCCATGATATTCGGCAAGCCAATACGCAGGGGAACATTGGGATAATGCTCCATTCCTTCCGGATACTTCACGTCCGGGAAACCAACAAGTAGTTTCGGGGCGGGAGCGGCTTCCAGTGATCGTTCTTGAGGTCTATCGCAGAAAAGCCAAAGTCTGTCCTCCTCGGGAATACTCTCCGGTAGATAAGGAATCGCTACCACTTTTTTTACCCAACGAAACTCCGCATATCCCAATTTCCCGCCAATCACCAATTTCGGCTCTGTATCTACATCACCTAAAAGCAATGTCTTCAATTTCGCAATAAGCCCAGGCTTATCTTTATATGCGTCTAATTTTTCATAATACTCAATCAAATTTTTCGCGGGGAAAGACGAAGCTTTCTCGCCATCGGGAAGGGTATTTCTATAAGACTTCAATATATCTTCTAAAGCGAATCCATATTCATCATAGAACGCAGCAAATTCCAGCGAGTCTCCCAAGAACCAGTCGAACGTATATGAATAACCCTCATATTTATCTACAAACTTATCTGTCTCTCCGGTCATCAAGTTGTTGTTCTCATCATATCTTTCAACCCACATGGTTGCCTCCTCAATCTGACTGATCCGTCCCTCGCAAGCGATCATGCCCTCCGGCAAATCTGTCTTGGTCTTTGCCACGATCGTGAAGGAAGGGAGTACGGTGAAAGGGGTAGTCAGCAAGCAAGGATCGTTGAAACTATCTCCCGCATGGGCATTCGGGAAATTCACGATTTCATCACTAGTAACTGTCGCGGCCGCACTAAAGATTACCACATCATACCTACCGGAGGCGGCATTCTCTTTACTTCCGAAATTTTGCTCCCCTTTATATTTCAACTCAGTCTTGTCCACATCAATGGCACTCAAATGGATGGTATTGCTATTTCCTTCATCCCACCAAGGCACACGAGGACGAGAAATACCCATTACCGAACAAACGGCCCGTATCAGTTCTTCGTACAGATTATTGTCATTCCCCTCCATTATTCTATCTATCTGGTTAGATAGGTCTTTCGGTTCCGGAATCTTATAGTCCCACTCTGAATCCGATTTGCCACAGAGTACACTCAAATTTTGTTTCAAGTACGCAATATACTCTTCTTCCGGGAATTTATCCCCATTTGTTTTTTGGGCATGATCTAGTATGTCTTTTTGCCAAATTTTATGCTCAGCGGCATCATATAAGAAATCATTGATCATACGCAGGTTTACGACAATTTGTCGTCGCATCGCAGTTTCATGATTTGTCAGATCCTCAAATCCTTGATGCTTCAACCCTTCTTTAGTCGGAACGATAATACGATACACCTTGCTTCGGTTGTTATAGCGCTCATTACTATAATCCTTCAAATCCGTATTTAATGTAATCCAATCTTCAGGCTTCTTTATATCCCCATTTTCCTTTTTATCGGTAGCTCCAATATAAACATTTCCGATCGTTTTATTAAGATTCTCATTTCTTTTCCTTGGATCTCCACCCATCAAACCATAGCGGTATTTCCATATATGCTTTGAATCTTCCGTTATGCTATTCCCCATATTCAGATCGGACAATACATCCGGATTAATGCTCCAACCCATATTCTTGAGCAGAAGTTCGTAATCCGTGGCAACGGTCAGGCTGGCAGAAGAACACACGTCTACTCGCTTTACGTCGATTTGCGGTATGGAGCGATAAATACGCAGACCATCGATGGCGTAGTCCGCACCATATGAATGAGCTGTATTGTTTTGTACCTCCAGATAATATCCTACATAATCATCAAGCGATTGTGACAAGGAAAATGAGTACATTAATTGCTGCCATTTACCAATATTGTTATTAGCCGGCCGCCCTTCCGAAGTCGAGGTATAATCAGTCAGTGCATCCCCTGAAGTAAAACGATGTAAAACAACTTCTGTACCATCTGCTTTTAATCCGATAAAATTCATGTTTACATTAGGAGGTAGAGGTTTTCCTTCGGCTTGAGTATCTTTCCATGTCGTCATATCATTCACCCAAAAGTTCACTAAAATACCCGTATGCGCACAGATATTACCATCCAACGGAATTTTCACCAAACGTCCCGGCAAATTGGCCGCATCCACATAAAAGAAATATCCCAATGATTTTTTCCCCGTATTGTAATAAGTCCGGTCATAGATTGCCACTTTGGGCTTACTTTGGGCACTTGCAAACCAAAAATAAGTCTTTCCCTCAACCTTTTCATTATTCGTTGATACTTTTTCCACATCCGCTGTTCGAAACAAACCATATTGGTTTTGTAAGGTCTGAATCCGATTATCCTTATTTGGTTGAATTTGATAATTAAATGGAGCATATCCCGTGATCTCCGGATCCAACCATTTACCTTTATCCTCTTTATTATCAGAAAAACCAATCTTTGCCATATTATTAACAGAGTTCAAATCGTCTACAGATATCGAATCATTCCGGTCAAAATTTATATATCCTATTCTTTCATAAAACTCCGGATAGTTATCCGGATTACGCCTTGGGTCAGAATCTTTTTCTTGCTTTTCCTGTAACATGAAACCATGATCACCAGGGATAAGATTATATCGCACCAACAGAGGACTCGCTTTCGTCTTATCTTTACCCACCGCCCGAATTTCTAATTTTACAGGTTGTGTTCCAACCGTTATCAAATTATTTATAATCTGTGTCCAGCGATTACCCAAATCTTTCCATTCGCCATTGTCTTTCTTATATTGATAAGTTTCTCCCTGTACTATTTGATCTCCGTCATACCACGCATAATTATTAGCGATCCTACCCAATTGTATATTAATCGTTCCATTATTTTGCGGGACATATATGGTTTCATCCATAAAAGGAGTGGTTTCATCCGCTTTAGAATCTTTTATGCGATTCGCAATTTCGCTTGCCGGACGAATCACAAATTTATAACGTATGGACAAAGTAGGTTCAGTGAATGTAGTCCCATCCACCTTATAATTGTTATTTAAACTCACATCACAAACAACAAGATCTTCTTTTACATTCACCGCTGAATATTCAACCGTAGAGGCTCCGAGAGGGACAGAGCTATTTATAGCAGTTGTACCTTCTATCTTATAAAAGTCTTTATAAAAAAATAAAGAAGTACCTGCGTCTCTCAACGAGCTTGGATAGAGATTTATAAGATCCTGTAAGGCACCACCCTGTACAAAAGAACCATCTAACTTAGGATTTATAGCCTTACCTTTTATATTTTCGCAACTTAAATTACCTTCATTAAGCTGATACCAACGTACATACCACCGATAGTTCGCATTATAAAAGCCATCATTATTCCTCAACTCAGGAATAAACAACTCCCTCTCTTCCCCATCTGCCACATACACCGTATCCACACGTTCGGTAATACCGGTTTGGGGTGAACCATTCTTATAATTGATCGTGTACGTCTGCCCCCACGCCGGCACAGCCACACCAGCGGAAAAAATTAACAAGCAAGTTAATAACAAGGATTTATATCGTAGGTTGATTGATGGTTTCATCCGTCAGGTCCTCCTTTTTTAGTTTATTGTTGTTATATTATGGTTGTTATTTGTAGTTTCTGATCTTGATGGTGTAGGGGATTTGCATCTCTTGCTTCTCCTGACCCACATAATAGTTTATAATGAGCGTGAGGATGACTGTAGCATCCACGTTTCCACCCAGTTCCCGAGTGCGGATCGTGAAGGAACCTTTCTTTCCTTCCTTGATCGAAGCCTCGGGAAGGTAGAAACGCTGTTTCTTGTCACAATCCTCTCCGTTTACGGCCGTAATGAGACGTTTCTCGTCGCTTTTTACTTGGATCGAACTGATTTTCGCTGTTTCCGTAACCGTTCCCTCCTGCGGGAGACCTTTGATCGTGAAATCTCCTGTCACGCCTTCTATGCTAGATATCTCGAAACGGATCGACAAGTCGCCGGCGGCTTGCAAGGTATGCTCAACAGGCGTCAGTATTTGCACGCCCGTCTTCTCACCATAGACCAAGGCGGTCGGGTAGACCCCGATGGGGAGGCGTTGCTCGGCTACTTCCAAATTCGTCGTGATGTTGGTTATCAAGACAGGGATGACCAGCAGGTCATTGCGGCGTACGAAGTCGAAGCCCGTGAGGTGCTCCGTACGAGGGCGGCCTTCGATCTCTACACCGAGGTGGATGCCACCGCCGTTCTCTCCGAC
>OGMP01001359.1_pt1 | contig 19521 bp, 10 predicted proteins | sample 1573261 | NCBI WGS metagenome assembly OGMP01 (sample SAMEA2581878, study PRJEB24529) | metagenome | biome: Human gut stool | place: China | collected 2011 | reverse complement strand
CATACCTGCTTGCAATGATAATATTATTTCTCAATAAATTTAAAACAGCTTCTAAAAAAAGTATGCCCAAAAGTATTTAACTTTTGAGCATACCCCGCAATATTCCATTGGATCTCTTTTATTTCGTCGTCTTTTTCCGGGCCGGTTTCTTTTTGGCAGGAGCCTTGTCGGCATCCTCGACAATCTTCATGCAATCGGCGAACGTGAGCAATGCCGGTTCGGAACCTTTGGGTAATTTATAATTCTTCTTTTTATAAGCGATATACGGACCGAAACGACCGTTAAGCAGTTCGAGTTCATCATCTTCATCGAACTTCTTGATAAGGCGTTGACTTTCCTGCTCACGCTTTTGCTGAATCAACATTATCGCATCCTCTAACGAAACACCCTGTGGGGTGAACTCTTTGGGCAACGATACATATTTGCCGTCGTGACGAATATACGGACCGAAACGGCCGATACCCACGACAACGGTTTTGCCTTCGAAATCGCCTAAGGTTCGGGGCAAATCGAACAGTTTCAAAGCCTCTTCCAATGTAATCGTGCTCATCGATTGTCCTTTGAGCAATGATGCGAACAACGGCTTCTCCGCATCTTCGGGCGTACCGATTTGTACCAACGGACCGAAACGGCCTATCTTCACCGATACGGGACGGCCGCTTTTCGGGTCTGTACCCAATACCCGTTCGCCCACTTTATGCTCCAACCGCAAAGCGAGAGCGCTCTCTACCACCGGGTGAAAGAGTTTGTAAAAATGATCTATCTCGTCGTTCCACACGGTTTTTCCCTCGGCAATATCGTCGAATTGCTGCTCGACATTCGCCGTAAAGTTATAATTGAGAATATCGGGGAAATACTCCGTCAAGAAATCGTTGACGACAACTCCTATATCGGTGGGAAGCAGTTTGCCTTTATCGGCTCCTGTGAGCTCGGTTTTCTCTCCCGATTCGATTTTCCTATCGTGCAGCGTCAACATACGATATTTCCGCTCCGTCCCTTTCCGATCGCCCTTCTCGACATATTCGCGTTGCTGTATGGTCGAAATGGTTGGTGCATAGGTAGAAGGCCGACCGATGCCCAGCTCTTCCAATTTACGAACCAGACTGGCCTCGGTATAGCGGGCGGGAGCTTGCGAGAAACGTTCCGTTGCCGTGACCGACGACAATGCCAGCACATCGCCTTTCGCCAATGCAGGTAACATCTTGTCGTTTCCTTCTGTATCGCCTTCGTCATCGGTAGACTCCATATACACTTTCAGGAAACCGTCGAATTTCAAGACCTCGCCCACGGCGACGAAGTGTTCTTTCCTTCCCGAAACGGCGATGGTCGCAGTCGTCTTTTCCAACTCGGCATCACTCATTTGCGAAGCGATCGTACGTTTCCAAATCAATTCATACAATCGTTTTTCCTGAGAGGAAGCATTGATTTCGTGATGGCTGATGTACGTGGGACGTATTGCCTCGTGCGCTTCCTGTGCTCCTTTGGTATGCGTATGGTAATTTCGAATATGCAGATATCTCTCGCCCAAAGTTTTCACAATCTCGTCTTTGGTCGTATTTATAGCCAGCGATGACAAATTCACCGAGTCGGTACGCATATAGGTGATATGTCCCGCCTCATAAAGCCGTTGAGCCACCATCATGGTTTGAGCCACGGAGAAGCCCAATTTCCGGGCGGCTTCCTGTTGCAATGTGGAAGTGGTGAACGGAGCCGCAGGCGATTTCTTTGCAGGTTTCACCGTCACGTCCCCGATAGAGAACCGTGCGGTCTTGCAGGCTTCGAGCAAAGCCTTCGCCTCGTCTTCGGTTTTCAATCGTTGGCTCAATTCGGCCTTCAACAATTCCCCTCCGGGTAACAAAAATTCCCCGATCACCCGATAGGCTGCTTCGGGCTTGAACGCCGAGATTTCTCGCTCCCGTTCTACAATCAAGCGCACTGCGACCGATTGTACACGACCGGCCGACAAAGCGGGCTTCACCTTTTTCCACAGAACAGGCGAAAGTTCGAATCCCACGATACGGTCGAGTACCCTGCGGGCTTGTTGGGCATCTACCCGATTCAAATCTATATCCCGGGGATTCTCAATGGCATGGAGTATGGCATCTTTGGTAATCTCATGGAATACAATCCGTTTCGTTTTCTCCGGTTTCAATTTCAACACTTCGAACAAGTGCCATGCGATAGCCTCTCCCTCGCGGTCCTCATCGGAAGCCAGCCAAACCATATCCGCTTTGTCTGCCTCCTGTTTCAGCGTTTCCACCAACTTTTTTTTGTCGGCAGGGATTTCATAAATAGGTTTATAGTTATGCTCGATATCCACACTGAAATCCTTTTTTTTGAGATCACGGATATGTCCGTAGCTCGAAAGGACTTCAAAATCCTTTCCCAAAAACTTCTCAATGGTTTTAGCCTTTGCCGGAGACTCTACGATTACCAAATTTTTTGCCATATGCGCAATGTTCGTTCAAATTTTGCGCAAAATTAGAAAAACAGATTGTAATACAGAGCTTTTTTCTACTTTTTTATTAAATAATGTATATCGCACACATTTCGAATCGATCCTACCATGTAGAGTTTTTGTCGCATATCCTCCCCAACGCCTTTCTCCTATACTATTCCCTCCGAAAAAGCTGACGGGATAAATCCTGTTTTTAAACTACCCACTCGTCCCGTGAGTACTCCCGACACGGTGGGAGAGGTTAAATCCTCCTTCTCCCCTGCCGCTTCCCGTAGTATTGCGGGGTGTGGCGTTAGTCATATAGGGGAAGTGGCACACATCGTGACGGAAGGGTTAAAAATGTCGAGAACAGACCTCTTACCCTCAAAATTTCAAATCGACCCCGAACATGAAATTGATGCCTTGTGCCGGCATACCGTAAAGAATATCGTATTTCCGGTTCAGCACATTGTCGGTAAGTCCGTAAAGCGAAAACCAAGAAGTGAAAGCATACGAGGCTTTCAAGTGAACGAGATGTATATCGGAGAGTTTTCCGAGATTTGAATACTCCCGACCCGCAGCAAACTCATATCCGGCTTCGAGCACGAACGGTCGAACAGGCATATAACGGATATTCGCTCCTCCTTCCCACTGCGGACGGTTATACGAAATCGCCTCACCCCCATCGGCGGTCTTCCATCGATGATACCCGACCTTCGCCGAAGCCTCCAATTTCGTACCGTAACGATAAGATACATCGAGCTCTGCTTTCAAAGCATTGGCATCGATACCCCAAAAACGCGACACACCTGTAAACTTTCCGTCCAAATCTTCGGGTAAAAGGAACAACGCCTTTTTACAAATTTCATAACCGCCCGAAAGCCCTATGGAAAATCCGGGCAATGCGTTAATGCGTATTCCCAATGAGGCATCCAACGGCACATACGTATTATCTACCTGTGCCGACGGATTGAAGTAGAGCGTATAGGCCGAAACACTTCGCCACGTATTCAGTTTCTTCCCACCCGTAAAAGCCGTATAAAACTGTACATCGGGAACTATCGTCCAATCGAATCGCACATCGGGAGAGAATCGCAAAATAGTCCCGTTATTGAACGAAACATCGGCCTTGACACCGACCGCAAAAGCCACGTGTTCATTCCGCCAGTCATACCGGGGATTCAATGAAATCATACCGTAATTCGCTGCCGACTGTAACCGGCTGTAACCCACATAATCGAAAGAACCGTCCAAAGAAATAGAGCTGCGTCTGTCGATCGGCGCAGACAGTGTAAAGTCTGCATTTACTAAATTCTCGGCAGCCCCTTTTTCATCTTGTAAATATCCCCGGTGATACCCGTACCGGTAATATGCCAATGAAACTTTATAAAGTAGATCCGACTCTCCGGCAGTCGAGGCTATATGGCTTTTCAAGAAGAACCGGTTTATCTCTTGGTTAGGCGAAGATATTCCCGTCAAACCGGGGTATCGCAATCCGTAATAGTTGAAGGAGTCGTAACGATAACCGCCGCTTATTCCCAAATCCAGCTTCCCGAAGGAGTGAAGATAATCGGCGACCACTCGCTCTTCGAGCCGGTGCATCTTCTTCGAGTCGGGATAGTAGTCCTCCGTTAACGATTGATTGTAGTCCACCGTTCCGCAAGTAGAGCGATGTTGCAACCACACACCCAACTTGTCTTTGTCATTCTGCAAAATACGATAACCGGCATTCCCGACCATATTCAGGTAATTGCCTATCCCGAAATCCACGTATCCCCTCGATTGGTTTTCTTCGGGTTTTTCTCCGAAACCGCCGGGAGCCAACAAGACAGCGCGAGGTTCGAGGGGAGCCGGAACCGTCCAGTCGCTATACCGTATAGATTGTTTGGTGACCGTCGGTGCTTCCACTTCGGGCAATGTATTGATTTTAGACGCATCGCGCACGATAGGTGTAAAATCTTTTTCTATGGTTACTTCCCGCCGCAACGAATCGGAACGTACCTGTGCCGACAGGAAGAATGGGAAAACCGATATGATTAAAAAAGAAAACCGTTTCATAAGCCATACATATTGTATCGTTCAACTACTCTGTTTGTCCCAGCTCGCTCAACTTCTTGTCTATCCGGGAAATAATATCGTCGTCGCTGGCCGGATAGTTATTCCGCAAACTTTGCAAATATTGACGGGCTTGGAAAGTCTCGCCCCGTTTTTCATAAATGTCGGCCATGAGCAAGAATGCCCGAGCCAGCCAATAATTGTGGGGAGTACCTTTGTCGATAAAAGTATTCAGCGTCTTTTCGGCCGTATCGATCGCTTTGTTGTCGAATTGATATTGAGCCAATAAATAGGCACTTTGCGCCCCGTAAATCGAACGGGTATCTTTCGAAAGCTCCCGCCAGTCATCGGCTGCATTTTCTCCCTTTCCCGTATGGAAATAGGCATCGGCACGAGCAAATAAAATCTCTTGACGCAAATCGGGAGAAAGTTTGCTTTCGCTCAACAACTTGTCGGCAACTGTTACCACCTCGCCATATTGCCGCTTATTTCGGGCAATACGAAGCATACCCAACCGGGCGGCCTGTTTGTTCTCTCCGACAGTCGCTTTCTTTTCCAACTCCTTGAATCCGGCAAAAGCCTCGTCATAACGAGCTTTCAAATAAAGTATCTCGCACTTGCGGGCCAATGCTTCTTCGGCAAACTCGCCGTCGGGACTGTTCGTCACCACATAGTCGAACGCCGGAAGAGCTTTGTCGTAGTCTTTCGCTGCAAACGCTGCTTTCCCGATATAGTAATTAGCCGGAATCAAAAACGCGCCCGACGGATAATTTCGCACATATTTCTCCAACGAAGCGATACCTTTCCCCGTCATATAAGTGCGCTCGGCTGCCATATACGACAAAGAATCCAATTCGCTCACAGGGGCCTGCTCCGACCGTCCCACGCTGTTCAGATAGTTAGCGTAGGCATCGACGGCATCTTTCTCTACATATACCGATTTGAGGTCGGCGACCGCTATGCGAGCCTCCTCGCTGGTCGGATAACGCTCTATCACTTGCTGGTAAGCAGCCACCGATTCGTCTGTCTGCCCGTTATTGAAATAGACCATACCCAACTGCAAACCTCCCTTGCGGGCAATCGCGCTCTGGGGATAATCGGCGATTAACTGTTTGTAACATACGATAGCATCGTTATTCCTATTCAATATCGTATAAGCCTGTCCCTTTTCGAACCATGCGTTCGCCAGATACCCCGAACGGGGATAATCTACAATCAATTTGTCCAACAACTCTATTTTGCGTTCATGATTCCTCTGCAATCCTGCCATGAAAGCTTTTTGAAAAAGGGCATAATCTCCGTTCGCGACATCGGTCTCTTGGGCCCGGGCATAATACTGCTCGGCATCGGCGAACCGACGGGCGTAATAATAGCAATCGCCTATCCGGGAATAGGCATCGGCAAGCATGCTTCGATTTCCTCCGGTCTGTACGGAGACATACCGGGAAAAACCGTCGAGGGCTTGCGAGAAGTTATGCTGTTTGAATTGACAGTAGGCCCAATCGTACCAAGCCAGCGAATACATTTCGCTCCGCTTGTCCTTGCTGGAAGAAAGATATGCCGAATAATTCCGGGCAGCGATGTCGTATTGTTCCCGACGATATTGGCACTCGGCGAGCCAAAACGCAGCCTTACCCCGTATATCGGTATCATAGTTTCCCACAGCGATCGCCCGGCTAAACAAACTTTCGGCATCGGCGATACGGGCATTGGTGAAAGCCTCCGTCCCCAACTGGAAAAGAATGCGCTGCTTGGCGGCGAGTATTTTCCCGTCGGGCTTCCGTATTTTATCGATAGACGCCAGTGCCGACCGATAATTACGGGTCGTCATGTAAACCTCTACCAAATAGTCGTTAATCTTGTCGGCATAGCGAGAACCGGGAAACTCGTTCAAGAAACGTTCGAACACACCCACCGAGTTATCGAAAGGCGAAGCCGTGCGATCATACAGGCAAAGCGCATAGTTGTAAAGCGCCGTTTCCCGAACCTGACGGTCGTAATTTCCTTGTGAAGCCATCTCGAACGCCATGCGGGCATTATTTTTATCTCCCGCTCGCAAATAGGCTTGCCCGATATAAAGATAAGCATTTTGAGAAAGAGCATCGTCCACGCCGGTCACACGCCCCAAATAATCGATCGCCTCGCTATCTTCTCCCCGGCGATAGGCCATGACACCCATGACATAAAGAGAAGAGCGTTCGGGTTTGCGACATCGTTGCAAATACCTTTCCAAATATTCCGTCGCCGCTTCATCGTCACCTTCTTGATAAGCGCTTTCGCCGAGCAACCGAAGAAGCTCGGTGTATAAGTCGGCATCGGAAGACGGACGGGACAACAACGCTTTACCCTCGGACAATACCTGTGCGAAACGTTTTTGCCCGAAATAAATCTGCAACATGTGCAACCGTGCGGCATAGCCGAAACTCCTGTCGTCCGCCACTTTCGAGAATCCGCTTAAAGCGGCTCTATCGTCTCCCTCGTTCATCTGTATATACGAAAGGTAGAAAGTGGCTCCTGTCCGAAATCTCTCTTTCCCGATTAGAAGCTGAAACAGCGGTTTCGCCGCATCGGGATTACCGGTCTTCAACAAAGAACATGCCGTGCGATATCCCCACCGGTCCTCCTCGTCGCCGGTCAACAAACTCACATTTACCGTCTGATAGGCTTTCAAGGCTTTTGCATAATCTTGACTGTCGTAATAATAATCGGCCAATGCCAACCGAGCCTGCAAAGTATGTTTAGAATCCGGATAATTTCGCAAAAAATCCGTTAACCGCCGTACAGCCTGCGGCGAATAATTGCGAGCTTCCGAAAGAGCGATATACCAGTCGGCCGTTTCCCGCTGCTCCGGCGACAAATCGCCTTCACAAGCCTCTTTCATCACATCGGCACAACCCGCATAGTTCTTCTCTTGAAAGAGAAAGATTCCCCTATCTATCAAAGCCCTGTCATCGTTATAAGCCGGGATTCCCGGCTTGGCGGCCAAAAGCTGTCCGGTGCATACGATTCCACAAAGTATAACTATCGCCCGTTTCATGAACATCTTTATTTTGTATTAAGTTCCGAACTATCCACCCATTTAAATAATTTATCCGACGGTCGTATCTTCTCATCGATACGCATCGAGAACCGCTCTCCTTTTACCGTCTTTTGCACCGGTTTCAAATCGACTCGTATCTCCTCTACCTTGCGGATAAGCGCACCGGTCGTCGGGCCGGTGACGAGTATCTCGTCTCCCACGCTCAACGAACCGCTCTCCATGAGAAATTCGGCCACACCGAGGTTGGAAAAATACTTCACGCCCTTGCCTATATATATCTTTCGTTTCGTGGCTCCCGAGCCATAATTGTGAGTCCATTCGCCCAAGCGCTGACCTAAATAATATCCGTTCCAGAACCCTCGATTAAAGACGGTAGCGAGCCGTTCGTCCCACTGTGCGATCTTCTCGTCGGTAAAGTCGTTGTTCAAATAAGACTCGATGGCCTCGTTGTAACACGAAACGACCGTACGCACATATTCCGGTCCCCTTGCGCGACCCTCGATTTTAAATACCCGCACCCCCGAATCGATCAGTTTGTTCAGGAAATGTATCGTTTTCAAGTCCTTCGGCGACATGATGTAAGCGTTGTCCACTTCCAACTCGTTACCGGTCTCCTTGTCTTTCACTTCGTATGAACGACGGCAAATCTGCATACAAGCCCCCCGATTCGCCGAAGCATTCATTTCGTGAAGGCTCAAATAACATTTGCCGGACACAGCCATGCACAATGCCCCGTGACAGAACATTTCTATACGTACCGGTTCTCCGCCCGGCCCCACGATACGATCCCGCAAAATAGCTTCATGAATACGGGCTACCTGTTCCATATTCAACTCCCGGGCCAGCACCACCACATCGGCAAAACGGGCATAGAATCGCAACGCCTCGGTATTGGATATATTCAGCTGGGTCGACAAATGCACCTCTACCCCTATCTCGCGGGCATAGGTCATAGCCGCCACATCGCTGGCGATAATAGCCGAGAGCCCGGCCTCCTTCGCCGCATCGATAATACGATGTAACAGAGGTATATCTTCGTCGTAGATAACGGTATTGACCGTCAGATAACTCTTTATGTGATGCTCGTTACAAATACGCACGATCTCGTGTAAATCGTCTATCGTAAAATTATTCGACGAACGGGCTCGCATATTCAGCCCCTCGATACCGAAGTACACCGAATCGGCCCCTCCCTGTATAGCCGCCGTCAAAGAATCGTACGAACCCACCGGCGCCATAATTTCAAAATCGCTTCTCTTCATCATCATAAACAAACTATTCTATTTTCCCGGTGATTATTTTTCGTATTTCGTTCAGTTTATTCAATGCTTCTACCGGTGTAAGGTTATTGATATCGACCTGTAAAATTTCGTCCCGAACCTGTGAAAGCACAGGATCGTCCAGTTGGAAAAAACTCAACTGCATGCCGCCTCTCGACGAAGCGATTTCGGCGGTAGGCTTGGCGATACCGTTCTGGCGGTTCTCCGACTCCAACTGTTTCAAAATCTGGTTGGCCCGCTTGACGATGCTCTGGGGCATACCGGCCAGCTTCGCCACATGGATACCGAAACTGTGCTCACTCCCGCCGCGTACCAATTTCCGCAAGAATATCACCTTGTTGTCGACCTCTTTTACCGAAACGTTATAATTGACAATGCGTTTATATGTACGCTCCATTTCGTTCAGCTCGTGATAATGGGTAGCGAACAACGTTTTGGCTCGGGCTTTGGGGTGCTCGTGTATATGCTCGACAATAGCCCACGCGATAGATATACCGTCGTAAGTACTCGTTCCCCGCCCCAACTCGTCGAACAGGACCAAACTCCGCTCCGACAGATTGTTGAGAATATCGGCTGCCTCGGTCATCTCGACCATAAAGGTAGATTCGCCGAGCGAGATATTGTCCGATGCCCCCACACGAGTGAAAATCTTGTCCACAATCCCTATCTTAGCGGCCTCGGACGGAACGAAACTTCCTATCTGAGCCATCAGAACAATCAAAGCGGTCTGGCGCAACAACGCCGATTTACCGGCCATGTTGGGTCCCGTTATCATCATGATTTGCTGCTTGTCGTTGTCGAGCTCGACACTGTTGCTGATGTAGGGTTCGCCCGGCGGCAACTGTTTCTCGATAACCGGGTGACGTCCTTCCTTGATGTCGATAACCAGCGAATCGTTTACTTCGGGACGAATATACCGGTTTTCCACGGCCGACTTCACGAACGACAACAGGCAGTCGAGCCGCGCAATGAGATTGGAATCGAGTTGTATGGCAGGAATATACTCCGTCAATGCAAGAATCAAATCATTGAACAACTGCGTTTCCAATGAAAGAATCTTCTCTTCCGCCCCCAAAATCTTCTCCTCGTATTCTTTCAACTCTTGGGTGATATAACGCTCTGCGCTCACCAACGTCTGCTTTCTGATCCAATCGGAAGGAACCTTGTCCTTGTGAGTATTGCGCACTTCGATGTAATACCCGAATACGTTGTTATACCCGATTTTCAAGCTGGGAATACCCGTTTTCTCGCTCTCGCGCTGCTGCACATGCAACAAATAGTCTTTCCCCGAATAGGAAATCTCTCGCAACTCGTCGAGTTCGTCGTTCACACCCTTGCGGATAATTCCTCCCCGATTCACCAAATTGGGCGCATCGGGATTAATTTCATGTTCGATTCGGTCCCTGATGATCGTACAGCAATTCAGTTGCTCCCCGATACGTTGCAATACAGGTTCATCGCTCTGCTCGCAAACAGCCTTGATAGGCTCTATCGCCGACAATGCCACTTTCAACTGAACCACCTCGCGAGGCGAAATACGCCCCACCGCCACTTTCGAAATGAGGCGTTCCATATCGCCTATCGTATCGAGTTGCGGATCGATAACCTCCCTAACTTCGGGGTGGCGGAAAAAGAATTCCACTCCGTTTAACCGATCCTCGATAGGCTTCACATCTTTCAACGGAAAGACAACCCACCGTTTGAGCATACGTGCCCCCATCGGGGTGACAGTCCGGTCTATCACGTCGAGCAGGCTCTTTCCCCCTTCGTTCATCGGAGAAAGCAATTCGAGACTCCGCACCGTGAATTTATCCAATCGCACATATCGCTCCTCCTCGATACGAGACAGCGATGTAATGTGCGAAATCTGCGTATGCTGTGTAATATCCAAATAATGGAGCAGAGACCCCGCGGCGATAATGGCGTTGGGCATATTGTGAATTCCGAAACCTTTGAGGTTTTTCGTCTCGAAGTGACGCAATAAGCGATCCGAAGCGGCATCCTCGGTATAAACCCAATCGTCCAATTCGAAAGTAAAAAAACGGGAACCGAAATGCTCCTCGAACAATTTCCGTTTCGTGCGTTCGAACAGCACCTCTTTCGGAGAGAAATTGCCCAACAGCTTGTCCACATAGTCGAAATCTCCCTCGGCGGTCAAGAATTCACCCGTCGATATATCGAGAAAAGCCACACCCACTTTGTTACCTTTCCCGAAATGAACACCCGCCAAGAAATTATTCTCTCGGTGATCGAGAATATTGTCGTTAATCGACACGCCCGGTGTCACCAATTCCGTAATGCCGCGCTTGACCAATTTTTTTGTCAGTTTCGGGTCTTCCAGCTGTTCGCAAATAGCCACCCGTTTTCCGGCACGCACCAATTTGGGAAGGTAAGTATCGAGAGCATGATGGGGAAAACCGGCCAACTCCACATACTGGGCGGCTCCATTTGCCCGGCGAGTCAATGTAATCCCCAATATTTCCGATGCCACCAAAGCATCGTCCGAAAACGTTTCATAAAAGTCTCCCACCCTGAAAAGCAATATCGCATCGGGATGCTTGGCTTTCATCTCGATATACTGTTTCATCAGCGGAGTTTCGACAATTTCCTTGGCCACGATATATTTCTTTTATATTCGTATGAATAATCCCGTTTAAGAGAAACAAAGATAACATTTTCGACCGGAATTGTGAAATTAAAAAAATGTAAGAAACTGTTTTTATTTTTTTCTACTCCTCACTTCATCGCTGCCACTCCCCCATTCCCCACTCTCCCCTGTGTTTCGAAAAACAAAAAGTCAGCTCTTAAAAACGACGAGTAAGATTTATGCTTCTCTATTGAAACAGCTCTCTCCCTCCTCCCGCCAGACCTTGTAACATTCGAAACATTTCGCTCCTCCCCTTGCCGTGTCCCGTAGCACTACGGGTTGTTTTACAACGCAAAATATAGGAGAGGTGGCACGTAGGGACGGAGGGGTTAAAGAAATACCAGCAGTAAAAGCAACAGAGACAAGACTTCTCCCCCCCGCTCATCGTAGATGAGATGGGACGAGTTCACCACCGACAAACTATACTTTCAGGAAAATATTTTTCCGATACAGAAAATAGAGGAAGAACCAGCAACAAGCGACATATCCTGCACGAAGGACGACCGCACCGGCAGGCTCACCGGCACATTCTCCCACCCATTGGGATATACCTCCGAACAAAAACTTATTCATGTGAGAAAATCCTACCACCTGCTGCGCCAGATAAATCGTTATCGAATTTAGTCCTATCACTCGGAAAAAGAGAGTCCACGATTTCCACCCTTTCACATCGACGATATAATAGAACAAAGCGAACAACAAGAACGAAAGTCCTCCCACGAAACAGGTAAACGAACTGCTCCAAAGCATTTTGTTAATCGGGAATACGGTATTCCAAACCAGCCCTATGGCGACCAACACAACCCCGATTCCCGACAAAAGCAAACTCTTTCTCTCTCCGCTTCCCAAGCGGGTGGAACGGACGATTTCCCCCGCATAAATTCCCAATAATGCCGAGACTATCGCCGGAAGCGTGCTCAGTAAACCCTCCGGGTCGAAATTACCGTATATCAATTTCCCCGGCAAACAATGCCGATCGATATATCCGACCAGATTCCCTTCGATAGAAAGAGGGGAAGCCCCCGCAGCATCGGGAGCCGGCACAAAGGCCAACAGCAACCAATAACCCACCAAGATAAAGACAATCAAACCATATTGTACCGACTTTTTCAAACTCATGTAAATGAAAGCCCCGAGCATCCACGCCAGCCCGATACGCCCCAAAACGCTTGCCAAACGCACATCGGGGAAATTCAACTGTAAGAATCCATTATACAAGAATCCCAGCAAAACGAGGGTGACACCCCGGCGGAAAACCCTCAGGTAAATATGTTTGTCGCTCGATCCGCTCCCCCTTTGCTTGGCCAATGAAAACGGGAAAGATATACCTGCGATAAACAAGAACAAGGGGAATATCATATCGTGTTGGGTAAACCCGTCCCACGGGACGTGCCGCATGTGCCCCGCTATGACATCGCCCATCGCCGTCGGGTGCAAGGCATTCAAGGCGACTACCAACGGGGCGAAACCCATAATAAAAAGCATATCGAATCCCCGAAGGGTATCCAATGACAACAGACGTGTGTTTTTCTTTGTTTCTTTCTTTGTTTCCATATCCGAATTTTGTTTTTCTGTATAGTATACAAGCAACTCGGCTCGTTTATCCAATGATGCGTTATACTCCCTAATCCGCACCCGCAGCGATCCCGATCGAATGTATGTCTCTGCCTATTTCGACAACAGCTTTTTTATCCGTTCCACATCGTCTTCCCGTTCCGGTGGAATAATTCCCCGTCGATAGAAATCTTCGAAATCCGAGAGAAAGTCCTCTTTTAGCTCTTCCTTGTATCGCAGGTATATCTCTTCCGCCTCGGCATATCGACCTTGAAGAAGAAGGGATGCCGCAAGATTTGTATAAATAGTATGATGAGTAAAATCATATTTTGATCCCTCACGGGCATACCGTTCAGCTTCTTCAAAATTGCCCTGAGCGAGAAATAAGAATGAAAGGTTATTGCACGCTCGTACTAAATACGGCTCGTACACTTGTGGATTCACTGCCGTAAGCCGTTGATAAACCTCCAAGGCAGAGAGATACATCTCCTCGCTATCCTCATAACGTTGGATATTGTAATACAAACAACCTAAGTTATACTGAGTATCTGCCAAATCCGGCTCGTACACCTGTGGATTCGCCACGGCAAGTCGTCGTCGAATTTCCATGGCGGAAAGATACATCTTCTCGCTATCCTCATAACGTTGGGTGTCGCTGTACAAACAGCCTAAGTTATATTGTGTCATTGCCAAATCCGGCTCGTAAACCTGTGGATTTGCCGCTGCAAGCCGTCGTCGAATTTCCACGGCGGAGAGGTGCATCTTCTCGCTATCCTCATAACGTTGGATATCGCTGTACAAAAGACCTAAATTATTTTGAACCATTGCCAAATCCGGCTCGTAAACCAGTGGATTCGCCGCTGCGAGTCGTCTATAAATCTCCAAGGCGGAGAGATACATCTCCTCACTTTCCTTGTAGCGTTGGGTATCTCTGTACAAATTACCTAAGTTATTTTGAGCCCTCGCCAAATCCGGCTCGTAAACCTGTGGATTCGCTACGGATAACCGTTGATAAATCTCCACGGCGGAGAGGTACATCTCCTCGCTCTCCCCATAACGTTGAGTATCTCTGTACAAAAGACCTAAGTTATTTTGTGTCGTTGCCAAATACGGCTCGTACACCCGTGGATCCACTACGGATAACCGTTGATAAATCTCCACGGCAGAGAGATACATCTCTTCGCTCTCCCCATAACATTGAGTATCGCTGTACAAAAGACCTAAATTATTCTGTGTCGTTGCCAAGCCCGGCTCGTAGGCCTGTGGACTAATGGGCACAAGTCGTTGGTAGATGTCTAAATTTTCTCGATAACGAACTTCCGCCAAATCGTATCGTTTGTTTGTCTGTAAAAAACAACCATACTCAAACAAACTTTTTGCCAACTCTTCCTCCGAAAGGTTGGCACGGGTCAGCTCGATACCCTGCTCATAGGCATGGCAAGCCAATTCGAAGCGACGAGGCTCTGCATAGTCTGTCATCAAAGCCTTTGCCCGCAAAACATATTCCTCGGCCAACGAGCGTGTCTTTTGAAGTCCCGCCTCGATAAGCGACCGACCGGAATCGACCAGTAGTTTTCCTTGCTCTATCTCTTTGCAAGCCTGAGCGGCATCGGCGGCGATATCTTTTTCATTCAAAATCTCCACGACCCCTTTGCTGTTCCCTCGCTCGAACATCTCTATCGCCAACCGTTTGCGCTCGCTCACCGGCGTTCCGCTCCCGATCAGCTTGTTGATGGATAGAGCAAGATCGAACAGCCGGCTCTCCAATCGGTTGAGACTTTCCCGTTTCTTGTATAGTTCCGCCTGTTTCTCGTCAATCATCGGTTGGAGCTCGGCGACACCGGTCGCTCTCAGTCGGGCGATCTCTGTATTCAATCGGGCGATGGACTCTTTCAACGAAAGGTATTCCGGATTCTCGGCGGCAAAAGAGAGATTGTCCAGTTCGGCTATCTTGTGGCCGTAAAGCGAAACGACTCCGTTCTCTATCTTAAAGTGGTTACCCTCGGTTACGGAAGCGTTGCCCGATACCGATGGAATGATCCGCTCCAACTGCATGACAAAATGCAACTTCATGGCATCGTCGGTAGCATAGTTGCACCAATAATGCCCCACCCGATCGAACAAATCTTCCTTGAATCGTTTCAATGCCTCGTCTTCCATTTCACCTTCTATCAAGGCTCGAATATAGACAAATGTCTTGGGGTGACTCTGACTCTTCACATATTCGTCTAAGGCTTGATTGAACTCCTCTATGGTGTATTCTCCCGCTTTGCGATGAAACATACAGATACAAATATCGCTGGCACGTACTATGCGGTTGTAGTCGTCCTGAGTACGGCTTCCGGTGCAAAATGCCGAAAAATCTTCCCAACGTCTGCACCTTATGCGATACCCCCGAGGCTCGAAAATTTCGTCCAAAGAAGCCACCAATGAATGGAAGCTGTTACGGTCGTTTTTCAACTCGTCGCTGGATGCCAAAAATACGGTTATGTTCTTCATATCGTTATATCTGAGTTTCACTATACTTTAATATAGGTCTGCAAGACAAACAATTTCTACCTATCTCCCCAATTCTCCCGGTCGAGATTTCGGTAATTCACCGCTTCGTTGATGTGTTGCACCTGTACCCCTTCGCTACCTTCCAAATCGGCAATGGTACGTGCTACTTTCAAAATACGGTCGTAGGCCCGTGCCGACAGGTGGAAACGGTTCATCACATCTTTCAGCCGTTTCAATCCCGCCTCATCGGGGACAGCGAATTGGTTCAGCAGCCGGGTAGTCATTTGGGCATTGCAATGAATGCCGGGATAGTCGGCAAAGCGTGCGGCTTGAATTTCTCTTGCGGCAATGACTCGTCGACGAATCGACTCGCTCGACTCCGCCGGACGGGTGTCGGAGATTTTCTCGAACGGGACGGGAACGATCTCCACTTGTATGTCTATGCGGTCGAGCAGAGGGCCCGAAATTTTTCCCAAATAACGTTGTATCGTTCCCGGGCTGCATATACACTCTTTCTCCGGGTGGTTATAATATCCGCAAGGACAAGGATTCATCGAAGCGACCAACATCACCCCGGCGGGATATTCTATCGAGTATTTCGCACGTGCTATCGTTATCTTGCGGTCTTCGAGCGGTTGACGCATCACTTCGAGGACTTGACGTGAAAACTCGGGCAACTCGTCGAGAAAAAGCACCCCGTTGTGTGCCAATGAAATTTCACCCGGCTGGGGAAAAGTCCCGCCGCCCACCAACGCTACCGGCGATATGGTATGATGCGGCGACCGGAACGGCCGTTGCGACAACAGCGAACTACCCCTCTCCATGCGTCCGGCGACCGAATGTATCTTGGTCGTTTCGAGTGCTTCCTGCAATGTGAGAGGCGGTAGTATAGAAGGCAACCGCTTCGCCATCATCGATTTTCCGGCGCCCGGAGGCCCTATGAGTATGATGTTATGTCCGCCGGCCGCCGCTACTTCGAAAGCCCTCTTGACACTCTCCTGACCTTTGACATCGCTGAAATCCAAATCGAAATGGGTATATTCCCTGAAAAATTCCGCACGAGTATCGATTACCGTCGGTTCCAGCTCGATCTCCCCGTTCAGGAAACGAATCACCTCGGTGATATTCTCTACGCCATACACATCGAGATGATTGACTACCGCAGCCTCGCGAACATTGGCTTTGGGAATAATCAACCCCTTAAAGCCCTCCTCCCTTGCCTTGATAGCTATGGGCAACGCCCCCTTGATAGGAAGAATGGAGCCGTCGAGAGACAACTCCCCCATCAACATATACTCGCTCAATTTACCTGTTTCTATCTTCTCGTCGCTCGCCAAAATCCCCACGGCCAAAGGCAAATCATACGCCGCCCCTTCCTTGCGTATATCAGCAGGCGACATGTTCACGATTACCTGTTTCCTCGGAAATCTGTAACCGTTATGTTCCACGGCCGAGACAATTCGCTCGTGGCTCTCTTTCACGGCTGCATCGGGCAATCCCACCATAAAGAAACGGATACCCTGCGAACAGTTCACCTCGATAGTCACTACAAGAGCATCGATACCCTGCACGGCTGCGCCAAAAACTTTCACCAACATAGTAATAGATTTTGCAATAATAGGTTATGGTGTTACTAAACGTTCGATATAAACCCTCGAAGAGTCGGGCGAAAGCCCTCGGGCGACAATCCGCCCCAAAGAATCGGCGACCAACAGATAAGGTATGCTTTGGATATGAAGCTCTTTCACCCCCGGATAAAGATAACCGCCTTTCGCCCACCGCCGGGCCCATACGGCCGAATCGGCCTCGATTCGCTCCTTCCACACGGCGCTGTCCCTATCCAGCGAAATTTCCACGACCTGCACCAACGAATCGTATCGTTCTGTTATCTCCCTTAAAAAGCCGCTGTACCTCTGTGTTCCGGGTGTCTCGGCAGCCCAAAAACAAAGCAGGGTCGCTTGGGCTTCTCGGGGATTCAGTAGTTCGGTCGTATCGGCCACCGTAGTCAATGATAAATAAGGTAATACGGTGTCACTCTTCTGTATGGTTTCAAATTGTCGATACATTTCCAATGCTGCGGCCGGCGGAGCCGACAGTACACGGTCGTCCAACAAACCGATCAACGAATCGCAAAACGCATCGCTCGCCCTTCCCAACACATAATCATCTAACAAAATAGCGCTCACGGGCGAATCTTTATGTTCGCCTACATACTTTGCCACAACGCCTTGCAGCTCCTTGCTCAACTGCTCGTATCGCCGGGTTCTCATTCCCGATGCCGAAATGTTCCTTTCTGCCGACCAAGACTGCAACAACTCTTTATTCTCTTGATTGAACTTAAACAAATCCTTATTTAGAGAACTTCCTTTCACTCTCAACCCGAAAGGATCCTGCCCGTCGCCCGACAATTCTATCCGGTCGCCGTTCTGCACATATATCTTGGTCAAGGGCGTTTTATCGAAATAATAAAACTGTATGGGAATAACTGCCGAAGCCGAGTTTTTGAATGTGATAAAACCATTCTGCGGACGAAGCGTATCCACGACAATGCCGTTTTCAAGACCATAAACGGCATAAATAGGGCGTCCTCCTAAATTATTGATAGTTCCCTCCACGACAAACTCGTTATCCTTGCCGCCGCAACCCGACAGCAAAAGGACACAAATACACAGTACCGCACCTATTTTATTCATGCAAAAAACATTTTCATTTCTTGCAAATGTACTGGATTTTACGGGAGGAGCAAAACAATATCCGGGCAAAACAAAGTATAAAACCCGACAACAATGGAAAAACCGGCGAAAAAGAACGACCTTTTTACCTATAAAATAAAGCCGATATAGCATATATTTGCACAATTATCTATATCGGAATGTATCGGATATAGATGCGGTTCGAAATAAAAAAATGAACAAGTTCATTTTTCATTTCTCCCACCATTTGTTATATTTGTATATGAAACGATTGTTTATCTTACTGCTGATAGTTCTGCTCTGCATTCCGGGTTTTACCCAAATCCGAAACGATGTTCCCCGATACAATCCCGACAGCGTGCGCAAAGAGCTGGACAAAAGACCTTATTTTTCACTATACAAAGACAACTACTTCATCGGGGGTACGACCATCGGGAGCAAACCGACCAATAAAAATTCCGATGTAAAATTCCAACTAAGCATCAGCCAGAGACTTACAAAAAGTAAACTTCCATTCGACACCTACCTCTTTATAACCTATACGCAAAAAGCTTTTTGGAATGTCTTTCAAGAATCTCTCCCGATGTACGACCTCAATTTCAATCCCGGCATAGGGCTATCGCATCTGGTCATACATCGAAATAGACTTATCGGACAAGTCTCGCTCCTGATCGAGCATGAATCGAACGGGAAAGACAGCATTTGGTCTCGCAGTTGGAATAAAATCTCGTTTATGGGTGCGCTCGCCGTCGATCGCAATGTAGAACTTCAATTCAAAACATGGATACCTATCATCGACAGCGGGAACAACCGGGATATCCTCAAATACTGCGGTATTTTTCAATTAGCAGGCAGTTACATAAGCGACAATCGTCGGTTCGGGGCTACCGTTATTCTCACCAAGCGGAGCGGCTGGAATTTCAATTTCAACACCGTTATCGAACTGAATGCCCGCTTATTCCCCAACGAAAACCAATATTTCTTTATACAATATTACAACGGTTACGGCGAAGGACTGCTCGACTATAACAAATTCCATTCTCGCCTGAGAGTAGGGTTCGTCATCAAACCCCAGAATTTCAGCAATTACTGATTCCTCCTTCACACATAGCTTTTTCAGTTCAGTAGAAAATCCGTAGGGTAGGCATGAATTTTAGCAATGAATCACTTGTCGACAAACACATTCCGAACTTTTCGGTGAAAGGTTGATTCTTGCTTAAATTTCTGTACAAAGCGTACTACACCTCCCCTGCCGTGTCCGGTAGTATTACGGGGTACTATGTTAGCCATATAGAGGAGACACCGAAGAAACAATA
>OGMP01001352.1_pt1 | contig 19626 bp, 16 predicted proteins | sample 1573261 | NCBI WGS metagenome assembly OGMP01 (sample SAMEA2581878, study PRJEB24529) | metagenome | biome: Human gut stool | place: China | collected 2011 | reverse complement strand
TTGCGGCAATGTATCCATATCCCGTTTCCGGGCGTGTCGGTTTCATTCCCAGTGTGACGATGGCTTCTGAGTGGGCCGTAAACTCCAACGCCTGACTGATGCACCGTTTAAACTCTTCCTTGTCGAGTACCAGCGCATCCGAAGGGGTGACTACGATGTTTGCCTCCGGATACTGCTTCTTGATTTTCCAGCATGCATACGCGATGCAAGGAGCCGTATTTCTGGCTTCCGGTTCTGCCAGAATGTGCTGTGTCGGAATCTCCGGCAATTGTTCCTTTACGATGCCGACATACTTTTCGGAGGTAACCACCCAAAAGTTTTCTTTCGGGCATACCCCTTCAAAGCGTTCTGCGGTTAGTTGTATCAGTGATTTCCCTACGCCCATCACATCGATGAACTGTTTGGGATACTTTGGTACGCTCATGGGCCAGAATCGGCTGCCGATTCCGCCAGCCATAATTACTACGTGGTTTTGCATTTGTGCCTTTTGTGTTATTATTTAGTTGTATATTTATTTTTTAGATATTCTTTTAGAGCTGTATGGTCATAGTTAAATTGTTTCTTTATTTCAAAAATCTTGGCATCCACCAACATTCTGTACCAAAATCCTTGTAAAATATGCCATACAAAACCTTCTTTTCCATCAAGAAATCCGCCTTTAAGAATATACCTTAAGAAGAAGTTGATAAATGGTCTAACGAATAGGGGAGTCTTAATGTATTTGATCTTTAGCCAGCGTTTCCGTTGTTCTTCTGTACCGAAGAATTTTGGTACAACCTCTTGGGCTTTTGCATCCAAACCATATTCCATCATCAGCATGTCCACCATTTCGCGGGTAGCATATCCGTTATGCTTCTCCGTCCACCAAGTCAAGTCATTCAAGTTGGCGTCCACCTGATTTCCTTCTTCTATGGTAATGGTGGTTCCGTCAAATATCCGGATGTGTTCATCCATCCATCTATTTTCACAGTCTCCATGACCTTTACGGAAAATTTTGAGATGGTAGGAAGGATACCAGCCTCCATGTAATAACGGCTTTCCCATAAAGTCAATCCGTTTTCTTACATACACTCCATTTACGTTTGCCGGACAGTTGTTTAAAGCATTTTTAACGGCTGTACCAATGTTTCCTTCCAAAAATTCATCGGCATCAATACGCCATATCCATTCCGACTGAATGGGGCATTGATACACTCCGTAATTGAACTGAGTGGCATAGTTTTTCCAAGGATTCTTGTAGACTTTTGCTCCTAAACTTTCCGCTATTTCGCAAGTTCGGTCTGTACTTAATGAATCAATTACTAAAACTTCATCACAAATTCCTTTCAAGGAATTGATGCAACGTGTAATATGCTTTTCCTCGTTTTTAGTGAGGATGATGGCGGCTATTGAATTATTCATCTTTTATAATTCTTTTTTTTATAAACTTTGCAGGATTTCCCGCATAGATACTCCAAGGTTCTGCATTTTTAGTTTGCACACTACAAGCACCTATGATTGCTCTTTCTCCAATGTGTATGCCTGGACAAATAAAAGCTTTAGCAGCTACCCAAGCATAATCATCTATGATTATATCTTTCCAGTATAAGGTGTGACGTGGAGAAGTGTAATCGTGAGTTGCTGTACAAAGATAGGCATATTGAGAAATGGCTACTTTGTTTCCAAGTTTTATTTTCCCTGGATTATAGATAATTGTGTATGGACCAATACAAGTACGGCAACCAATTTCTAAATTCCATGGAGCCCAAATTTTACTTGTGGCATACACAATGCTGCCAGAACCAATTTTTGCTCCAAATAATTTTAGGATAAAAATCCTCCATTTATTAAAAAAAGGAAGGTTGAATGGGCGAAAGAAAATGGTGCAACACACGTTCCAAACCAATCTTTTTAGCTTGTTCCCCATTGTATAATTATCTATGTATTTTTGATATTGTTGCATACTTATTTCCCTAAAATTCTTCTTAGTTTATTAGCAATTGTTGGACCACAATATTTCTTTACAAACAATTTGCATTTTTCGCTAAATGTAGGTTGAAAGAATCCCAAAAGTTCTTCCCAATCATTTGTCTGTTGGAATTGTTTCCAAAAAATTGGCGTTTGAGGATTTCTTTTAGCTGAAAATCTATAATTCCAGTTTCCTTCATAGGCTTCTTGCTGTGTTCTTGGAACAGAAACTAAATTTTCTTTTATTCCTGCGTCATAAAGGATATGAGCTTTTTTTGAATTTAATGCAAGTAATGAGATTCCATAATTCCTTTCTTGTTCGTAATCGAATTTTTGCCTGCGCCCTATTCCCCAAAAGTCAGCAATGGTAAAATCAGATTCTCTTTGTAATCCATTTGACTGACATTCATGGCAACATGGGCGTATGAACATATCGTGTAGCATGCCGTAGAAATAGCTATTTTCATCATTCATAAAGATTTTCTTTCCTTGATTTTGGAAATAACCAACTGTTAACACGCCATTATCCCATCCGTATTGTTTATCTCTAAAATTAAAATCAACTAGTTTATCGTTGTATTTTTTTTCAAGCCAGTTAATATATTTCTTAAAAACAGAGGGTGAAGGGACTCCGTGGCAAATGAAATCTATGGTAATTAAGTTTTCTTGTAATTTTTTGGGTAGATAGGAATATAATCCTCTGATATGGCATGAAGTTCCGGTAAAGAGGACATTTTTTCCTACTCTTAATTGTTCCTTAATAAGTTTGAAAGAATCATTGACTTCCGCCTGCACATATTTGGATCTTCTTAGTCTGTCTAAATCCTCAATATTTTCCACGTATTGATAGGTTAAGGTTAAATCTTTTGAATATGCAGCTCCCCATACAATACCGCCATTCTTTAATATATATTCAGCTATGGCAGAAAAGACACCTCCCGATGAACTTTTCAAGCGGATATCCATATTTTTATGCCAGCATGCATATACTGTAGGAGAGGGGTTAGTCGTTCGTTCGGATTCATTTATTGGACATTTCTTTTCGCATAATAAACAACCTATACATTTAGTCGAGTCAATTTGCGGATATAAAAAACCTTTTTCGTCTTTTACCATGTTGATTGCACTCTGCGGACATATTTGTACACATGTAGCACAGCCTGTACAATCTTTTTTATTACATAATATAGGGAGTCGTTTTTCCATCATTAATTTTCTATTGCATTAATAAGATATTGTTCAGATGATTCTTTTAAACTATTAATTGCGGTCTCACATTCTCTATAATCAATAGCCGGACCTGAAATAAATACAGTGTCTTCATACCTTATTCTATCAATATGCAGGGTGTTAAGCAAAGATGTTTGTCTGGAATTATTCTCTACATTACGTTTAAGGATAGTGTAGAAGTCTCTTTCAAATAATATAGAAAATACCGTTCCATGGAAAGAATTGGTAAGAACTATTTCTGCTTTTTCAATAAGTCCAAGAAAATCATCTGGTGCGGCGTCTATTATATCTATAATATTATCAGAGGGCTTATCTTGCTTAAATGCTCCCTTGCATATACGTACTATCTGTAAACCAGTTTTATCTCTTAAGGTGAGTGCTGTTTGCTTGATGTATTCTGAATCTTTCAGTACATAAAGCAATATGTATTTCCCGTTTGGAACTTTGTCATATTTTGCAACTGTCTGCCATTCGGTTTTGGTAAGTAGTAAGGTTGGATCAACTACCTTGGTAGCGTTTCTTCCCGAAACAGCCTTTACTATTTTCACTCCTGCATCTTCTCTGACACTTATTGAATCGAGTCCTTGTAGAAGTTTGCTATATTGTGCCTTGGCGGATTCAGGTAGTTCCTTCACTCCAAAACTTGAAGCATAACTTATCTTCTTCTTCCCTCCAGGTGCAAAAGAAACGAAGTATGGACTCAGATTTGTGTAACATCTGGGATTCCAAACTTGATCACTTCCCACGCAATATACATCGTATATGGGGGGATTTTTATATAACTGAGAATAGGAGTAAAAACATTCTTTTGAAAAGTGGGTATTTCTTTTATGAAAAGAAGCAAATCCATCCTTCCTTTTTTCATTAGCTTTCTTATAAGGAATACTTTTTATACTCTCATAAATAGGTAGGAGCCATTCCTTTATTCTGTTTTTTAGGGGGTATGGATAAAATGGCATAGAACATTTTTCCTTTTTATGTTTTTTGTGTTTATAAAAAAGATAATCTATGATTTCAGCGTCATATCCCATTAGACATAGCTTTTTTTGTAAAGCTAATGCTTGGAGTTCAGCACCATAGTTATTGACCTTGACAATTGTTATAATACCAATTTTTTTCATCCAATTATTTTTTTGTATAGTAAAAACATATCATAGGCAATTTTTTTTGTAGAATATTTATTTTGTATAAGTTTTCTGCCATTAATGCCCATGTCCTTGAGTTCTTCTATGGATTTTGAAAGAAAATCTGTTAAAGCTTCTGTGAGTGCTTTAGTATTAGTATCAATCCACCATCCGCAATGTGCCGTATTCAGTTCTTCCCACGGGGTTCCTTTAGTAGTTATTACGGGGGTACCACAGGCAAGAGCTTCTCCTACTACTATACCAAAATTTTCAGAATAGGTTGGAAGTACGAAAACATCGGCTTCTCTGAAGAGTTTCCATTTCTTTTCGCCATAAACGCCACCACAGAAGTTTACTATTCTTTCTATACCTAATTCTTGCACTTTGTTTTTAAGGGAAGCAATGTAATTGGCTTCTCCTTCTCCTGCAATATTTATAGTATAACCTATTAATTCTCCTTTTAGGATAGCTACAGCTTCAAGTAAGAACTCAATACCTTTTTTTATATGTACTCTAGATAAAAATAGGATATTCTTTTTTCTTTCCCAATTGCTTTTCATTATTATATTATCGACATCAATTCCATTAGCGATAATTTCAATATTATTGTTATATCCTAATTTTAAAAGATTATTTTTTTCACTTTCTGCCGTGGCATGAATGCAGTTTACCTTTACTATCGCTGCCTTTTGATAGAAGAGGAGGGCTGGTAGTTTTTTTGTCCAGTAATGTCTTTTTAGAATCCAAGGTTCTAACATTCCGTGTGGAGTAAGGATAACTTTATAACCTAATTTTTGTGCCCATAATTGAGCCCATGCACATTGAGGTAACCAACAACAATTTACATGAATAAGGTCAGGATGAATGGTCTTAAGTAATTTAATCCATTCTTTCTTCATTTTTCCTTTTTTTTTCCAACTACAAGGAATGAATATTGTTTTTGCATAATTTATTTGTAATGGATTTTGAGTTGGGGCTGTTACAATATATAAATCTACTAGTTTTCCTAATTCGTTAGCTAATAGTTGCATGTAAGAGGCAGTACCCCCTGAAGCCCTATCAAGACTGGGAATGAAATGGATTATTTTCATGATTGTAATAGACAATTAACAAAATATTTAGCAACATTTTTTCCTTGTATTTGTTGAGCTTGTTCTATACGTTTCTCTGTATTAGCTCTAATGTTTGTGATGTTATCGGTTATATATTGTAGTGCTTGTTTTAAGTCTGAGATTTTATGACATTTATATATATATCCATCCTTAATACCCTTTATTAAGGCTTTTGCTCCGCATCGATCACTTACGATTACATAAAGTCCTAATGTTATAGCTTCATTGACTACTGCACCCCAACCGTCATGTAATGATGGGAGAATTAGAATATCATGTTGTTGCATGAAAACAGGTATTTTTTGCATTGATTGCGTACCTAAAAAATTTATATTAACATGATTCCGATTGGCTAGGAGTTCCAATTTCCTTTTTTCTTTTCCATCCCCTATAATGGTAAAATCGATATTTGAATTGTTTTTAAGAGCTTCTATTACGATTTTTACATTTTTTCGTGGGATAAGACTTCCTACAAATAGTAGTTTGATTCTTCCAGAAGGAATGGGAGACGAACGTTGGATATTTTGTGTTACATATTGAAAAGGAAAAACATTCCATTTTTTTGATATATTGCGGTAATAATTTACAGCCATCTCTCCAATTCCAAATATTCCATTAATTCTTTTTATGAAACGATAATCTTGCAAATAAAATCGTATATAATGCATCCATAGTGGTTTATTGTATGTATATGGAGGTTCTGTGATAATATAACGATGTACTTGGTATTTTAAACTTAATTTAAACCAATGGAATACATCTTTATCGGCTCTTATTCCAGAGAATATGCAAAAAATATTTGATTCATTCTCTAACAATTGACATACTTGCTCATCATTTGGAGTCAAAAAATATTTGATATTCGTCCCTTTTAATAAATTTATGCTATCCCATCCCATATCTTTTCTGATAGAGTAATCAACTCTTGGAACTATTAAATACACTCCTTGTACCTTGGGGTCATTTATGCATTCACTAATATATGGAATTTGATGTGGACTAATGCAATTTTGAAAAAAAATAATATTCATACTATTCTTTTTTTTGATTTATTTTATTGGCATAATATAGCATAGAGTCATCATATGTATCATTTAAGTCATACTTGTCAAATTGTTGTAAATCATATATTCCAATACGGTCAGCTAATCCTCTCGCTCTTTTACGTAAGAATTCAGCTTTAGATTTAGTAAAGTAATGATTGATTCTTAAATGTTCATATTGATTTATTACATTGTACCATGCGTACAATCTTTGTCCATTTTCATTTATTGAAAATGCACCTAATTTATATAAAGGAAAATGAGGACTTATGTAGTCTTTTACCATACGTGGATTACATATTGTTTTTATGTGGTGATTATAACCTCTTTTGGCATAAGAGGAATATAAAAAACGTTCGATTACCAAACCTTCTTCCTTTTCGATTTTATTACTTGAACCAAATATGCACCAGTTAAGACCAATACCACAAGCTCCTTTATGAGATTTTATTAAATTGTCTATATAATTATATAGATTTTCGTTTTTGTTATCAAAATAAATGAATTCGTCTAAGTCAATGAAGGCTAAATATTTACATTCGTTCTTGGCTCTTCTTATGGCATCATTATATGCCTCAAGTTGTTTAGATTTTCCTGGAAAATAGGTGTATGAGACAATGTTAGATTCTATATATGGTGTTAAGATGGTCTTTGTATCATCTTCACTTTCATTGTCATAAATGTAAAATCGATTAATTCCTATAAGTTTATGGTATTCTATCCATTCTTTTATATAGTATCCTTCATTTTTGCAAATTGTCACAATTCCAAGGGGATATTTAAAGCATATATTTTTTTGTTTGATTTTTTCTGTTTTTTGAATTAATATATGATCTATAAGTTTTAAGATTCCCCATCTTATTAAAAAGTATGGAAGGCATAATGTTAATATTATATTTGATAATCTTTTTGATTTAAAACTTCTTCTGATTCTCAAACAAAACATAATGTTATAATAATAACATTGTATCTTAATATTTAAGACTGTAAGTTTAGATATTTTCATTTTTTTTAATGATTTTCAATAAGTGTTATTGTTTCTTTCCATATATTCTCTGAAAAGTGATTTGCTAAATTGTTTCTATTGTCTTGATAGAAAGCTAGTTCACTTTTCTTCATAGATAGTGTAGCTTGTATTACTTGTATTAGGTTTTCTTTATTATATCGTGCTTTTATATATTTGAAATCAATTAATTCTGGATAATCTATGGTTGATATAATAATTTTATTATGTGAAAAATATTCGAGGATTTTTGATGGAAAATTATTATTATTTTCTGGTAAATTTGGATTCCTGAAATTTAGGCAAAAATCTATTTTATCGAATATCTTTAAATATTCATTATATTCAAGCATTCCCATATAATGTATATTAGGATATTTCTCAAACTCTTTAGGCATTGTTCCAATGCCACTAATATATAATTCGGCATTGGGTAATTCTTTAAATACTTTGAGGGCCATATCAAATCCTGTTACAGGTGATAATGTTCCTGAAAATAAGAATTTATAATTTGTTAGTGGAGGAATAGTTTGAGAGATTTTATGGAGCGGTAAAATTCCAGCGAGGACTTTTTTATTTTTATTATTTATAGAAGTGCGGGCAGATAAGCTAATAATTCCACTAGATGTTCTAATTAAATGTTCAATATAGTTTTGTAAAGATAATTTTTTCCCAGGAGTATGATCTGCTAATATGATGAATATATCTTTTTGAAAAATAAATCTTAGAACTATATATGACAATAGATTGGAATTACACAAATTGTAGTACCAAATATATGTTTGATTTTTCGCCTTAAATGCAAGTTTTATGTTGCATATGATGTAAAAAAATAGACTTGATAAAATATTTTTTCCTTTATTAATTATGTAATCAATATTTTCTTTTGGTAATTCTTTTCTATTAGTTTTATAACTTGGTGGCCAGATGGAATATATTTTATCAAATTGTATATATTCTATCAGGTTGCGGCAAAAATTATTTGAAGCTTGTGATGCTTTTAGTGGTTTTATTAAATCGTCTGGGATAATTGTACAAATTAAACACCTACTTTTTTTTCTCTTCATAGTTAAATAATGCTAAAATTGATGTCTCTAATTCTTGGTTATTATAGGAAAATAAATTTATGTTTTTCTTAAGTATTTGATATTTTTTAGTTTCTGTAATGAGCTCAATGATAGTATCACTAATTTCGTTAAAATCACATATGATTCCATTTTCATGATTGTTAATAAATTCATAACTTGATGGGAAGTTAGTACTTACTATTGGGAGATGTAATATTTTAGCTTCATTAATGACATATGGACATGCTTCTGATATAGATAAGCATGCATATAGTTGGCACTGTTTCATTATCGCATATGGATTATTTGTCGGTCCTGTTAGCGTAATATATTTCTGCAACTGAAAATATTTTATGTTGTTAATCAGCTCTTTACCTTCATTTGTATTGTAATCACCAACTATGTACCAGTGAAATTTTAAATTTTTCTTAACAAGTTTGTCTGCAATAGAGGGAATCTCTTTAAATCTTTTAATATAATCAATTCTACCAACAGAAATGATATTAAATATTTTAGGATCTATATCAAATTTTAGATTATTTGTATTAGATGCTTTGTTTAATATAATTTGAGAATTTACTATATTATAAATGAAAATAGATCTATTGGATAATTCTGGCATAACTTTGTTGAAGCTATTGAGTGTATATTTCGATACACATACAATCTTATTAAATTTATAATATAGTTCCTTGTAATGTTGTGGTACAACACTGTAATCGCAATGTATCCATGCTATTTTTTGGGGTGCTTGAATATAACTCGCTAAGACTGTTGCGATACCTTCTTGAAATGCAATAACTATATCGTATTGGTTCTTGTTTATATTTTTTGCTACTTTCTCACATAGATGTAGAGTGAAATCCTTATTTGTTAATTTATATAAATTTCTTGTGATTTTTAAGATACCAGATTGAATAATCTTTCTTCCCGATTTTTCAATTGGATTTATTAAATTATATAATTGGCTGTTATTATTAGGAACTAAATATTGTTTAAAGACACTATAATAAGGATCTTTTTTATTGTTGTCTATGCTGAAGATACTTATATTATAAGGTTGTTTTTCTAGGAATTCTAATATATTTTCTAAAGCTTTATTAGTTCCTCCATGAGATAATGAAGGTATTATAAAAATTATTTTTTTCATATTGTAGTTTTTTTGTTATGTATTGCTATTATAAAACTTAAGAAAGTTGGATAAATAATGGATGAAGATATTGGTGGTAATGTCATGAATCCTATCATGCTATAAATTAATAATATATATATTCTATTATTAGCTTTTATGCTATTATAAAGAAGACTCATAAGATATATAATAAATAATAAACCTCCAATAAACCCATAATCAAAAATATACCATATAAATTGGTTGTGTGGTGATAGAAGACCAGAGTAGCCTAATATCGCTTTTTTGCATACTTCTAGCGCATAAAAATCCCCTCCACCCAAAAGTATAGTAAGTATATCTAATTGAAGAAATCTAGAAAAACCAACTTTCCATATATCAATACGTCCGTTTCCCGAAGTTACGTCATCTTCGGTTAGTCTAGCTATTATCGTATTGAATATTCCCAATTTATATGCAATAAACAAAACTAAAATTCCAACAAGAAAGATGAAAAATTTGTTAGAACGGTTGATTTTCGATGTTAAATAAAGTAGAATAAGACTAAGTGATAAAGCTATAAATGCTCCTCTTGAGGCAATTGTCATTATGCAGACGAAGGAAAGTATTATATTTACACTATGTATAATGAACAGTTTTTTATTATTGAATAAGCTGAATTCTTGAATTATATAAACAAATGATATGATGATGCCAAAACCAATGTTTAGTGCAGTCATATTGGGATCATTAAAAAAGGCTCTTTCTGCTCCAGATGAGGTTTCAATAAGTGCTGTTGACATATTGGAGAGAAAGTATAAAGAAGAGGTTATGCATGCTAATGGGAATATAGCTAGAAAATTCTTTACTGTAGAATAATTTATGAAGTAAGATGAAAAAACTAATATAAAAAGTAATGAAATAACTCCATTTATATTTGTATTAAGGTTAAATAGGTTAATAAGTAAGGTATATAGAATAAAAAAAATAAGAAATTTAGATGACTTTATATGTTGTAATAAGATTCTTCTTTCTTTTTTTTTGTATATCCCCAACATTATTATGCAAATCGATAATATAAATATAGGTTTGTTAGGAAAATATCCCATAGGTGTTATCATATTAGATTGTATAAAAGTAAATGATACCAATAATGCTGGGAATAAATCTTTGAATTTAAATAGTGGAACAATAAAAGCAATTAAGAAAATCATTCGTTTTCCTGTAGGAGGAGTTTGGTCGATTGAATTCCACGATAGCAGAATAAAGGTTAGTATAATATAGTAGATACTTAATCCTAATATAGTTGTTGTATTATTTTTTGTAGACAATTGCTTCATGTCTTTTTATTTCTTCTTTGTTAAATCTGTATTTTAAAACTTTTGCAGGTACTCCCCCTGAAATAGAATATGGAGGTATTGATTTTGTTACGATAGCTCCTGCTGCGATAATGCTTCCTTTGCCTATTGTTACACCTTTGAGTATGGTAACGTTCATTCCAATCCAATTGTCTCCTTCAAAAATTATATCTTGATCATTTTCTTCTAATTTTTCTTCATCAGTAACCATATCAATAAATTTTCCAACTAAATTTGTCCGATGATCTCCTCCTCTGATAGAGACGTGTGGCCCAAAAATAACATGGTCATTTATTATTATTTTAGATCTAGTAGCAACAAAGTCTGCATTATATCCAATGGAAACATAGTTGCCTAAATAAATATTTTTATAAGTAAAGGTACTATCATAAGGTGAAAAACTAACATTTTTTCCACATTTCCCAAACTCCTTTTTTTTTACAGGAATATAAATTTTATTATATAATCTTTTTATCGCAAATTTTATGTCAATCATAAGAAATTATTATATTCGGTTAATAATAGTTGCAACTTTTCCTAATTGGTTAGTAATTAAGAAGTTTATGACTTGATATTTACCTTTTGATTTTAATTTATTGTTTACTATGATAGATTGAATTTCTTTTATATAATTATTAGCATTTGATGTATTAGAATAAATCCATAACTGCATACGTACTAGCCCAATAAAAAGATGTTTCTTAAAAAGAAGAAAATCTTTTTGCTGAACATAGAATTGGGTAATACGGTGTGCAATATAAATTAGGCTTTGGATACTTTTTTCTGATATTTTCTTTGTGTATGAATTTTGATTACTATATTCATAGTTATAGACGACTTCATTAAGGAAATAGATATTTTTTGCGAAATATGAAATTCTAGATGTCACAGCAAAATCTTCTCCAAAATTGTATCCGTCAAAAGAATTTATATTATGGTGTGAGAAAAGTTCTCTTTTTATTAATTTTCCCCATAATGTAAGGTCTATTTCATTCCATCTTAATATGGCTTGAATATACTCAATTTTGTCATATCTATTTTTAGGTCTCTTGAATATTTTTTTACTTGAGTTAATAATAAATTGGAAATTTCCTATGACTATATCAGCAGACGTTTCAATTGCTTTCTTTACCATTATTTCAATTGCATTAGGTTCTAAATAGTCATCTGAATCTACAAATGAAATATATGTTCCTTTTGAATTTAAGATACCTGTATTTCGAGAGGCCGCTAGTCCTTTATTGGACTCGTGATTTATAATTTTAATATTAGTCCTTTGTGGATATTCTTTTATAGTTTCAACTAAAATAGAAATGCTATTATCTTGCGTGCAATCATTTACGAATACATACTCTATATTGCGATATCCTTGTTGCATTAAGGATGTAACACATCTTTTGATGTATTTTTCCACGTTAAATATAGGAACTAAGATAGAAACTAAAGGTTGTTCCATATTTGCTTTTTCTTTTTTCTTAAAAAATGAATAATTTGATTTTTTATACTGGGCCTTTTCTCTAGAAGATTGTATTTTGATACTACTTCTTTCGGAGATAAATTGAAAAAGTCATTATAAATTTTATTTCTTTCAGGAGGGAATTTATCACCAGATATTATATTATGATTTTCAATTGTAGCTTCGGCTAAAGTTTTTTCTTCATCAATGAATAAGTGTTTTACCGATTTATATAATTTTTCTCCTTTAATTGTATTTAATAAAATACAAGAAATTCCATGTTCATAAGTAATACATGAAGATGTTTTGTTGGATATAATGCTCCAAAAATCTCCAATGGATATATCTCCTTGCCTAGGAATTCTAGAAAATTTGCAGTTATAACAGCTTTTTCGGTGTAAAAATCCTTTAAGATACGCTCGTATGTAGTAATCTCTATCTGTATATCGTGGATAATGAATCTTTTTATTTGATTCATATTGTGAGACAAATTCAGTTGTTTGAGTATTTCTAAATTTGTATGCTGTTATTGGATATTTAGAAATTTTTTTGCAATAAGCATTAAAGATTTTCTGAGATGGAACTCCATGACAAATTATATCTATAAGAAATAGGTTTGGATAGTCTTTAGGATATAAGTATTGTTTAAGTCCAGCTATCTGGCACGGAGTTCCAGAAAATAATACGATATTATCTTTTGCTTGTAAGTCTAATTTGACTTTTTTATAGACATCTCCAATATAACTTTGTAGGTATTTTGAACCTTGTAGTCTATTTAAATCCTTAATATCATTTATTCTTATGTGGTTGAGGTATAATTTTTGATTAAATGCAGCACCATATACAATACCTTTTCTTTTTAGTACATATGCCGCTAAAGTTGTAAAAATTCCTCCAGATGCACTAGTCTTCAGTATATTTAAATCTTTTGTTCGTGCAGCAAAAATTGTAGGATTGATAGAAAAATGTTCTGATTGGAGGGTCGTCCCTTGTAGAATTGGGCATTTTTTTACACATAGTTGGCAGTTTATACACAGAGTCTCGTTTATTTGGGGGTATAAAAAACCTTCTTCATCTTCTTTCATTGTAATAGCATTATGCTTGCAAGCATTATAACATGCCATACAGCCAGTGCATTCTTCGTAAGAACATAATGTTATCATTTTTCCAAGGCTTGTTTTAAGAAATTTAAAGATTCGAATCTAAAAGATTGTAGTTCTATGTCTGTATTTTGTGAAATAAAAAGTTCTTTTTCCTCAGGGAATTTATCACCGATTTTTATTAATCTATTGTTCATATTGACTTTATTTAATAGACTCGTTATTCTTTCATCATTACTGTTATTTTCAATGATTGAATATACAGGTTTATTAAAGTTGATGGCGAATGCTGTTCCATGGAAAGATGTTGTAATCATTAAGTCACAATAATATACTAAGTTTAGGAATTCTATGGGGCCCACATCCTTATATACTTTTCTATTGGGTTTTAACTTGTTTATATTTTTCCCGTCAATAAAGATTATTTTTCTATTAGAAGTTCTTTCTACGTAGTTAATAAATGTATCTACGTATGGGTATGGGTTATATGTATATGATAATATATAACACAATATATATTTTTTTTTGACGATAGGTTTATTTATAAATTTTTTCCAATCATCAGATTTTAATAAAAGTGTTGGATCACAAACTAATTTTGTATTATGAAGTCCTAGTGAGTCTAAAATTTTTATGCCTGATAATTCTCTAACAGATATTGAACTATATTGATGCAAATAATTGTTATATATGGATAAATTGTTTTTAGTTATCTCTTGAACCCCAAAGCTAGATGCATAGGATATTTTTTTCTTATCGTTAATCCATGAGAGAAAGTAATGTGGATCGTTAAAACAATATCTTGGATTCCAAATTTGATCACTTCCACTAATATATATATCAAACTCTTTACAATTGTTTATCGAATCAAAAGTCTTATATGGAATTGTTAGGTTTAAATACGTATTTCTAAATTCTGCAAATTTATTGTCTATGATATTTCGAAATTTGTCTTTTTCGATGTAATGAAATATTTTGTTTATTATACGTTCTCCTATATTTATATGTTGCTGTGCATATACGTTTTTACTAAGTCTCATTTGGTTTAGATGGTAATCATTAGGATATTTATAATTAATTATTTTACAGTCGTATCCTAAGGTTCTAATTATTTCTTGTAAAGCAAAAGCTTGCAATATTGAACCATAATTGCATATGCCATGTATTGTTATAATTCCAACTTTTATATCTTTTTTATCCATGTATTTTATGATTAAGTTTCTGAATAATGAATATTCTTTCATCCTTTTCTAATCCAAAGAGGAAAATAGTAATTATTGAGCATATTATGCATAGAAAGGTGCTTATTAAGAAATGTAATGTTTCATTAAGCCGTAGAAATTGAAAGAGTAATGGAATAGGTATAGATATTAATATTACATATGCTATCTTCATAATAACTTTTTGGGAGAAATATTTCATAGAAAATGAAATTTGTTTTGATAGAAGGTATAATCTTATGTATAGACTTACCAATGATAGGAATATTGCAATAATAAATGTTATATATGGTTCAAAACCAACTTTTAATGCTATATATGAAAGAGGAAGGTTTAATATTAGAATTCCTCCAACAAGAATCTGGTATACTTTAACTTTTCCAGTAGCTAAAAGTGTGGTTATTAATGGATATGACAGAGATTCGATTAACGTTTGTATTATTATTAGTTTTAAAAATAAGACAGTATAATCGGGAACTTGTCCTAGCCATAAATGCAGAATATAATATGCTTTAAAAAATAATGGAAATCCTAGTAAGAAGAATAGTAATGCTGAATATTTTGCACCTTTAATAATTAGTTGACTTAAATAATTGGTTTCGTTTGATGCGTAGGCTTTTGTGATTTGTGGATTTAAAGCGACTTGGAAGTTTGTTATGAAACTGTTAATAGCATTATTTACTTGCATTGTTATTGCTCTTGCTGTGTTAATAGCAACTCCGCAAAAAATGTTAAGTAGAATATTTACCCCTTGTTCTTTAAGGATAATAGCTAAAGCTCCTATAAGATTCCAACCTGAGAAAGATAATAATTGTTTATAAATATTTTTATCAATAATAAATCTATAAGAGCATTCTTTGAAATGTATTTTACAATATATGTTATAAATTAGACGGATAATAATAGCAATTAACAGAATAAGTATAGCATATAAGATCAATTTATCAATTGAAAAAATATTTAAACTGAATATAGCTAGAAGCTTTAAGCAAGCTTCAATTATGCTGATATAAGCAAAGGCTTTCATTTTTTCTTTAGAAATGATAAGTGCATTATAAGGGACACTTATTATCGTAAAGAAAAAAGAAACGACAGAGCATTGAAAAACCCAATTAGCTGCATATAGCCGTTCTTCAGGTATATTAAGTTTATAATTTAGCATATAATATCCTATTATCTCAGCTATAATGAGAATTATAAAGGCTAGGATAAAATGGATTGTGATTGTAATGCTAAATAATTTGTTTAATTCTTGTGAATCACCTTTTCCAATAGCAAATGAAAAGAAACGTTGTGTTGCTGTTGCTAGTGTACCATTAAGAAAACTGAATAAAGTTACAACTCCACCAACTACATTATAAATACCGTAATCTTCTATCCCTAATGTATTAAGTACAACCCTAGATGTATACAAGCTGATTCCCATTAGGAATAACATGCGAATATAGAGCAAAAGGGTGTTTTTGGCTATTCGTTTATTATTTTCTATATTAGGTGGTGCCATTTAAGTCTATTGTTTTTATTTTTGAGTTTGATAATTATTCTTAGGAGTATGGTGATTGTTGAAGCTTATTATTTATTTTGGTTATTACTGTATCCATATCCATAGCCATACTTTTTCCCATAGCCGTACTTCCCGTATTTACCGTATTTCCCATAGCCGTAATAGTAACCATTTTTGCGTTGATTCATATCGATACAGTTAATTAAGGTACATAGATTCGGCAGTTTCTGCTCTTTTTTAAGTTCATTGATTAGCTCGCAATGACTTTTATGGGTATAACCAGCTCTACAAATGTAGACACTTAATTCTGCTACACGAGAGATAAGCTGAGTATCTGTTACCATACCGATGGGAGCGGTATCTAAAATTACGTAGTCAAAGTTTTCCTTTAAGATTTCAATTGCTTTGTCAAGTGCCTTGCGTGCTACTAGTTCTGTGGGGTTTGGAGGAACGGTCCCCCCCGGAAGAATATACAAGTTGGATGAGACCGTAGAGGGTTGGCACAAGGAAAGTAAGTCGGTGTGTTCCGGATCAGCCAGATATTGGGTGATGCCCTTTTCTTTATGGGAAATCTGAAATACTTTATTCAGGCCGGGTTTGCGGATGTCGAGTCCTACAATTACCGTCTTTTTGCCCATGAAGGCAAAGCTGCAAGCCAAGTTCCCGGCGGTAAAACTCTTTCCTTCACCCGAACTGGTGGAAGTGAAGAGGATTACCTTTTGCCCTTCCTGCAACATGTACTGGATATTGGTACGCACGGAACGGAATACTTCTTCCATCAGTTCGTTGTGATTTTCGTGGACGACAATCGGATTTTCTTTGGTATCTACCATGGGTACGTCACCCACTACCGGTACATCGGTAATTTTCTCCACATCGGCACGGCCTTCAATTTTGAAACGAAGCAGGTTGCGCAAATAAATAATTCCCACAGGGATTCCAATGCCCAGTACCAATGCAATTAGGTAGAACATCTTTTTGTTCGGAGATACTGGCCCCGTTGACATCGCTTCTTCTATGATGCGTCCGTTGGTAGCGGTAGAAGCCAAGGTGATGGCATTTTCTTCCCGCTTTTGTAGTAACAGCAAATACAGACTGGCCTTGATTTCCTGCTGGCGGGTGATGCTCATCAGTTCTTTTTCCTGGGTAGGTGCATTGCTGATACGGGTAGCATATTTCTTACCTTCGCGATCCAAGTCAGACTGGGTGATAAGCAAACCTTTTTCTACATTGTCTACCGTAGTTTGCACATTGGTGCGAGTGGCGCGAATACCAGCATCCAGTTGAACCACGGCTGGGTTGCTTTCATTGGAAGTGCGAAGTAAGCGTTTACGCTCAATTAGTAAGTCATTATATTTCACAATCAGACTGCTAAGTCCTTCGTCCGCTAACCCTACATTGGAAGGAATCACTTCCATCTCATTTTTCGGATCATTGATATAACTTCTCAAGAAGGCGATTAATCGGAGTTGAGTGGCATTTTCAGCCTGTTTCTGCTGATAGGCAGAATTTTCCTGTAGAGCAAGTTTTGCATCGGAACTTAAATCGGTCAGTCCGGCCTGTTGCTTGAAACTGGCCAGCTGGCTTTCAGTGGTACCCAATTCCTGATTGATGATGCCGATACGATCGTCAATAAATTGTGCGGTTTTGGCAGCTACTTCGTTCTTGTCGTTATTGGCATCTTCGTTGTATAGGGCCACCAACATATTGATAAAATCGATGCCGCGGCGTGGATTGCTGTTCTGGAGATTAAGGGCAACGATGGTAGTCGTTTTGGAAGTGGGTTCACTGCTCAGGCTGGCCGTATAGCCGGAAGCTACAGCGGTAGGAGAAACCACAGTAGCCGTGATGGTACGCGTTTGATCTACTTGAGCCAGCGTGGAGTCACTGTTCGCTGAAAGGGTAAAGACACCCACAGGGGTGGTCAATACACCCGGAAGTTGGTCGAAATGTTTGTGAAGAGTCACTTTGTCAGCGTTGCGACCAGAGTAATAGCTGCCTTCCACATCCACTTTCCCATCGGGAGTGCAGGTCATCTCCAAGGTTACCGGGCCAAAGAGGCGGTCGGCTTCTTCGGGTGTGGTCCATACCTGCACTGGAGAAGTTTTGTACAGATCGGCTGGATAGCGGAAAGCCTGTGCCTCTTGGTAGTTGATATAGAGGTTCAGTTTATTGACAACCTTCTTAACCAGGGTGCGGGAACGGAGAATCTCTACTTCGTTGTCGAAATTGCTGGCCATACTGAGCATGCCCAAATCTTGCATGGCCTGCATGGGAGAAGCAGACGGGTTTTTGCTCTGGTCGCCCTGTTTAATCAGCACGGTGGCATTGACATTGTACACGGGTGCCTGATAGCGCAGATAGGCATACATGACGATGCCCATCACGATGACGCAGCCCAGAATCCAGGGCCAATACATCAGGTATTCAAAAAACAGTGCCTTGTAATCTACTGGTTTTTTATCTTCCGGCTGGAAGCCGTTTTCGTATCTTTCGTCACTCATAGTAAGCGTGGATAAGTGTTTTTTATGGATTCTTGTTTTTATAATCTCTTTCTTGTCTTATTCTATTTGAATACAGTGACCAACAGGCTGGCGATAGATACCAGAATGGAAGTGGCACTGATCCAGATGGTGGTGCTGTTGCCGATATCGGAGTTCCGTGCCTTGGTCTTGTTGGGGGTCACGTAAAGGATGTCATTCTGCTGGAGATAGAAATAGGGGGAAAGTACCAAGTCGGCATCGTTCAGGTTCAGCGTCTGAATCTGACGCTTGCCGTGGGCATCCTCACGGACCAGTTTCACATTGTCGCGTACACCATACACCGTCATGTCGCCGGCCATGGCCAAGGCTTCCAGTACGTTGACTTTTTCGTTGGTGACAGTGAATGTCCCTGGCTTGTTGACTTCTCCCAACACAGAAATTTTGTAGTTGACCATGCGTACAGTCACAACCGGGGTTTCTTTCAGGTAGGGAATCAGTTTCTCACGAATCAGGTCTTCGGCTTGGTTTTTGGTAAGTCCGCTTATTTTTAAACGGCCTAATACAGGAAAGTCTATTTCTCCTTGATTGTTGACCAAATATTGTTGCAAACTAGGTTGTGTCGTTGTGGAATATTTGCTGAGAGATATATTCCCAGCATCTTGTACTGTCAAATTAAATGGGGCAGCTGCCGCAGGGTCCGTGGTATTTACCGTGATACTCAGAATATCCTTGGGCATGATTTTGGCATCATACAAAGGAATTTCTTTCCCATAATTGTTTACTACTTCCGGATTTTGTAAATACGGAACTTTTTGGTAAGACGTACACCCGCTCACCAGCAGGGTGGACAACGTCAGCATACAGACTA
>OGMP01001349.1_pt1 | contig 19691 bp, 10 predicted proteins | sample 1573261 | NCBI WGS metagenome assembly OGMP01 (sample SAMEA2581878, study PRJEB24529) | metagenome | biome: Human gut stool | place: China | collected 2011 | reverse complement strand
GTTTATCTTACCGCAAGCGGGCACGGGCGGATATGGAATCCGCCCCTACGTTTTTTTGCAGCGGCAGAGTCCCCTCGCAGAGGCGGTGCCCCGCGTGGAGTTGTCTCCCTTTGTCGAAAACGAAATCCGTAGGGGCGCATTCTATATGCGCCCGCGGAGGTTTGCCTTGCCGCAAGCGGGCACGGGCGGATATGGAATCCGCCCCTACGTTTTTTTGTGGCGTGCGGAGTCCCCTCGCAGAGGCGGTGCCCCGCGTGGAGTTGTCTCCCTTTGTTGAAAGCGAAATCCGTAGGGGCGCATTCTATATGCGCCCGCGGAAGTTTGCCTTACCGCAAGCAGGCACGGGCGGATATGGAATCCGCCCCTACGTTTTTTTGTGGCGGGCGGAGGCCCCTCGCAGAGGCGGTGCCCCGCGTGGAGTTGTCTCCCTTTGTTGAAAGCGAGATCCGTAGGGGCGCATTCTATATGCGCCCGCGGAGGTTTATCCTACCGCAAGCGGGCACGGGCGGATATGGAATCCGCCCCTACATTTTTTGTGGCGGGCGGCCAAGGGGCGCGTTTTTGCCTGTTGTGCGTGCAAGCGGATTTATTTCCGCTTGCGCCTTGTCAAAAACCATCTTATGTGGTATACTATTTCTCTACAAGTCCACAGGCAAACCCGGTGCAAACCGGCGACGCAAAGCTATAGGGGCCCATCGGGTCAGCCAGTTGCCAACAAGAAATTGTTGTTTTACTGCCGCCGGTAGCTTCGCGTCCTTTTTGGGGCAGGAGTTGACGAGGGTGAAAACACATCGCTACATCGGCGGCACAAAGCAGGGCATCTATAACGCCCTGCTGTTTTCTGCTGCCCGCGGATATTGTTTAATACGGTCAGACAGCGCTTTCAGGTATGGGTCCGCCATGCCCTGAAGGCGTTTTTTCCTGCGTCACAGCCTATATAGCAGACCGTCAAAGAAATAAGGAGAAAAACCGGATGAAAAAGAAACCACTGCACAGAATTTCCTCCCTGCTTGCAGCCACGGTGCTGGGTCTGTTCCTGCTGACCGGCTGCGCCGGAAAAAGCACCGAGGCGGTGCAGGCACAGGAGGACGCCGACACCATTCAGGTCTATTTGTGGACCAACAGCCTCTACGAAAAGTACGCCCCCTACGTGCAGGCGCAGCTGCCGGACGTAAACATTGAGTTTATCGTGGGCAACAACGATCTGGACTTTTACAAATTCTTGCAGGAAAACGGCGGTCTGCCGGACATTATAACCTGCTGCCGCTTCTCCCTGCACGATGCGGCCCCCCTGAAGGACAGCCTGATGGACCTTGCCACCACCAACGAGGCAGGCGCTGTCTACAATACCTACCTCAACAGCTTTAGAAATGAGGACGGCAGTGTAAACTGGCTGCCCGTATGCGCAGACACCCACGGCTTTGTGGTCAACCGCGGCCTTTTTGAGGAATACGGTATCCCGCTGCCCACCGATTACGCCAGCTTTGCCGCTGCCTGCAAAGCCTTTGACGAGGCGGGCATCCGCGGCTTTACCGCCGATTATCTGTACGACTACACCTGCATGGAAACGCTGCAGGGGCTTTCCGCCGCCGAGCTTACGACCACGGAAGGGCGCAAATGGCGCACCGCCTACAGCGACCCCGCCGACACCGCCCGTGTCGGGCTGGACAATACCGTCTGGCCGGGCGCCTTTGCGCGTATGGAGCAGTTCATCCGGGACACCGGTCTTACGGCAGCGGACTTAGAGCTGACTTACGACGACGTGACCGGGATGTTCGGCAAGGGGGAGCTTGCCATGTACTTTAGCAGCTCCGCCGGCGTACAGATGTTCCGGGAGCAGGGCATCGACGCGACCTTTTTGCCGTTCTTCAGCCAGAACGGCGAAAAATGGCTGATGACCACCCCCTACTTCCAGGTGGCGCTGAACCGCGACCTGGAGCAGGACGCCGCCCGGCGCGAAAAGGCAATGCATGTCCTGCACGTCATGCTGTCGGAGGGGGCGCAGGAGCAGATCCTCGCGGACGGGCAGGATCTTTTGAGCTACAGCCAGAATGTCAGCTACCACCTGACCCACACCATGGAGGACGTGCGCTCGGTGGTGGAAGAAAACCACATGTACATCCGCATCGCCTCCAACGATTTCTTTGCCATCTCCCAGGATGTGGTTTCCAAGATGATCGCGGGCAAATATGACGCCGGGCAGGCCTACCGTGCGTTCAACGCCCGCCTTCTGACAGGGGAAACGCCCGACACAAGCGGCGTTGTGCTGACCAGTGAAACCGCCTATTCCAACGTGTTCCATAAAAACGGCGGCAATGCGTCCTTCTCGGTCATGGCAAACACGCTGCGCGGGCTGTACGGCACCGATGTGCTGATAGCACCCGCCAGCAGCTTTACCGGCAGCGTGCTGCAGGCAGACTATACCCAGACAACAGCGCGCGCCATGATCATGCCCAACGGGCTTATGTCGTACCGGCGCACCATGACGGGTGCCGAGCTGAAGGACACCGTGCGCGCCTTTGTGGAAGGCTGCGAGGGCGGCTTTACGCCGTTCAACCGCGGTTCCCTGCCGGTGGTCAGCGGCATTGCCGTGCAGGTACAGGAGAACGGCGGCAGCTATACGCTGACCGGCATCACCCGCGGCGGCCAGCCGCTGCAGGATGACGACACCGTCACCGTGACCTGCCTGGCAACCGAAAAGCAGATGGCGCCGCTGCTGCAGGACGAAAGCCGCGCGTTTGAGCGCGGGGAGGCCACGGTCAGAAACGCCTGGAGCGAGGCACTTTCCGGCGGCAGCGTGACGCTGGCCGCGCCGGAAAGCTATATTACATTCGGGGGGGGTAATGCGCTGTGGAAGAAGCTAAGCATAAAATAAAAATAAAGCGACATTCCCGGCAAAATTGGTATGCTGCGGTGGCCTGCCTGCTGTCGATTGCGCTGCTTGTCTGCCTTAGCACGCAGTACCTTTCGTTTGTGTCAAAAACCATCTATGCGGAAAGCACCGAGCATTTGGAGGAAGTCCTGCACAAATCCAACAATATGCTGAGCATGATCGTTAAGAAGAACATCTCCTACCTGCATTTGTGGAACGGCTTTCTGAGCAGTGACCCCGATGATGCCAGCACGCAGGCGTATCTGGAGTCAGCGCAGCAGCAGCTTGGCTTTGCCGAATTCTACTTTCTTTCTTACGACGGCAACTACATGACCCCCGGCGGGGAAACGGGCTACTTAGGCTTGCAGACCAACCTCGACGAGCTGCTTTCCGACCAGAAGGACGTTGTGTTGAACACGGCCCTGCCCGGACAGGACCCGATGCTGGTGTTCATCTGCCCCGAAACCAAGGGCATCTACCGCGGCTTTGCCTACGATGCCGTTGCCATCAGCCACTACAACAATGTTGTGATGAAGGTCGTGGACGATTCGTCTTTCGGCGGAGCGGCCAGCTCCTTTGTCATCTACCCGGACGGGCAGGTCCTGATCGAAAATATCGCAGAAGGCTCGGAATCCATTTACAATTTTGTGTCGATACTGCGCGAGTATTCCGACCTTACCGAGGCGCAGATACAGGAGCTTACGGACGACTTTGCGCAGGGCATCACCGGAAACCGCGAGGTGACGCTGGACGGCACAAGATACTATATGGTCTACGAAAGCACCGGCATCCAGAACTGGACCCTGGTGGGGCTTGTCCCGCGGAATACCGTCAATGCCGCCATGAACCGGCTTTGGCAGCGCACGGTGCAGATCGTAGCCCTCGTTGTCCTGTCGATTGCGGCAATGGTCCTTCTGATGGTCATGCACCGGGGCCGCACCAAGCTGCGCCGCCAGAACACCGCGATTTTGTACCGGGATGTGCTGTTCGAGAAGCTGTCCCAGAACGTGGACGACGTTTTCCTGCTGGTGGATGCCCAAAAGCACCGGGCGGATTATGTCAGCCCGAACATAGAACGGCTGCTGGGCCTGACGCTGAAGAGCGTGCGCAAGAATATCGGCACGCTGGCCCTGCTGTACCCGGCGGATTCCCCCGGCCGCACCAAAAATTATCTGGAAGGGCTTGCCTGCGGCGACCAGCGCGAATGGGACACGGAGTTTGTCCATCAGAAAACCGGGGAGCATCGCTGGTTCCATGTGGTTGCCATGGGCAGCGAGGTCGAGGGCAAAACCAAGCACATTCTGGTTCTGTCTGACCGCACCGCCGACAGGCAGGCGAACCAGGCGCTCTCGGATGCCGTGGCCGCCGCCGAAAACGCCAACCGCGCCAAGAGCACCTTCCTTTCCAATATGTCCCACGACATCCGCACCCCGATGAATGCCATCATCGGCTTTACCACGCTGGCGGTCAGCCATCTGGACGACAGGGACCGCGTGAAGGAATACCTTACCAAGATACTTGCCTCCGGCAACCACCTGCTTTCGCTCATCAATGATATTCTGGATATGAGCCGCATCGAAAGTGGAAAGATCCAGCTGGACGAGACCGAGGTCAACCTGTCCGACGTGCTGCACGACATAAAGACCATCGTCAGCGGGCAGATATACGCAAAGCAGCTGGACCTGTACATGGACGCGATAGATATTACCGATGAGGACGTCTATTGCGACAAGACCCGGCTGAATCAGGTTTTGATGAACCTTTTGTCCAACGCCATCAAGTTCACCCCCGCGGGCGGCACGGTGTCGCTGCGGGTGCGCCAGCTTGCCGGCCAGGTCAGCGGCTGCGGGCAGTATGAGTTCCGCGTCAAGGACAGCGGCATCGGCATGAGCCCGGAGTTTGCCCAAAAGATCTTTGAGCCCTTTGAGCGCGAGCGCACCTCCACGGTAAGCAGGATACAGGGCACCGGGCTGGGTATGGCTATCAGCAAAAACATCGTAGATATGATGGGCGGCACCATCGAGGTGCAGACCGCGCCGGGCAAGGGCTCTGAATTTATCGTCCGTGTGCCGCTGCGCATACAGGCAGAGCACCACAAGGCGGAAAAGATCCCCACGCTGGAGGGTCTGAAGGCGCTGGTGGTGGACGACGATTTCAACACCTGCGACAGCGTGACCAAGATGCTGGTCACGGTGGGTATGCGCGCCGATTGGACGCTTTCCGGCAAGGAGGCCGTGCTGCGCGCACGGCAGTCCATCGAGATGGGTGATACCTACAAGGCCTATATCATCGACTGGCGCCTGCCGGATATGAACGGCATCGAGGTCACCCGCCAGATCCGCAGTCTGCACGATGATACGCCTATTATTATCCTGACCGCCTATGACTGGTCCGACATTGAGGCCGAGGCAAAGGCCGCCGGTGTCACGGCGTTCTGCCCCAAGCCGATGTTCCTGTCGGACCTGCGCGACTCCCTGATGACCGCCATCGGGCAGAAGCCGGAGGAGCAGCAGGGCGTATTGCCCAAGGAACCCACCGACTTTGCGGGCAAGCACATCCTGCTTGCCGAGGATAACGAGCTGAACCGCGAGATCGCCGTGGAGATTCTGAACGCCTACGGCTTTGAGGTCGATACCGCCGAGAACGGCGCCATCGCCGTGGAAAAGGTCTGCACCGCCGCGCCGGGGCAGTACGATCTGGTGCTGATGGACGTGCAGATGCCGATCATGGACGGCTACACCGCCACCCGCCGCATCCGCGAGCTGAAAAACCCCGCCCTGGCGGGCATCCCCATTCTTGCCATGACGGCGAACGCCTTTGACGAGGACCGCCGCAACGCCCTGGAATGCGGCATGAACGGTTTCCTGTCCAAGCCCATCGTGATCGCCGACCTTGTGCAGGAGATGCGCAAGGTCCTGTAACACGCGGGGTTTCAGAGCCGGGAATCATACGCAAAGCCAAAACAAAAGACGCAGCCACGCTATTTTACCGTAAAATAGCGTGGCTGCGTTTTTTGTGGGGACGGAGAGGAACACATTTTTCCCTGTTGCGTGTGTAGGGGCGACCATTGGTCGCCCGTCAGCTTACCGCCGCAACGCATTTTCCGGGACAGTTTTCTTGTAAGGCAAGCGGGCACGGGCGAGCAATGCTCGCCCCTACAAATATTTTTTGACAGTCTAAGCCCGAAATATTCCTGCCCGCCGCACGGTTCTCTCCCCCACCGCCTGCGGGCAGAGCCCCCGCGCAGAGGGGGCCAAGAGAGGGCGGTGCCCCGCGCGGAGTTTTCTCCCTTTGGCCGAAGACGAAATCCGTAGGGGCGCATTCTATATGCGCCCGCGGAGGTTTATCTTGCCGCAAGCGGGCATGGGCGGATATGGAATCCGCCCCTACGTTTTTGAAGCGGCAAAGCCCCCGCACAGAGGCGGTGCCCCGCGCGGAGTTTTCTCCCTTTGTCGGATACGTAATCCGTAGGGGCGCATTCTATATGCGCCCGCGGAGGTTTATCTTACCGCAAGCGGGCACGGGCGGATATGGAATCCGCCCCTACGTTTTTGAAGCGGCAAAGCACCAGCCGTCACGGGACGTGACGGCTGGTGGGGGGTTATGACTTTAGGTGGTCGGTGTACCAACGCTGACGGTAATGTACCGTTCATGTCAACAAGAGCCTTTTGGTTTTTAGTGGCTTCGGCTATCAGCACACAGCCACCAAAGAAAGCAACGACCGTTATATTGATGCAGCCCCGGAGTATATGGCATGTATGCAGCAATACAAAAAACGGCGGGAGTCGATACGCAATCAGTTGAACAGTGAATTGTACGAAAAATAAAGAATCGCAGCCATGCCATTTTGTAGTAAAATAGCGTAGCTGCGTTCTTTTTTGGTGGGCCGTGAGGGATTCGAACCCCCACTCAAGCGGTTATGAGAATCACGAAAATCTTAAAATCCCGTTTTTCTTGTGCAACAGTGACAAATAGCATCGGCGCACGAGCAAGAGGCATTAGTTATTATGACGGAGTTTTTAGTCCGATTTCGTAGTGAAAATCAGACTAAATCGCCAGGTTCGTCGCCAGAAAAAAAGCTGGCGACGAAAATCGCCAAAAAAGACTCATTTGGTGCGATTTTGGCGATGAAAAAAGCTACTGTGGATTCGAGGCTTTTATGCCCCACCGTTTTTCTCATTATAAATCGTTCATTTTAGAATGTCAATATCGCCAACAAGGGGGAAGTGTACCATTTTAGTAGAATACCGACCCAGTGTTCCTCTCCCCCACACCCCCTCTCCAGCTGGCTGAAGAAACAGCCAACTGAAAAAGAGAATATCGGCTCTTATAAGTATCTTACCTGTCCACAGGCAAGGTGCTTTTTTAATTTCAAAAATCGGAGGTTATCATGGGTAAATATCAGAAAAACATCGAAGCGGCAAGGCGCATCAGCGTAATGCAGTATCTCGAAACCTACCACCCCGGCGAACTGGTTCGCAAAACGGACAAGGAGTATTGCACCAAGACGCACAGCAGCCTTGTTATCACGCCCGCAAATGGGCTGTTTCACTGGTTTTCGCAGAGCAAGGGTGGCAACAATGCACTCGACTATCTGGTAAAGGTCGAGGGCATGGATTTTGTCTCAGCGGTACGGTTGCTGAACGAAATGACACCGATGCCGGTCTCTGTTCAGACGGCTAAGGCAGCACCTGTGCAGCAGCAGACATCCCGCCCCATTGTGCTGCCGCCTGCGGACAGGAACGCCGAAGTTGCAACGGCCTACCTGATGCACCGCGGTATCAGCCCCAAGGTACTGCGCTACTGTGTGGGCAGCGGTATCCTGTACCAGACCACGCGCGGCAGCTATCGAAACTGCGTTTTTGTGGGCAAAGATGAAAACGGTGTGCCGCGTTCTGCTTTTCAGCGCGGCTGTCAGGGCAGCTATCGCGGAGATGTCGCGGGCAGTCAAAAGCAGTATGGTTTTCTGATTCCTGCCGAGATTGAAACCTGTGATACCGTAGAAATCTACGAAGCCCCTATTGATGCTATGTCCGGCGCAACGCTGCGGCAGTACAAACACGATTCCCCGTGGCGCAGCGTCCACTACTTGGCGCTGGGCGGGTTGAACCATCAGCCGATTGACTACTTTTTGCAGCAGCATCCCGAAGCAAAGCGCGTGTCGCTTTGCTTTGACCGTGACGACCCCGGACGAAACTTCACAAAAATTGTTGCGAAACAGCTTGCAGAACGCGGATATGTCGTACAGGACGCGCCCCCGGCCATAGGCAAGGATTATAACGACTATCTGCTGGCGGCTCGTAGACTTATCAGCATGGAACGGTAAAGGAGCGGCATATGAAAACTATTGCAGTTGCAAACCAAAAAGGCGGCGTGGGTAAAACGACCACCACCGTAAATCTTGGCACAGCACTTGCGGCGATGGGCTACAAGGTGCTGTTGGTGGACGCCGACCCGCAGGGTGATTTGAGCAGCCATCTCGGCTATGCGGGCACCGAAAACGGCGCAACAATCAGCGACCTAATGGAATCTGTTATCAAGGACGAAAAGCCGCCAGAAGTGGTAATTCACCATGAAGAAAAGGTGGATTTCATTCCTTCCGACATTGGTCTGTCCGATATGGAAGTGAGCCTTGTAAACGTTATGGCGCACGAGAAAATCATGGAACAGGCATTGGAGCCGTTCAAGGATAAATACGACTACTGCTTGATCGACTGTATGCCCTCGCTGGGCATCATCACCGTAGCATCGCTTGTTGCGGCTGACAGGGTGTTGATTCCTGTGCAGGCGCAGCATTTCGCCCTCAAAGGTCTGGTATCCCTGTTCAAATCTGTCAACCAAGTAAAGCGCCGTATCAATCCCCGGTTGGATATTGACGGCATTGTGCTGACGATGGTGGACAAGCGCACCAACCTATCCAAAGATGTGTGTGCTGCCCTGCGCAGTGCCTACGGTCATGCGCTGAAAATTTACCGCGCGGAAATCCCTGTCAGTACGCGCACGGCAGAAAGCGCTGCCAGTACACATAGCGTGCTGACCTACGATGCCAACGGCCCGGCCAGTTTGGCATACAAAGCGCTTGCCAAGGAGGTGACGGAAAATGAGAGAGTACGGCAGCAACATCAATCTGCCCTCACTCGATAATCTGTTTTCGAGTGAGCAGGAGCGGCAGGACGCAAAATTAGAGAAAATCCAAATTTTGCCGCTGACGAAACTGCATCCCTTTCGAAATCACCCTTTTCAAGTCCGTGACGATGACGAGATGGACAAAATGGTGGACAGTATAAAAGAATATGGCGTTATGACCCCCGCCATTGTCCGCCCTCGGAAAGATGGTGGGTATGAAATTGTAGCGGGCCACCGTCGCTGCCATGCCAGTCAGCGGGCGGGCGTGGAGACTATGCCCTGCATTGTGCGGGATATGGACGATGATACTGCTATTATTCTGATGGTAGATAGCAACTGTCAGCGGGAGCATATTCTACCGAGTGAAAAGGCGAAAGCGTATCAGATGAAGCTGGAAGCCGTAAAGAGAAAGAGCGGCAGACCGTCAAAAATAAATTCGGGCCAAGTTGGCCCGAATTTTGATGAGCGTCGTTCAAACCAAATTGTCGCGGATGAAGCCGGTGAAAGTGTTAAGCAAGTCCAGCGCTTTATCCGTCTGAACAAACTCACCCCCGAACTTATGAAAATGGTGGATGATGGCAAGCTAAAAACCACTCCCGCCGTAGAACTTAGCTACCTTACCCCAGAAGAACAAGAGGACTTCCTGTCCTATATGGAATCCGAGGGCTGTACCCCGTCACTGTCTCAAGCACAAAAACTCAAGGAGGCCAGCAAGGAAAGCGTACTGACCCCAGAAAAAATCCAGCACATTATGGCCGCCAAGCCGCCAAGTGTAAAGCCGCGTGACCCGCAGCTTATGATTCCAGTTGCTAAAGTTGAGCGCTATTTTCCCAAAGGATTTACGAGCGACCAGATGCAGCAGGTTATCGTAAAACTGCTGGAAAACTATGCCCGCGCCCACCAGCACGGCAGCAGATGAGGGGGACACCGATGACGAGATTATTAGTTGTTGAACCCAGCTACTGCCCTTATCAAGCGGGTTTTCCCAGCGCGATGGTGGCTGCTTCCGAAGTTATTGAAGGCGAGAGCCAAATCCTAAAACCGTTTGGCACACCGCGAATCGGGCTGATATGCAGCAAAGCCCAAAGCCGACTGAAATATAACAGACAGGTCAATGACGAGGGAATTACCGTGCGCGGGCGATTTCTCATCTGCGGGCTAAATGGTGATAAAGTCGTGGGCCTATCCAAAGACCAGGCAGACCGATACAGCCGTCTACTTTTTCTACCGCAAGTCGAAGATATGGCAAGCGGTGAACTGCCCGCCGCAAAGGTACGCCCGCAGGATGAACGCTACGGGAACAAACTATCTTTTTGGGAAAGGTTGGAAAGATAATGGAAGAAAAGACAGATAAAGTAGTCGGCTACATCGAATATCTCGGTGCAGGCGGGATGATCGGTGAAATCGTTCCTTACACAAGCGTGGAAAAATTCAAGGATGAAATTCTGGATTCCTTGGATTGTGGGCGGCCAGTGACACCGGTTGTATTCTCAGATGAACTGGATGAGCCACTCCAATTTGATTCAGACACCTATTTCCCGTGGGGATTTCGCAGCGAAAAGCGAGTGCAAATCCCTTATGAAATCTATCAAACTAACAGGCGAGACCTTGTTTTTATGGAGTATTCTCCTGCGAGGCTCGCTGCCGGAGCAAAGGACTACGAACTCGTGTACAAGGGGCAGATGGAGCGTTGGGAAACGCTGGACAGCATTTATTCACGGCATAATCGGGATGACCGTCCAAACGCCAAAACTATGCGTTCCGTCTCTGTCAGCGATATTATTGTGACACACAAAGATAACGAGACGCACGCTTTTTATGTTCAGCCGATTGGGTATAAGCAGGTAGATAACTTGTTGCCGGAACTTGAAAATGCCACACCGTCAAAAGCAGAACAGCACGAGCGATAAGGAGCAGCCTATGGCTAAATACGAAAATATCCGTGCGCTTGCCAAAAAGCAGCTGCAAGCCGTCACGGAGAGCAGCGACCGCTGGAAAGCATTTTTGCGGACAGCGGCCATTGCTTATAATTATAGTTTCCCGAACCAGCTTTTGATTCACGAGCAAAGCCCCACCGCCACAGCCGTGGCCGACATAGCCTACTGGAATAATAATGCGGGCCGCTGGGTCAAGCGCGGCGCGCACGGTATCGCGGTATTTGACACTCGCGCCAATTCTTCCCGGCTGCGGTATCTGTTTGACATTTCCGATACCATCCCCCGTGCAGAGATTCCCGAAGCGCTGCCGTGGGTCATTACAGACCAGAACTGGCGGCCTGTTTGGGATAAAATCGTAGCGGATAATCACGCTGACAGCATCCAGAGCGCCCTCCTCATGCTCTCTACATCCTGCGTTGCCCAGCGCAGCGCCATGTTCACAACCGCACTGGGAAAAGCGATAGACGGCAGCAGCTTACAGTGGGCCAAGCCGGACGAACAGCGGCAGCTATTTTTACAGCTTATCACCCAAAGCTGTCTGTATATGGCCGCGCTGCGGTGCGGCGTGGATACTGCGCGGCTGGACCTGTCTGCCCTTGAGTCCGTGAACCAGTTTGATACAAACCGCATTGCTCTGTGTTTGGGCAGCGCTTGCCAACAGGCGGCACGGCCTCTCATGCAGCAGATCGGTAGCATCACGAGAGAAATCGACAGTGTTGCACGCGCCGAAAAAGTCCGCTATTATGGTGACAAACAGGAAGAAACCAATAACACCAAGGAGGTCAACAATGGAGTACATGATGGTGAACGGCTACCAAATCCCGGCGCTGACGCTGAACGAGCCGCCGATGCCGGAAATCGGCAAGTACGGCAGCCTGCGGCGGAAATTCCTGCTGGAGAACGCGCCGATGGTGTTCGACGAGATGCTGCTGGAGGGAACGCTGTACCCGCATCTGGCGGAGATGGACAACGCAGTACACCGGCAAATCGAGCAGACGATGCAGACGCTGATACAGCAGAGCACCGCCCCGAACCGGCAGACCGACCCTATGGGCTGGACGCAGTGGATGAACGCCTTGCAGAGCCAAGCCGAGGAACTGGCGATGCAGCAGATTTACAGCCTGTAACACAAGAACCCCAAGCGGAGAGCGATACCACGCCCTCCGCTTTTTCTGTACCCATTTCTGATTTGCCGCCGCTGAGCGATGAACTGATTCTAGGCTTGCTGGCGAAAGAATCCTCCAGCCGTGCCGACAATGCGGCTATTCTGGAATATTTCAATGAGCATCCCGACCTTGCCGAGCGCAGCGCCTTTTGCAAGCACTGTTACAAGCAAATTTATACATATTTGTTCGTGGATGACCATACCGTGGGTTTTATCCGGCATGATATGTACCTTGAACTTTGGGAGGGTAACTATCTTACCAAAACAGCACAGGTCAATCTGACATGGGATGCTGTTGCCGCAAAGATTGCTGACCTTATCGAGCAAGGGCGTCTGATGGTTCCCATCAAGGCTACACCCGTGCAGCAGCAGATGGAGCAGCTTACTCTTACTCCCGAAGATTCTGAAAAGGCAGGGCTGCCGAGCCATGAGCAGCAAGAAAAAAATATCGACCTTGCGGCAGAAGTCAAAAAGTGGAACAAGCCCGTCATTGACGCATCCGGCAAGTACATTACGGAGCAGGACATTACCGATGCACTGTGCAAAGGCGGCGGGTTTGAAGATAGCAAATTTCGCATTCAGCAATATCTCTCTGCACAGGTACTTCCTATCGAGGAAGATCAAGCCCGCTGGCTGAAAAAGGAATACGGCATCGGCGGCGGCACATGGTTCTTCCGTGATGGTGGGCACGGCTTTCTCGACCACATGGGCAAAAATCTTGAAATTACCCGACATACAGAGGACGGCGAGTATCGCCGCGTTTTGAAGTGGAAAGAGGTTGCCCAACGCCTGCGGCTTTTGGTTTACAACGACCAGTATCTGACCGATGCCGAAAAAGCCACCTATCAGGCATGGGCAGCAGAACAGCAAGCCGCTCGTGCAGCGAACGATGCCGCACTCGCCCATGCAAAACACGCCATCGCGGATTTCTGCGAGAATGAGGGGCTAAACGAGCCGAATTTCTCCGACTTGACCCGCGTGGAGTTTGCTTACTCTACCACCGAGGACGATGAGCACGAGATCCAAGTGTATGCCAATCTTCTGCGGAACGAAATCCGCTATGAGGTTGACGGTAACATTGTCCATATCGACTACTTCCAAGATAACCACGAGCTTGCTGCGCAGGGCATTGAAAACAGCGCCTTCTCGGATTTTATCAATACCGCCGAGGGGGAATTTGAAAATCATCATTCTACTGCAAAAAAGATTGAAAAATCACCTGTAACTATCGGTAGCACGGTTTATCTGGAAGATGCCAGACCCTTTACCGTCGAGGAAATCGGCAGAGAAAACATTCATCTGCGGGATGAAAGTTTCCCGCTGGTAGGCCGTGCCGTCAGCCATGAAGAATTTGCGCGGCTGCTTGCGGCCAACCCCAAAAATGCAGCACTATCCGCCCCGGAAGTTCCAAGCCGCCAAGAGCAGCCGGAAGAAACTGCCGAACCCATCGTGGGCGAAGTCATCGAAGAACCCAGCCCCTTTGTGGAGCAGGTTATGGCGGATGCAGAACGGCTTTCGGCAGAAGATGAACCTTACCACCGCGAACCCATTACCTATGAAGCCCCCTATCTGGACAACCTGCCGACAGCACCGCGCGAAAAGTTTGCAGCCAATATTGCCGCCATCCAAAAGCTGAAAGAAATTGAGCAGCGCGTAGCGAACGGCGGCAGCTCTGCTTTTGAGGATGAGCAGAAAATTTTAGCGCAGTACACGGGCTGGGGCGGGCTTTCGGATGCATTCGACCCGAACAAAAGTGCATGGTCGAACGAGTACAGCCAGCTGAAAGCAGCATTGTCTGAATCTGAGTATGAAGCTGCCCGCAGCAGCACCCTGACGGCGTTTTATACTCCCGCCACCGTTATCCACCCCATCTACCGCGCACTGGAGCGCTTCGGCGTAAAGGGCGGAAAAATCCTAGAACCCAGCATGGGCACAGGCGCATTTCTCGCACACGGACATTTTGGCAGCAGTGATGCCAAATTCTACGGCGTAGAATTGGACAGCATCACAGGCCGCATCTCCAAGCAGCTATATCAAAAGGCCAATATCCAAGTAACCGGCTATGAAAATGCGCTTCTCCCCGACAACTATTTTGACTGCGTTATGGGCAATGTACCTTTCGGCAATTTCCAAGTCAATGACCCGCAGTATAACCGGCTGCATTTTCCCATTCACGACTATTTCTTTGCCAAGAGCATCGACAAGCTGCGCACCGGCGGCATCGTGGCGTTCATCACCTCCAGCGGCACATTGGACAAAAAGGATGACCGTGCCCGCAAGTACATTGCCGAGCGCTGCGACCTTATCGGCGCGGTGCGCTTGCCCAACAATGCGTTCAAGGGCAGCGGCACTAAAATTATGACGGATGTAATTTTTCTGCAAAAGCGCGATACGCTGCGCCAGCAGGACGAGCCTTGGCTGCACCTTGCAGAAGATGCCAACGGCATTACCATGAACCGCTACTTTGTGGAGCACCCTGAAATGATTTGCGGCAGAATGGAGATAGTCTCCGGTCCGTATGGCCCGACTTCCACCTGCCAGCCAATAGACCCCGATGCGGTGGACCGTTTCGGAAAGCCGTTGCTGGAAACGCAAATCGACACTGCTATGCAGCACTTGACCGCCACGCTGACAAAAGCCGAAATTCCCATACAGGAGGAAAGCGGCGAGGACACCAAGTACATTGATGCCGATCCCTTTGTGCGTAATTTCAGCTACACGGTAAAGGACGATAAAATCTATTACCGCGAAGGCGCAGTCATGCGGGAATGTAATCCCAACGCAGCATCTGCCGAGCGCATCCGCAAACTGGTGGAACTGCGCGATACCACCCGCGCTCTGATCGATGCGCAGTTGCAGGACTTGTCGGACGAGGAAATCCACCGTCTGCAAGGCCAGCTTAACCGCCAGTATGATGCCTTCCGCGGCAAGCACGGCCTAATCAACAGCCGCAGCGCGGAGTTGTCTTTCCGGGATGACAGCAGCTACTATTTGCTGTGTTCACTGGAAAATGTCGATGAAAAAGGAAACTTTATCAGCAAGTCGGATATGTTCACCAAAAGGACTATCCGCTCTGCACAGATACCCGACCACGCCGACACGGCATCGGACGCTCTGGCACTGAGCATCGGGGAACGTGCCAAGGTCGATATGCCTTACATGATGCACCTTACCGGGAAAGATGAAGCAACGCTTGCTAAGGAACTGGCGGGCGTTATTTTTGTAGAGCCTTTCCGCAAACAGGAGGACGGCAGCCCTGTTTACCTTATGGCGGACGAGTATTTATCCGGCAATGTGCGCGAAAAGCTGCGCATTGCTCATGTTGCAGCCGACCAAGACCCGGCGTTCCGCATCAATGTAGAAGCGCTGGAGCAGGTGCAGCCCAAGGACTTGACGGCGGGCGAGATAACGGTCCGGTTGGGTGTCACATGGATCGGGTCGGAAATCATCAAGCGGTTTGCCGATGAACTTTTTCAGTCAACCTACCGCGAACAGAAAATAGCTGTCCGTTACAATGAATACCTGAATAACTGGTATATTTCCAACAAGAGCCAGGGCAACGATAATATCCGCGTCACGAACACCTACGGCACAAAACGTATCAACGGCTATCATTTGTTGGAGAACGCACTCAACCTGCGGGCCACCAAAATTTACGATACAATCTATGACGAAAACGGCAAGGAGCAGCATAAACTCAATGGTCCTGCCACCGAAGAAGCACAGGCCAAGCAGCGGATGATAGAAGATGCTTTTAAAGACTGGATTTTCAAGGACCGTGAGCGCCGGGAAAGCTTGGTGGCGCTGTACAATGAAAAGTTCAACTGCATTCGCCCCCGTGAGTACGACGGCAGCCACATCCAGTTTTTCGGCATGAGCCCGGAAATCGCGCTGCGGCCCCACCAGCGCAATGCCATTGCACATATTTTGTACGGGCACAACACACTGCTGGCGCACACTGTCGGCGCAGGTAAGACCTATGAGATGGTCGCCGCCGCGATGGAGAAAAAGCGATTGGGATTATGCAGCAAAACACTTGTCGCCGTGCCAAATCATCTGACAGGCCAATTTGCCAGTGAAGCGCTGAAGCTATACCCCAACGCAAACATCTTGGTGACAACGCAGCGCGATTTTGAAAAGTCAAACCGTAAACGGTTTTGTGGCAAAATCGCCACCGGCAACTATGACATTGTGGTAATCGGTCACAGCCAGTTTGAAAAGATTCCACTTTCCGATGCCAGAAAAGCCGAGTTTATCCGCAAGCAAATTGACGAACTGGAGATGCAGTTGGAGAGCATGGACAACAGCGACAGCCGTCTGACCGTCAAGCAGTTGGAAAGTAAGAAAAAGCAGTTGAAAACCAAGCTGTCAAATTTGCTGGACGCCCCGAAGCGGGATGATGTGGTGACTTTTGAGGAACTGGGCGCAGACTCCCTCATGGTCGATGAAGCACACAATTTCAAGAACCTCATGACCGTTACTAAGATGCACAACATCGCGGGTATCAGCACCACCGAGAGCCAAAAGGCCAGTGACCTGTTTATGAAGTGCCAGTACCTTGATGAAATCACCGGGGCACGCGGCGTAACGTTTGCCACAGGCACCCCCATTTCCAACAGTATGACCGAGCTGTATACCATGCAGCGCTATTTGCAGCAGTACACCTTGGAACGCAACGGCCTAACAAACTTTGACAGTTGGGCGGCCACCTTTGGCGAAACCGTCACAGCCATCGAACTTGCGCCGGAGGGCTATACTTTAGTAGGACGATAAATAATGCGTTCCTAAATTGAAAATAGGTTATCAAAGTCGGTTGCAGAATTTCAAAAAATATTTTTTTGATTCTTTGAAAAACAGTTCCGCTTTGTATCCCTATTTTCTCCTATTGGTAGAGGGAGTAATACTTTTAATACCAAAACAGATTACATAAAGAAAGGAGGATAAGAGAATGTCAAGGACTTCAAAGATTACAGCACTCTATGAGCGTTTATCAAGAGATGATGACCTCAATGGTGAGTCAAATTCAATCACCAACCAAAAGAAATACTTGGAAGATTATGCTCGCAGAAATGGGTTCACGAATATTCGCCATTTTACTGACGATGGTTTTTCGGGTGTGAATTTCAATCGTCCGAGTTTTCAAGAACTGATTAAGGAAGTAGAAGCAGGAAATGTCGCAACGATTATTGTTAAGGATATGAGCCGATTAGGACGAAACTATCTGCAAGTCGGCTTTTATACGGAAGTTCTGTTCCCACAGAAAGATGTCCGTTTTCTTGCAATAAACAACAGTATTGACAGCAACAATGCTTCGGATAATGACTTTGCCCCGTTTTTGAATATAATGAACGAGTGGTATGCCAAAGACACAAGCAATAAAATCAAGGCTGTGTTTGATGCCCGTATGAAAGACGGAAAGCGATGTAGCGGTTCTATTCCCTATGGATATAACCGATTAGCAACCGACAAACAAACGCTTGTCGTTGACCCTGTGGCTTCTGAGGTGGTAAAGCGTATCTTTCTGCTTGCCAACGAGGGCAAAAGTCCGAGAGCAATCGCTGAATTGCTTACCGAAGAAAAGGTTTTAATTCCGGCAGCACACGCAAAGGAATATCACCCCGAACAGTATAATGGAACGAAGTTTTCAGACCCATATACTTGGGGAATGTCAACCATAAGAGCGATTTTGAGCAGACAGGAATATCTTGGTCATACTGTTTTGCGTAAGTCGGTCAGCACCAATTTCAAACTGCACAAAAGGAAAAATACCGATGAAGATGAACAGTATGTATTTTATAATACGCACGAGCCTATCATCTCGCAGGAACTTTGGGACAGCGTTCAGAAGCGAAAGAAACGAGCCAACAGAACAGCGGCAAGAGGAACGCACAGCAATCGTTTAAGCGGTTATCTGTTCTGTGCTGACTGTGGCAGAAGAATGACCTTGCAAACGCATTACAGTAAAAAAGACCGTTCGTTACAGTATTCTTACCGTTGCGGTGGGTATGCCAGCAGAGTAAACTCCTGCACTGCCCATTCGATTAGTGCTGATAATGTTGAAGCCTTGATATTATCGACTGTAAAACGATTATCAAGATTTGTTCTGAATGACGAAGAAGCCTTTGCAAAGGAACTTCAAGTATTGTGGAACGAAAAGCAGACAGAAAAGCCAAAGCACAATAAATCGGAGTTGCAGCGTTTTCAGAAGCGATACGATGAACTGTCAAAACTTATTCGTGGGTTGTATGAAAATCTTGTTTCGGGATTACTGCCCGAAAGACAGTACAAGCAACTAATGAAGCAGTATGATGATGAGCAGGCTGAACTGGAAACGAAAATTGAGGAAATGCAAAAGGAACTGACCGAAGAAAAGGCGAATACGGTTGATATTAAGCATTTCATTTCTTTGATACGCAAGTGCAAAGAGCCGACAGAAATTTCCGATTTGATGTTTGCCGAACTCATTGACAAGATTGTGGTTTATGAAGCAGAGGGTGTGGGAAAAGCAAGGACACAAAAGGTTGATATTTATTTCAACTATGTGGGGCAGGTCGATATTGCCTACACAGAAGAAGAACTTGCTGAAATCAAGGCACAGGAAGAACAGATTGAAATGGAACGACTGGCAAAACAGCGTGAGCGTGAAAAAGTTTACCGAGAGAAGCGAAAGGCGAAAAAACTCGCTGAAAACGGTGGAGAAATCGTAAAAGCAAAGGTATGCCCCCATTGTCAAAAGGAGTTTGTACCTACAAGCAACCGACAGATATTCTGTTCAAAGGATTGTTGCTATCAGGCAAGGCAAGACCAAAAGAAAGCCGACAGAGAAGCAGAAAAAGGAAATCATTATTATCGTCAGCGTGTCTGTGCTGTGTGTGGCAGTACCTACTGGCCTACACACAGTCAGCAGAAATTCTGTTCCGAAGAATGTCAAAAACAAAATCACAACGAAAAATCTTTGGAATTTTACCATAAGAAGCAAAAGGAGAAATCAAAATGCAAAGATTTATTACAGACGAAAGAACCGGTATCCAGTACGAACTCATCGGAGATTATTACTATCCCTGCTTGACGATAGAAAACGAAGAACCGCCCACTCTCACAAAATACGGAAGAATGAGGGAAAGATATTTAAGGGAACACAGGAAAATCTTGTATATCAATCTGCTTACAAGCGGAAAGTTATATGAACACCTTGCCGATATTGATACTTCGGCGTGTGATATGGCGGAGTATCTGATAAAGGAAATGGCAAGAAAGCAGGGTGTGACGGAAGAACTGAAAGGAAAGGATATGATGAAATGGATAGGATTGATGAACAATATCCGAGCCTGTGCAGATGAGATTGTATTGAACGATATTGTGTATTCTTAATAGCATACCAGCCGAAAAGGAACTGCTGTCTTAACGGATGGCAGTTTTTCTTTTTCGGGAAGTATTTAAGAAGTTATTAAGTCGTGAGTATAATCGAAGTGGCTAAGTTGAAAAATTCACAAAAATATGGTACAATACGTCTAAATCAGCGAGATAAATCCGAAGTTGTGGAGGTAAAATATAGATGAATCAAGGTAGAATTATTGTAATCACAGGTGCG
>OGMP01001324.1_pt1 | contig 19984 bp, 17 predicted proteins | sample 1573261 | NCBI WGS metagenome assembly OGMP01 (sample SAMEA2581878, study PRJEB24529) | metagenome | biome: Human gut stool | place: China | collected 2011 | reverse complement strand
GATCTATAACAAGCATAACCGCAGCTACTTTGAAGCACTTGAAGTAAAAGCTGAGGAAATGGCTAAGAAGTATGATTGTCCCTTTGTGGATAATGAAATGCCTTATGGCAGAGTCCCGCAGGGACATCCGGCGATCGTGGATTATTTCTATCATGAGGAAATCCGAGGGACAGAAAATACCGGAAAAAGAAATCGTTAAACAGAAATTTTGTAAGAACTTTGAACGAGGGAGACTCCTTGTCCGAAGGGCAAGAAGGTGCAGCCGAGAAGATTTAGAACAATTCCAGTTTGTCGAAACCTCAACATCAGGGTTTGGGGCAGTCACGCTATCCAAACCTCCAATTTTCCGCGCCAAGGGTGCAAAATCTTGGCCAGTATTGCCGTTGCGCCGCAGGGACTTTTGGGTTATACTGTTGACTTGTATCTTGTTTTGTATTTTCCTGTTCAGCCGAGCCAAAGGAGGCATCCTTACGAACTATCTGTTTCAATTTGCGCGCATTCTGGCGTTCTGTTTTCTGGGCGAGATCTGCCACGCAGTGCTCCCGCTCCCCATCCCGGCCAGCATCTACGGCCTGCTGCTGCTCTTGGCCGCGCTCCGCTTCGGCATCGTGAAGCTCGAGCAGGTCAAGGAAGTGGGCCTGTTCCTCACCGGCATCTTCCCGCTGCTGTTTGTGCCTGCCGCCGCAGGCGTCATGGAGCTGTGGGCTGAGATGGGCGAGATGCTGCTGCCCATCGTCATCGCCATCATCCCGGTGACTGTGCTGGTCCTTGTGAGTGCAGGCCGCACCACCCAGGCCCTCACCAGCCGCCGCGCTGCAAAAAAGGAGGCCGAACATGACTGATCTTTTACAGGGCTTCCTCTCTGGGTCCGCCGCGTGGGGCGTGCTGCTGACGCTGGCCGCTTTCGCGCTGGGTGCTCTCCTCAACAAAGCCACCGGCAAGGCCATCTTCAACCCGCTGCTGCTGGGCAGCATCTTCGTCATCATCCTGCTGAGTGTGCTGAACATCCCCTACGCCGACTACAAGGCCAGTGCCGCCCCGGTAAACTATCTGCTGCTGCCGGCCACCATCAGCCTCGCCATCCCGCTGTATGAAAAATGGGATCTGCTGAAGGAGAATGCCGCCGCCATCATCGCGGGCATCTCCGTGGGTACTCTGGTGAGTCTGGGCAGCGCTTTGGCTCTGACCCTCGCGCTGAACCTCACTCGGGAGCAGTACGCCACCCTCCTGCCGAAGTCCGTCACCACGGCCATCAGCATGGATGTCGCCGCTGAGCTGGGCGGCATCGCGGCCCTGACGGGTGCCATCGTCATCCTCACCGGCATCGCGGGCAACCTGCTGGCCGAGGTGGTCTGCAAGATCTTCCACATCACCGACCCCATCGCAAAGGGCGTCGGCATCGGCACCTCGGCCCATGCCGTAGGCACCAGCAAAGCTCTGCAGATGGGTGAGGTCGAAGGTGCCATGAGCGGCCTGTCCATCGCCGTGGCCGGCGTCCTCACCGCCGTGCTCTGCCCCTTCTTCGTCAGCTTCATTCAGTAAAGATAGACAAAAAATCGCCCTCTGTACCGGCACGATGCCAATACAGAGGGCGATATTTTTTGCTTTTTAAGGCCCGGCTTCTTCCCGCTCGGCTTTCTGGCGTTCCACCTCGGCGATGACCTCGGCGGCCTTTTCGTCGATGGCCACAGGCTCTGTCGCCGGGCGGGCCAGACAGTAACCCTGCAGCAGGTCCACGCCCATTTCCAGCACCTTGCGCAGCTCCGACAGCGTTTCCACGCCCTCAGCCAGCACATAGATGCCGCGGGGGCGGGCATAGTCGATGAGGGTCTTGAGGAACTGTTGTTTGTCGGCATCGGTATCAATGCCCCGGATGATGGCGATGTCCACCTTGACATACTTGGGCGCGACCGTCAGCAGGCTGTTGCCGTTGCTGTAGCCGCTGCCGTAGTCATCCAGCGCAAAGGCGCCGGGCGAACCGAGGAAATCCCGCTTCCGTTCCAGCTCCCGTTCGTTCATCTCTTCCTCCTCGGTGATCTCCACCACCAGCTTCGGAAGGGTGGCACTGTGGGCCTCGCAGTAGCTCGCCCAGTCCTCATCGCTCAGGCTGACGCTGGCTATGCTGTTGACGAAGATGAGAGCGTCAGCGTCCAGTTTACCGGCAGCTTCCAGCTCCTCGTAGCACTCGCAGGCCCGGAAGAGAGTCAGCTTCTCAATATCATACATCCGGCCCATCTCGCTGGCCAGCTGCATTACCGTGAGCGGCGAACGCAGGGTGGGCAGCTGGGGCCGCATCAGGGCCTCATAGGCCACCACATGGCCGTCGTGAGCTGAGACGATGGGCTGGAAGTCGTAGTCCACCCGCCGCTCCCGGATGAGTTTTTCAAAGTCGCTGCGCTGCTCCATCGCATAGACACCGGCGCGGTAGCGCTCCATGTCGAACTCCCGTATCTCGCCCTTGGTGGAATGCTTGACTTCATACATTGCAAAGTCCGCATACTTCTTGAGGGTGTCGAGGTCCAGTGCGTCCTCCGGATACCATGCCACGCCGCCGGACATTCGGATGCACAGACCCTTGCCGTCCGGCAGAGCAGCACTGCTCTGGGCAAAGTTCTCTTCCAGCTTCTTGATGTCCGCCCGCAGGGCCTCCCGCGTCTCATAGCCGTAGAACAGCAGCAGGAACTCGTCGCCGGAAAGGCGGGCCACCACAGTGCCGCCGGGCGAGTTCTGCCGTAAGCTGTGGGCCGTCTGCCGCAGATAAATGTCACCCCAGTCGTGGCCATAAGTGTCGTTGATGGTCTTGAGGTTGTCGAGGTCGGTCATCATCAGGGCCGCGTGACGGAGAGTATCGGGCTTCTCGAACAGCTCCCCGCAGACCCGGAAGAAGGCCTGACGGCTGTACAGTCCGGTCAGTGCGTCATAATCGCGCTCGTGCTCAATGCGGTTGCGCTCGGCCACCGCCGCCTTGTAGTTGTCGGTGCTCAGGGTCACGATGGATTCCGCCAGCCGGTCCAGCTCCCGGATGCCGGTACGGGAAAATTCCGGCACAGCCTTGCGCTGTTCCTGTGCGTCCACCAGCTCTTTCGAGAGCTGGGCAACGGGCTGTGCCAGACCAAAGCTGACGAGGAAGGCGCAGGCCAGACCGATGCCCATTGTCAGCAGTACGGCAAGGCCCATCAGCTTCGTCATCGACTGGGAGAAGCTGAACAGATCGTTCTTGCCCACCACGCCGACGAGCAGCCACCGCTCACCCGAGAAGGGGGCGTTGCGGCTGTACAGGCTGATCTGCCGGATGCTGGCGATCTGCTGCCTACCGTCCATCATGTAATACCAGTAGTTGTTGCTGCGCCGGAGAGTCAGTTCCCATTTCGCATTCCGCAGCGGTACGCTCTGCTCACCGGTGTTGGAGGTGACATGAAGATCCAGCACCTCGCCCTTCAGGTCGGAGGTGGTGGAGGCCAGCAGATAGCTGCCGTGATGGTCGTTCTGCAGCTCGTTCCACGGGAGTTTGGTGTCCATGTAGCTTTCCAGAAGCTCGACGCCCAGAACGCCGTAGACTGTGCCGTCGTCCAGGATAAGGGGCTGCGCGTAGGCGATGGCCTCGTGGTCGTCGCCCAGCAGCTTATATGGCAGAGTCGTCCAGCGGCCATAGTTCGCCGCCCCCATACGCTCGACGTCTTCGTAGGCTGTCTGGAAGGGACGGACATAAAACACATCCTGCTCTCCGTCCAGATACTGCAGCGCAGGCGACCACGCCTTGTCCGTAGCGATGTCAAAGGTCTGCACCAGCTCCGACGGAGCGCACTCAAGCAAAATATCCGAGTTTACCACAGAGGGGGCTGCATCCGGGTCGAGGTCGCGCAGGTAAACGCAGGGCAGGCGGTCTCCGGAGGTGCGGCCCGTGAAGTCGTGGGTGTTCAGGATGAGGAAGATGCCCGTAATGCGCTTGGAGCGCAGCGTCTCAAGCATTCTGGGGGCTGCAGCCAGCAGCAGCGGCAGACTGTCGCTGCTGCTGGAATCCAGCGTCTTGAGGGAAAGCGTCTCGTCGTCCAGCATCTGCTGGGCGGTCTCATTGATGTAGGTCGAAAGATCCGTCAGCTCCTGTGCCTGCTGGAGCTGGTCCTGAATGTAGCCTGCACGGTTCTCCACCTGCTTGTCCAGGATGTCCACCGCGTTCTCATCCAGTTGGAGCGTAACGCCGCTGATCGCAGTGGCCGAAGCCATCAGCATGACCACGATGGCCAGCATGACCATCAGCGCCGAGAAGATGGTAACGAAAATAGTATGCTCTCTTCCCTTTGCTTCATCCCGCATCAGCAGTTTCATGCTTTTCCCCTCCTTCCGCTCATTTTTGTAAGACGCCTCAGCCTTCGTACTGACTCAGTGCGTCACAGAGGCTCTGGTACCATGCCTCAAAATACTCATCAGTCAGGAATTCCGCCTCGGCCTCTTCCGCACTCTCGCCTGCTGCGAGACGCTCTTCCACCGTGGCGCGGTCTGCCGCGGCAAGGTCGATCATGCTGTAGCTCAGCTTGCTGCGGGCGTCGGTGCCGCCCTCAAACGCTTTGGTCGTGTACATTTCATTGGTATTCACAGCCTCCACGGCCTCCGTCAGGACATTTTCCATGTTGCCGGTCAGGGCGAGGCCGCTGCTGTAGATAGCATCCATATCGTTGGCGGCATGGGTCACGGGCAGATAGCCGGAACCCACTGCAAATGCGATGTTGTTTTCCGGTTGGGTGAACCACTTGAGGAAAACCACGCTGGCTTCCACCTCGGCATCGGTGGTCTTTGCCACGGCCATACCGGCACCCTGCTGGACAGCGACTTTTTTGCCGCCTTCAAAGTGCGGCTTGGGCAGGACTTTCAGCTCGATGGCGTGGCTCTCGGTGTCGCTCAGCATCACCTGCGTCGGGAAGTAGGTCGCGCTGGAGTTGGAGCCGATATAGGCCAGAATGCTGCCGATCTTAATATCGTCGCTGCGGAAGCGGCCGCTGGCGGCGGCCCAGCCCTTGATATAGGGAACATAGTAGTTATCCCACAGCTTGCGGGCCGCGTCCTCGCTCAGGCCCATGGTCATCTTGCCGTCCTTGACGTCAAAAATGGTATCGCCCAGCTCTTTTGCGCCGATGAGCATGTAGTTTGCCACCGCGTCGCGTCCGAACAGGGCTTTGCCGTCGTTGGGCGTATCGGTCTGGGCATCCGTCCAGTTGTAGTAGGCTTCGGCGGTCTTGACCAGACCCTCCACCGTCTCAAGGTCGGAATACTGTGCGCCGGTGGCGGCAGCGAAGGGCTTCCAGTCGGTATCGTTCAGGAACAGAAGCTCCGTGGACTTTGCCACCGGGAAGATCTTGATGCTGCCGCTGTCGTCGAAGTCGCCCTCGGTCAGGTAGCTGTCCACATAGGCGGCGCGCTCTTCGTCGGTGAAATAGGGAGCAAGGTCAGCCAGCTCGCCCATCTGGTCCATGGCATAGGCGGTGTCTGCATAGGCCATAAAGATGTTGGGCATGGCAGAAGCGCCCACCTTGCCCTGTGCCGCAGCCATCACCTGCGCCTCGAGGTCGTTGACGCTGCCCTGGCTGTAACTCTCCACGGTGATGTTCTTTTCCTTGCCGACGGTGTCGTTGAAGGTATCCACCAGCTTATTGAAGCTTTCCAGCTGGTCGCCGTTGTAATATGTCCAGACGCTCAGATCTACCGGCTCGGTGTTCCCCTGTGCAGTGCTCTGAGCACCCCCGCAGCCCACGAGGCACAACACCAGAGCTGCAGCCGCCGCAAACGCGGCCAGACGGCGCATTCCGATTCGTTTCATTATGAACTTTCTCCCCATTATGAAGACTTATTGATTCCCAAAGATACTTTTATCATACCACCATGCGGTCAGAGATGTAAACATTTTCTGTCAGAATCAGCAATATCACAACAACTCTTTTCGGATTTTGTCGATTTTTACGTTTTCCTTTTTCCACAAAAAAGCAGGGCAGGCCCACGCCGCCCAAAGCTTCCAGCTTTTGGCAAAGCGCAGGTCTGCCCTGCATCGGATATTCAGATTACAGCTTGCTCAGCTGGGGACCCTGAGCGGTATCCTTCACGGCCCAGCCCATCTCGGTGAGCTGTGCGCGGATGGCGTCGGCGGCAGCCCAGTCCTTGGCCTTCTTGGCGGCGGCACGCTTCTCCACCAGTTCGGCCACCTCAGCGGGAACTTCGTCCTTCTTGCGGTTGTACATCAGGCCCAGCACGCCGGTGATCTCGTCGAAGGCGGCAGCGCCGGCTTCGAGAGCAGCCTTACTGGAAGCGGCGGACAGGGTGTTGATGTCCTTCACGAGGTCGAAGACAGCAGCCAGGGCGTCGGGGGTGTTCAGGTCGTCGTCCATGGCGGTGCAGAATTTCTTCTTTGCTTCCTCGGCCTTCTCCTTCAGCGTCTCGTCGGTGCCGAACTCGGTCTTGCTCAGGGCAAAGTCGAGGTTCTCGCGGCAGGTGTAGAGACGCTCGAGGCTGTTCTTGCAGCTCTCGATGAGGTCCACGGTGTAGTTCAGCGGCATCCGGTAGCCGGCGGTCAGCATGAAGTAGCGGATGGGCTCGTAGCCGTAGAGGTTGGCCACGTCGCGGACGGTAAAGAAGTTGTGCAGGCTCTTGGACATCTTCTGATTATCCACGTTGATGAAGCCGTTGTGCATCCAGTAGCGGGCGAACTCGCAGCCGTTGGCGCACTCGCTCTGGGCGATCTCGTTCTCATGGTGGGGGAAGATGAGGTCCTGGCCGCCGCAGTGGAGGTCGATGGTCTTGCCCAGATGGGTGCGGCTCATGGCGCTGCACTCGATGTGCCAGCCCGGACGGCCCATGCCGTAGGGGCTCTCCCATGCGGGCTCGCCGGGCTTTGCAGCCTTCCAGACGGCGAAGTCGGCGGGGTCTTCCTTCAGGTCGTCCTCCATCTGGCTGCGCAGCTCGCGGTTGCCGCTCTCGAGGTCGTCCAGCTTGAGGTGGCTCAGCTTGCCGTACTCGGGGTCGCTCTTGACGCGGAAATAGACGTCGCCGTTCTTGGCGACATAGGCGTGGCCGCTCTCGATGAGGTCTTTCACGATGTCGAGGATCTGCTGGATATGCTCGGTAGCGCGGGGCTGGACGGTGGGCTTTTTGCAGTTCAGACCGGCGGCATCCTTGAGGTACTCGGCCTCGAAGCGCTGGGCGACTTCCTTCATGGAAGTCCCCTCTTCCTGGCCCTTCTTGATGAGCTTGTCATCGATGTCGGTGATGTTGGAGACATAGATGACCTTGTTGCCGCGGTACTCGAGGTAACGGCGCAGGGTATCGAAGACGATGAGCGGGCGGGCGTTGCCGATGTGGATATAGTTGTAGACGGTGGGGCCGCAGACGTAGATGCGGTACTCGCCCGGCACCTGCGGCACGAACTCTTCCTTCTGGCGGGTCAGGGTGTTGAAGATCTGCATAGTTGAATACTCCTTTTTGTGGGACAGACCGAAGCCGTGATCATAAACCTCTCCGTCTCGCCTTCGCTCGACAGCTCCCCTATCGAGGGGAGCCCTTGGCAAAGAGGGCCAGCTCCTGCGAGCCTGCCCGAAAAAGCAAAACGCCTCCGACAATATGCTATGCACATTGTCGGAGGCGGTCTTTTCTCAAAATCGCGGTTCCACTCCGGTTTGTCGCTCAAAGCCGATAACGGCGGCCATCCGCACTGCGATACTCAGCTTCCCGCAGCGTGCTGTCCGGGCGCACTTCACGCAGCGGTCTGCAAACAGGCTTCCAGCCAACGGCCCGTTCTCTCTGCCCAGACGATGCAGCGCTACTCTGCCCGGATAAACGCATTTATCCTTTTACAAACTTATTATAATAGCCGCCGGGGCGTAAGTCAAGCGTTTGACTCCCCTGCCCGGCTTGTGCTACACTGGGCAAAAATGCAGCCCGGAGGTTTTATCATGCAGCTTATCACCGAACGTCTTTTTCTCATCCCCCTGCAGCCCGATGGGATGCGTGCCCTTCTGGCCCGCACCACCGACCCGGAACTCATCCAGCCCTACACCGATATGCTGGACCTTTCCCTCGCCCACCCCGAGCAGTGGGTCTGGTACACCGCATGGGGGCTTTACCAGAACGATTCCGGCGACTGGGTAGGCGACCTCTGCTTCAAGGGCCTGCCCGAAAACGGCCAGCCGGAAATTGGCTACGGCCTTCTGCCGGAATATGAACATCAGGGCTACGCCACCGAGGCTGTCCGCGCCGCCTGCCGCTGGGCCTTCGAACAGCCCGGCGTCACCGCCGTCGAGGCCGAGACTGACCCCGATCATGCTGCCTCGCAGGCGGTGCTGCACCGGGTGGGTTTTGTTCCGACCGGGACTGTGGGCGAGGAAGGGCCGAGGTTTATTCTGCGCCAAAAGCCTTGACTTCATCGCCAAATCAGCGCTTTCCCCTTTACATCTCCCTCAACTTGTGCCATAATTTATTCTAATATAGTAGTTTGCGTTCTCAATGGTCTGGCAACATCCGCAAACTGCATATCGCAAATATGCTGTTACCCATAGGCATATCTGTGAAACTTGCGATTAAGGGAAGCTGCTCTCGGCGCGGCGATTCGGCGGCGCGGGGGCAGCAAGAGAGGGGTAATCTGCTATGAGCAAGATCATCATTCCGGAAAACTACACGCCCGCGCTGAACCTGTACGACACCCAACGCGCCATCGGCACCGTGAAGCGGCTGTTCGCCGACACCCTGTGCGCCACGCTGAATCTCTACCGCGTGTCGGCACCGCTCTTCGTCGAGGCTTCTACCGGCCTGAACGACGATTTGAACGGCGTCGAGCGGAAGGTCACCTTCGACACCAAGGACAGCGGCATCGAGGTGCAGGTCGTCCAGTCGCTGGCCAAGTGGAAGCGCAAAGCTCTGAAGGACTACGGCTTCCGCGTGGGCAAGGGCCTCTACTGCGACATGAACGCCATCCGCCGCGACGAGGACATGGACAACCTCCACTCTATCTATGTGGACCAGTGGGACTGGGAGAAGGTCATCCGTGAGGAAGACCGGAACGAGACGTATCTGAAGAACGTCGTGCGCTCCATCGTGTCGGCGGTCTGCGCCACCGAGATGAACCTGCACGCCATGTTCCCCCAGCTGCAGGATCTGCCGCTCCACACCCCCAACGTCACCTTCATCACCACCCAGGAGCTGGAGGATAAGTACCCCGACCTGACCCCGAAGGAGCGGGAGAATGCCATCGTCAAGGAGAACGGCACCACCTTCCTGATGAAGATCGGCGCTCCCCTCAAGAGCGGCAAGCCCCACGACGGCCGCGCCCCCGACTACGACGACTGGGATCTGAACGGCGACCTGCTGTTCTGGAACGAGCCTCTGCAGTGCAGCTACGAGCTGAGCAGCATGGGCATCCGCGTCAGCCCCGAGAGCATGGACCGTCAGCTCACCGCCGCCGGCTGCGACGACCGCCGCGAGCTGCCCTTCCACAAGGCTGTGCTGAACGGTGAGCTTCCCTACACCATCGGCGGCGGCATCGGCCAGAGCCGTCTGTGCATGCTGCTGCTGGGCAGCGCCCACATCGGTGAGGTGCAGGCAAGCGTCTGGGACAACGCCACCCGCGAAGCCTGCGAGAAGGCAGGCATCCCGCTGCTGTAAGACTGTATACAAAAAGGACTGATGCATCCGCAGCAGTCCTTTTTCTTATGTCCTGAATTCCAGACCCACCTTGCTTTTTCTCCCGTTTCCGCCCAGCCACCAGAGCAGGAAGGCGTACAGCAGGTTCGTGACGAGGATGATGGTAAACCACATCAGTGTCTCCTGAATGGTCTGGTCGTATACCCGCATAAAGGGGTAGGGGCCGTCGATGGCTCCTGTAATATTGCCGTGCAAATCATACAGACCGTATAGGATCGTCGGTACCAGCGCCCACCAGACCTGCCCCAGCGGCAGGCGGGGCAGACGCTCGAAGAGCACCAGCGACAGAATCGCCAGCACCGGGTTGAGGAAATGGTGGTAGAGCATCGAGCCCGTGAAAAGCATGATGTACCAGCCGTTGCCGTCCTCGTACATGGGGGCCAGAATGATGACCACCGTTAAAAAGGTCATGGCGAGGCAGCTGGTGGAGATGAACTTGAGCCGCTTGAGCCAGAGAGGCAGCTCCCGCCCGGTGAAGATGCAGCCCAGCTGCCACAGACCCACCAGCAGACAGACCGCGCCATTGAAGATGTTGGACAGCTCGGTGTACATCGTAAACATGATGGTCCCGCCCATGGCCCAGCTCATGGGGACGGCGATGGTCTCGAAGTACACGATAAGGAAGTTCATTGCCGCCGAGGCCAGCTTCCGCAGGGCAGTCAGGATGTTTTTCAGCACCGTTTCACTCTCCCATCTGTAATTTTTTGTTGGAATATCAAAGAAACGAGCGTTTTTTTCCGCTCGTTTCTTTTTTACACCCGGACGGGCGCTTATTTTGCCGTATTGATGAAGCTGCGGTTATCCCACAGGTACTTGATGCCGGAGATGGCGGTGACAGCGGCCACGACCCAGCACAGCACAGAGGCGATGTCTGCACACTGCTGGCCCAGTACATTGCCGGTCAGGGAGACCGTGAAGTAGTAGAAGATGATGGTCAGCATCTGGAGTACGGTCTTCACCTTGCCCCACATGTTGGCGGCGATGACCTTGCCGTCCTTTGCACCGGCGGCCACCATGCGGAGGCCGGAGACAGCGAACTCGCGGGCCAGAATGATGCAGAGCACCACAGGGCTGCACACGCCGTCCCGCATCATGTAGATGAAGGCTACCGTCGTCAGCAGCTTGTCGGCCAGCGGGTCGGCGAACTTGCCGAAGTCGGTGACCATGTTCCACTTGCGGGCCAGATGGCCGTCGAGAAAGTCGGTGAAGCTGGCCACGGCGAAGATGAGGCCGGCGATGAGGTAGTACCGCGGGTTGTAGCTCGGCGTGATATACTGGCCGAGCGAGACGAAGATCATGAACACCGGCACCAGCAGGATGCGGGTCAGAGTGAGTTTATTGGGCAGATTCATACAGAATTATCCTCCAATCTGTTATTTTGCAACAGTACCATACAAATCGTAAAGGTCGCTGTCGTCCACCAGCACATCATAGAACTCGCCGGGGTAGAGCGGCTCTTCGCTGGACACGCAGACGTTGCCGTCCACTTCGGGGGCATCGGCAGCGGTGCGGCAGAGGTAGAGGCCGCTCTCGTCGTCCACACCGTCGCAGAGGACGCGGACAGTCTGGCCCACCTTTGCGGCCTGCTTCTGGGCCATGATGCCGGTCTGGATCTGCATCACCAGCTCAGCGCGCTTGTCCTTGACTTCCTGATCGATCTGGCCGTCCATCTTGGCGGCAACGGTGTTCTCCTCGGCGGAGTAGGCAAAGCAGCCCAGACGGTCGAACTGCACTTCCTTCACGAAGTTGCACAGGTCCTCGAACTGCTCTTCCGTCTCCCCCGGGAAGCCCGCAATGAGGGTAGTGCGGAGGGTGATGTTCGGGATCTCGCGGCGCAGCTTGCCGATGACGTCCAGCAGCTCGGCGCGGTTGGAACGGCGGTTCATGTTTTTCAGGATCGTGTCGTTGCAGTGCTGGATGGGCAGATCGAGATAAGGCAGGACCTTCTCGTTCCGCTTCATGGCGGCGATGAAGTCGTCGGTGATGCGCTCCGGGTAAGCGTACATGATGCGGATCCACTCGAGACCTGGGATCTTGTTCAGCTTGTCCAGCAGCTCACAGATGCTGCCCGGCTTGCCCCAGTCCTCACCGTAGGCGGTGGGGTCCTGGGCCACGATGATGAGCTCCTTGACGCCCTCACCGGCCAGCCAGCGGGCCTCGGCCACACAGTCGGCCATCTCGCGGCTGCGCAGCGGGCCGCGGATGCCGGGGATCGCGCAGTAGTGGCAGCGGTTGTTGCAGCCCTCGGCGATTTTTAAGTACGCATAGTGGGCAGGCGTGCCGATGACGCGCTTGCCGCCCAGAGGAAAGTCCTTCTTGAGGCCGTAGCTCTCCAGATGTTCTTCACCGTTGAACAGACGGGCCACGATGGAGTCGATGGCCTTGTTGGAGGCACAGCCGACCACGGCGTCCACCTCGGGGATCTCTTCTTCGATCTGGCTGCGATAGCGCTCGGCCAGACAGCCGGTGACGATCACCTTCAGGTTGGGGTTTGCCTGCTTGTAGGAGCAGGCCTCAAGGATGTTCTCGATGGCCTCGGTCTTGGCGCTCTCGATGAATCCGCAGGTGTTGACGAGGATGACGTCCGCTTCTGCGAGGTCAGCCACCGTCTCGTGGCCCGCCGACAGCAGGATGTGGACCATCACGTCCAAATCGACCTGATTCTTCGGGCAGCCAAGGGAAATACACGCAATTTTCATATGGGGTAATACTCTCTTTCTCTCTTGAGGGTCAATTTAACGATATAATTTTGAATGACTTTCGCCATAGGCAGAAGCCTAAAATCTGCCGCGAAGCGGCGCTTTTCTGGTTCTCTTTTGGCATGCAAAAGAGAACTAACCGTCCTCTTCCACTCGCCGAATCGCTTCTTTAATAACCGGATATGCAAACCCCCGCCGGGCCAGCGCAGCCACCACAAGGTCTTTCCGCCCTGCGGCCAGCTTGCCGCGGTACCGCCCTTCCACGAGGGCGGCGGCGGCTTCCAGCTCCGGGTCTCCGCCCGCTTCGTCCGGGGCGTAGGCCTCTTCCAGCGCAGCAGAGATCTGCTGTGCGTCCAGTCCCTTCTGCCGCAGATCCTGCGCGGCAGCGCGGCGGCTCTTGCGGGCGGCCAGCAGGCCGTGCGCCCGGGTCCGGGCGTAGCGCTCGTCGTCCACATACTGCCGCTCCACCATCTCCGCCACCACAGCGGTGGCGGTGGGCTGGGTAAACTTCCGCCCCAAGCGCTCATAGAGCTGCCCGGAGGAAAGCTCCTGCCCGGCCAGAAGCTCCATGGCCCGGGCGCGGGCCTTGGCGGCGTCGGTGGACTTTTCTTCTTCAGCCAGCGGATGGCCTCTTCTCGAAAAGGACATTTAGTCCTCCACCATGATGTCCAGCTCGCTCTCGCTGCTGCGGGCCGGAGCCTTGACCACCGGCTCCTTGGTGCCCTCGGCAGGTGCGGCAGCTTCCTCGGCCTTGTCGGCGGCAGCAGCACGGCCGGACGAGCGGCGGGAAGCATAGAGCTTGTCCGCATTGGCGCGGATCTGGCCCTCGATGTCGTTGGCGATCTCCGGGTTGTCCTTCAGGAACTGCTTGGAGTTGTCACGGCCCTGCCCCAGGCGCATATCGCCGTAATTGAACCATGCACCGCTCTTCTGCACGATGCCCAGCTTGACGCCCAGGTCCAGCAGCTCGCCCACCTTGGAGATGCCCTCGCCGAACATGATGTCAAACTCTGCCTCACGGAACGGCGGGGCCACCTTGTTCTTCACGATCTTGGCGCGGGTGTGGTTGCCAATGAACTGGCCGGAAGAATCCTTCAGGCCCTCCACGCGGCGGATGTCGATGCGCACCGAAGAATAATACTTCAGGGCACGGCCGCCGGTGGTCACCTCCGGGTTGCCGTACACGACACCCACTTTCTCACGCAGCTGGTTGATGAACACGCACACGGTGTTGGTCTTGCCGATGACGCTGGTGAGCTTGCGCATGGCCTGGCTCATCAGACGGGCCTGCAGGCCCACATGGCTGTCGCCCATCTCGCCCTCGATCTCGGCACGAGGCACCATGGCTGCCACCGAGTCCACCACGATGGCGTCGATGGCACCGGAGCGCACCAGCGCTTCGCAGATCTCCATGGCCTGCTCACCGGTGTCCGGCTGGCTGACCAGCAGATTGTTGATGTCCACGCCCAGTGCCTCGGCATATACCGGGTCCAGTGCGTGTTCCACGTCGATGAACGCTACGTCGCCGCCCTTCTTCTGGGCTTCGGCCAGAATGTGCAAAGCCAGCGTGGTCTTACCGCTGGATTCCGGGCCATACACCTCAATGATGCGGCCGCGGGGCACACCGCCCACACCCAGTGCCATGTCCAGCCCCAGGCTGCCGGTGGAAATGGCATCCACCTGCATGGCGGTATTGTCGCCCAGCTTCATCACGGCACCCTTGCCGAACTGCTTTTCGATCTGGGCCAGTGCCGTGGCCAGCGCATCCTTTTTGGCTTCTGCGCCGGTTTTCTTGGTGGCCGGGGCAACGTTGTTGTTCTGATTTTTTGCCATAGCGTGCTGCTCCTTTATCCTCATTGCCCGCAAAAACGGGCTGTGTTGTACTTTCTCTCTTAGTATAACACAAATTCCAGAATTTACAACAAGAAGTTGTTTCTATTTTTCAATTATTTTGGCCGGTGGGCAATGATGCAGCGGTCGTTGCCGCCGTAATCCCTGCGGCATTCGATGTCTGCCCAGCCATTCCCGGCCAGCAGCTCCATGACGGCCTGCCGCTGCTGCCAGCCGATCTCCAGCACCAGTGCCCCGCCGGGGCGCAGCGCGTCACGGTAGTGCTGCGCAAGGGCCCGGTAGAACACAAGGCCGTCATCCCCCGCTTCCAGTGCCATGGCCGGTTCCTGCGCCACCTCCGGCTGCAAATGCCGCATTTCCTCCGCCGTCAGGTACGGCGGGTTGGACACGATCAGGTCCAGCTGCCCTTCCGGCAGGCTTTGCCAGTAGGTGAACAGGTCCCCCTGCACGGCCTGCACCGCCGGGGCTGCGCCGGGCAGAGCAGTGCGCGCATTCTGTTCCAGGTAGCGGAAGGCTTCCGGGCTTTTTTCCACGCAGGTGACCTGCGCGTCCGGGCAGAAGCGCTTGACCCCCAGCCCCAGACAGCCGGTGCCGGCACACAGATCCAGCACACGGGGCGCTTTTACGCCCGCAAGGGTCTGCGCGGCGGCCTCGGCCACCACCTCGGTATCGGCACGGGGGCAGAGTACGCCCGGCCCCACGATCAGTTCAAAGTCCAGAAAGCTCCAGTGACCGCACAGGTACTGCAGCGGCTCCCGCGCCTCCCGGCGCAGGCAGAGGGACTCCAGCCGGGCAGCCTGTGCTTCGGTCAGGGGCGCGTCCGCCAGCCGGACATCCCGCCCGGTCACCAGCCGGAAAAGTTCTGCGGCGTCGTAATCCGCATCCGGGCATCCGGCCGCCGTCAGACGGGCTTCCAACTGCCGCACCGCGTCCCGCGGGGTCATACCTGCCGTTACCATTTGCCTTCCTCCGGGTTTTCCGGCAGCACCGGGGTCACGGCCGCAATGGCCACCTCGATCATGCTGTCATCCGGCTCAAACACTGTGAGGTGCTGCACCCAGATGCCGGGCTGACGAATGATGCGGGTGGCAAGGTTATCCGACCGGCCGCACCACTTGAGCAGCTCGTAGCTGATGCCCATGACCAGCGGCAGCAGCAGCAGCTTGAAGAGCACCCGCAGGCCGATGCTGCCCCAGGGCAGCACGCTGTACAGGAATACGCTCACGATGACCACCAGGATCAGGAAGCTGGTGCCGCAGCGCGGGTGGAAGCGGGTATACTTGCGCACATTCTCCACTGTGAGGGGGTCGCCTGCCTCGTAGCAGGCAATGGTCTTGTGCTCAGCCCCGTGGTACTCGAACACCCGGTGGATCTCCTTCATTTTGGAGATGCCCACCATATAGGTCAGGAAGATGCCCACCTTGAGCACCGCTTCCAGCACCACCTTGGCCCAGCGGCCCAGCGTGACAAAATGGTTCACGCCGCCCACGATAAGGGTGGGCAGCACAGTGAACAGCAGAATGGCCAGCAGCCCGCCCAGAACGGCTGCGCAGGCCAGCAGAGCGTCCTCGGCCTTTTTGCCCAGATGCTCCCCTACCCACTTTTCAAAAGCGGTCTCTTCCTCTTCGGGGTCGTAGTCATCGCCCATGCTGACCTGGGCCGAGTACATCATATAGCGGTAACCCATGATCAGGCTTTCGATCATGGAAATCGCTCCCCGCACCAGCGGGATCTTTGTCCAGATGCCATGGGTAGGCGTGGGCTCGGTCTTGGTCTCGATGGTGCCGTCCGGCTTGCGCACGGCGCAGCAGATGAGCTTGGGGCCGCGCATCATGATGCCTTCCATCAGGGCCTGCCCGCCCACACTGGTCTTGAAACGTTCCTTGTTGGGTTGATTCATTGGGTTCTCCTTACGGTTTTTACTTTCCCTCTATTGTAACACCGAAATGTGACAAAATCTCATTTACGCCTTATGATAAAGCGGCAGGCCCAGGGTGACCACCGTACCCCGGCCCAATGTGCTCTGGATGTCCATGGTGCCGTCCAGCGCGGTCATGATGGAATCCACCAGCGCCAGACCGATGCCGCTGCCGCGCACCGCATTGCTGCCCTTGTAGAACTTGGTCTTGACGTTTTCCAGATCTTCCGGCGGGATGCCCCGACCCTGATCCAGGATCTCCACAAAGGCCTTGTATTCCCCTGCCCACAGCTTGACCGTGATGCGGCCGCCGGGGGCAGAATATTTGATGGCGTTGTCCAGAATGTTGATGAACACCTGCCGCAGGCGGTCGGGGTCGGCATACACCGGAATCATCTCTTCCGGCTCGGTGTAGCTCAGGATCAGTCCTTCGCGCTGGATGCGTGCCTCGCAGAACAGCACCGCGTCGGTGAGCTCTGCCACCAGATCCAACGGGCGGCACTCCATGCGCAGGCGGCCGTTCTGCAGGCGGCTGAAGTCCAGCAGCTCCTCCACCATGTTGTACAGACGGCCCGTCTCGTTGTTGATGATCTCCAGCCCCTTGCGGTAGTTCTCATCCGTGGGATCGTCCAGCGTGCGCAGGGTCTCCACCCAGCCCCGGATGGAAGTAAGCGGCGTGCGCAGCTCGTGGGAGACCGAACTGATGAACTCGTTCTTCATCTTCTCGGTCTCCTCCAGCCCTTCCGCCATCCGGTTGATGGTGCCGCGCAGACGGTCCACCTCGTCCCGGGCATCTCCGCTCACCGGCAGGCGCACGTCGAACTCGCCGCGGGCGATGTCGGCGGCAATTCGCTCCACCTGCCCCAGCGGCACCACGATGCTGCGCACAAAATACAGGCCCGACATTATGGAAAAGATCAGGATGGCCGCCACCACCACGAGACTGGCAAAAAAGGCGTTCTGGATCTGCCGTTCGATCAGGGTCAGGCTGGTGACCAGCCGCAGGGCGGCCACATCCTCGGCGGCATAGGGCACCAGATAGCACGCCGCCATGACCACCTCGCCGGACTCGGTGCGGTACACCGCCATGCCCAGCCCGTCGGCGGCGTCCTGCGCCTGCACAAAGTCCAGGTTATTTACGATGCCGTCGGCATCGGTGCCGCTGGAGGATGCAATGACCCCGCCATAGCTGTCCAGCAGCATGAATTCGTACTTGTCCTTATCGGAATACTGTTCCACCATGCGCCGCAGCGCCATGCTGCGGTTGGCCGCCGCACTGTAGACCATGTCGGCAGTGTAGACCTTCAGCTGACCGGTCACCGAGGAAAAGCGCCGGTACATGGTCTGCTGCACGCTGTTGTAGTAGCTGCGGGTGTAGCTGTACAGAAACATCGCCTCGGCCAGCAGCACCAGAAGCACCGTAATGAGCAGATTGCCCCGCAGCCAGCGCCGCGTGATCCCGCTTCGCATTTTGCTTTTCCTCCTTTCCATTTATATTGGCGTTTGCCAAAGCCGTCACTCTTCCCAGCGGTAGCCGTAACCCCAGACCGTCATGATGTGGGTGGGGTGGCTGGGCTCGTTCTCCACTTTCATGCGCAGGCGGCGGATGTTCACGTCCACGATCTTCACATCGCCGAAGTAGTTCTCGCCCCAGACCCCCTTCAGGATCTTTTCACGCACCAGCGCGATGCCCGGGTTGCGGAAAAACAGCTCCATGATCTGGAATTCCACCTGGGTCAACTCGATGGGCTGACCGGCTTTCAGCAGCACACGGCGGTTCTCGTCCAGCACAAAGTCCCCGCTGGTCAGGGTGCCCAGCTCCTTGGCGGGATCCCGCTCTTCCTCACTCTCGGCCCGGTGCACCCGACGGCAGAGCGCCTCCACACGGGCCAGCAGCTCGCTCACACTAAAGGGTTTGGTCATGTAATCGTCGGCACCGATGGACAGGCCCCGGATCTTGTCCTGCTCCTGCCCCTTGGCGCTGAGGATGATGATGCCGATCTTCTGGTCGGTGCGGCGGATCGTTTCGCAGAGCGAAAAACCGTTCATGCCCGGCAGCATCACATCCAGAATGGCCGCATCGCAGCCGGGCTTCTTGGCCAGCAGCGGCAGGGCGGCCTCGGCGCTCTCGGCCTCCACGGCTTCCATCCCGGTAAGCCGCAGGTTCAGTGCGATCATCTCACGGATATTGGCTTCATCTTCCACCACAAGCACTCGTACCATGGTCTTTCCTCCGTTTTCAATTCAGCAGATACAACGCGTTTGACAGTCTGTAATCCGCATCCTGGATCTCCACATCCGGGGCCAGCCGGGCCTGCATCTGGCGCGACGCCACAATGCCAAGTTTGGTCCACCCGGTAGAGCTGGCCGCAGTCTGGGCCAGCCGTACCGTCATGACCGGCTGGTCTTCGTCCACGGTGCGCAGCTCCACCGCGCCGTCGTATTGTTCGCTGTCGGTAAGTTTGAGGTTGCCCTCCCACTCGGTGGGCAGCTCGATGTAGCAGTTCGTTTCCTCATCCAGCAGGCCAAAGCTCTTTTCCGGCCTGCGGCTGGTGTAGTCCATCCAGACGATAAAGTCCATGCGGCGGCTCTGGCTCAGGTTCAGCAGGCCCGCCTCGTCCGGCTGAGTGGGGATCTCCACGATGCCGTCTCCGTCCAGATCGCAGCTCACCAGTGTGGACACATTGCGCAGAGATGCCTCATACAGCTCATCGGCACTGATCTGGGACGCCTGCACCATCTGCTGGGTGCTCTCATCGAAACGGAGCAGCACACTGGCCAGATTGTTGCCGGAAATGCCCGTCCAGCCGTCCAGCACCAGATAATTGCGCCGGTCGGAGCCAAGACCGGCCGCCACCGATGCACAGCCGGAAAAGCGGTCGGCCGAAAGGCCCATGACGGCAGCCTGCCGGAACCCGCCTTCCTTGTCCACGGTAAGCAGTTCGATCTGCACGCCGCCGTCCTCCTGGGTGGACATCAGGATCAGATCCTGACTGCCGCCGCCGGTGATGTCCTCCACCAGATACTGCTCGTAGGACTGCTCCAAAATGGTGGAGAGCTGCCCGTCGTTGTAGGCATACACGGCCAGATAATGGTCGCCCTGTGCGGCCACATAGCCCACCACCAGCTGGCAGTCATCCCCTGCGCGGAGCTGGGCCAGCCGCACGTTCTCCACCGTATCGGCCAGACCCTCCACGCTCTGGCGCACCTGCCACGCTCCGGTGTCATCCCGCTGCAGAATGGCGATGCACACGTTCGTGCTCTGGGCCGTGGTGTACAGCACGGCTGCATCCTGCTGGCCGTCGCCGTCCAGGTCCTGCAAAAGAAAAGGTGACAGCAGCTCGCCCTGCATGGGGTACTTGAGCTGCGCACTCTCGCCCAGCCAGTCGTTCAGGGCCGTCTGCACCGCGCCATAGTCACCGGACAGACGCGGGGCACGCAGCAGCTCTTCCACCTGCAGGTTCTCTCCGGGCAGAGCATTGCAGCCCGCCAGCAGAACACTGACCAACAACAGTGCCAGTGCATGCCGGAAATAGCGGAATGTTTTCAACCGGATCTCCTCCCTTCGTGGAAAATGCAGCCGCCAGCCGCAGCCAAAAATACGCTATTGTCAGTATACCACGCCAGCCCCACTCTGCCAAGTGGCGTTGTTGCGAAAAAGTCTCTGCGGCAGCCACTCTTCCGGGGACACAAAAAAGCCCTCCCCCATTGCTGGGAAAGGGCTTTTGTCAACCGTTTATACAGTCAGAGCAGGATCAGACGAGCTCCAGAACTGCCATCTCGGCAGCGTCGCCGCGGCGAGCGCCGATCTTGATGATGCGGGTGTAGCCGCCGTTGC
>OGMP01001311.1_pt1 | contig 20226 bp, 12 predicted proteins | sample 1573261 | NCBI WGS metagenome assembly OGMP01 (sample SAMEA2581878, study PRJEB24529) | metagenome | biome: Human gut stool | place: China | collected 2011 | reverse complement strand
GAGTCTTTCTTGCTGCGCAGCACGCTCTTGGCGTCATCCTCCATGGTGATCACCTGGGGAGCGTCCACAATGCGGGTGCGTCGCAGCTGCAAGCGGTTCTCCGCTGCGCAGCGGCGAATTTCCGCCTCTTTGCCTGTTAAGATAATGTCCACATCATAGGTGTCCACCGCCTGCATGGCGCCCTTTAGAATCTCCAAGGGTGCGTGGTCGCCGCCAAATGCGTCTACAATGATCTTCATGCTCATTTCTCCAAAAAGCGGTCCAGTGCCGCCAGCGCCCGGTTAGACAAAGCCGCATAGCGCTCTTTTTTATCTCGAATTTTCGGCTCCATGGGGGGCAAAAGGCCGAAATTGGCGCCCATAGGCTGAAAATGCTTCACACTCTCGTCGCTGATATAGCGGGTCAAAGCACCGCTCATCGTCTCGCCGTTCGGGCAGCCGGTGGGCTTGCCCTCTGCCCGGCGTACTGCATTGCGCCCGGCCAAAATGCCGCTCATGGCGGACTCCATATACCCCTCCACGCCGGTAATTTGGCCGGCAAAGAAAATGTTGGGGTGACTGCGCAGCGCGTAATCCGCACCCAGCAGCCGGGGCGAGTCAATAAAGGAATTGCGGTGCATCACGCCGTAGCGCACAATCTCCGCCTGCTCCAATCCGGGGATCATACGAAACACCCGCCGCTGCTCCGGAAACTTCAGGTTGGTCTGAAACCCCACCAGGTTAAACAGGGTGCCGCCGGCATTCTCCCGACGCAGCTGCACACAGGCCCAGGGTCTGTGCCCGGTAGCCGGGTCAATGAGTCCAACCGGCTTCATGGGGCCGAACCGGGGTGCGTCCACACCACGCTTTGCCAACTTCTCAATGGGCATACAGCCTTCGTACACATCAAAATCGTGGGTCACTGCACCCTCGGCATGCACCAGCGCGTTTATAAATGCCTCATATTCCGCCCGATTGAAGGGACAGTTCAAATAGTCGCTGTCGCCGCCACGGTCGTAGCGGGAGGCGCCGAACACCTTGGTATAGTCCACGCTCTCCGCTGTGATAATGGGCGCCGCCGCGTCATAAAAGGACAGCCGACCGGGGCAAAGCCGCTCAATATCCGACGCCAGATCGTCTGCCGTCAGCGGACCGCTGGCCACCACGGTGATCTGATCTGCCCCGCGGGGTACTTCCGTCACCACCCGATGCTCTACGGTGATATTGGGGTGCGCCTCCACCGCCGCCGTCACCCGAGAGGCGAACTGCTCCCGATCCACGGCCAGGGCACCGCCGGCAGGCACAGCGCACTGCCGAGCAATGGGCACCGTCAGAGAGCCAAGCCGAGCCATCTCCTCCTTGAGCAGCCCCGCCGCACTTTCCAGCCGGGCGGCCTTTAAGGAGTTGGAGCACACCAGCTCTGCAAACAATGGCGATGTATGGGCCGGTGAATACTGCACCGGCTTCATCTCCAGCAGGGTGACCGGGTGGCCGGCATTGGCAATCTGCCACGCCGCCTCCGTACCGGCTAAGCCTGCACCGATTACTGTAAATCTCATTTATTCCTCTGCCTGTTCTTTTTTCTTCTTAGGTGCCGGTTTGCTAAAGCCACACTTCTCGTCCAGGCATACCAGCACATTGCCCCGCTTCTTAAACAGGGACTTGCCGCACTGGGGGCACACCTCGTCGGTGGGCACATCCCAGGTCATAAAGTTGCAGTTGGGATAAGCGGAGCAGCCATAGAAAGAAGTGCCCCTACGGGTCTTTTTCTCGATCACATCTGCGCCGCACACCGGGCACTTAGCTTTAGTCTTAAACACCAGGGGCTTGGTATTCTTACACTCCGGGTAGCCGGGACAGGCCAGGAACTTGCCGTAGCGGCCTACTTTGATGACCATGTTGCGCCCGCACTTTTCGCAGACCACATCCGTCTCTTCCTCTTTCAGCTTGATCTTCACGCCCTGCATTTCCTTCTTTGCCTTTTCCAGCGGGGCCTCAAAGTCCTCGTAATAGTGGCGAATCATATCAATATAATCCCGATCACCGGAGTCGATCTTATCCAGATCCGCTTCCATCTTGGAGGTGTACTTTACATCCACAATGTTGGGCATACGCTCCTCCAGCAGCTTGGTCACTGCCTCACCCAGTTCCGTGGGCACGAACTGCTTGCCCTCGCGCTTCACATACTCCCGACCCACAATGGTGGAGGTGATGGTCACATAGGTGGAGGGACGACCCACGCCGTTCTCCTCCAGTGCCTTGGTCAGGGACGCCTCCGTGTACCGGGCGGGGGGCTGGGTAAAGTGCTGATTGCCAAGAATACTCTTGAGCCGCAGCTTGTCACCGGCCTTTACCGGCGGCAGGGGCGCTGCGCCCTCGGTTTTGCCGTCGTCGCCCTTCTCCTCATACAGCACGGTAAAGCCGTCAAACTTCACCGTGTAGCCGGTGGCGTTGAACACATAGCCGTTGGCAACGATCTCAATTTTCATGGTCTCTTGCAGGCAGTTCTCCATCAGGGAGGCAATAAACCGCTCCCACACCAGCTTGTAGATTTTGTACTGGTCGGTGGTAACGCTGCCCTTCACCATCTCCGGGGTAATGGAGGGGGTGGTGGGGCGGATGGCCTCGTGGCCGTCCTGAATATTGCTCTTGGACTTAAAATACCGGGGCTTCTTGGGCAGGTACTTCTCGCCGTAAGTCTCTGTAATAAAGGCGTTGCCGGCAGCCCGTGCCTCCTCGGAGATACGCAGGGAGTCCGTACGCATATAAGTGATCAGACCCAGTGTGCCGTGACCGGCTACTTCCACGCCCTCATACAGCTCCTGGGCGGCTTTCATGGTCCGCTTGGCCTGGAAGGACAGGCGACGGGAAGCCTCCTGCTGCAAGGTGGAGGTGATAAACGGCGGGGTGGGGCTCTTCTTGCGGGTGCCCTTCTTCACCGACTGCACAATGTACTCGGCGCCCTCCAGATCGGAGAGAATCTTATCGCTCTCCTCCTTGGAAGTGATCTTGATCTTGGTCTTATCATCCACCTTGCCGGCCAGGGCGGCGGCAAAGCTCTTGCGCTCCGGCGGGTTGGTAAACTTAGCGTCAATGGACCAGTATTCCTCCGGCTTAAAAGCACGGATCTCCTCTTCCCGGTCCACCACCAGCCGCAGCGCCACGGACTGCACACGACCGGCAGACAGACCCCGTCGGATTTTTTGGCTGATAAAGGGCGACAGCTTGTAGCCGATGAGCCGATCCAAAATCCGCCGGGCCTGCTGGGCATTTACAAAGTCAATATCAATGGCGCGGGGGTGCTCCATACCGGTAAGCACACCGTGCTTGGTGATCTCGTTAAAGGTGACCCGGTTTTTCTCTTTCATATCCAGCCCCAACAGCGTGGCCAGGTGCCAGCTGATGGCCTCGCCCTCCCGATCAGGGTCCGTTGCCAGGTACACATAATCGGCGGCCTGAGCCTTTTTTTTCAGGTCCTTTACAAAGTTCTCCTTGCCGGCGATTACCGCATACTTAGGGGCAAAGTCATGGGCAATGTCCACAGACAGCCGGGCGGCGGGCAGATCCCGCACATGGCCCATAGAGGCCACCACATCGTACCCCTTGCCCAAATAGCCCTTAATGTTTTTCGCCTTGGCCGGCGACTCCACAATAACCAGTTTTGACATTTGTTCTATATCCTTTCTCTCTCGAGCTGTTATTTCTTCCGAAAGCGGCTGCCGGGGGCGCTCTCCGCCAGATCCAGCAGTTCCAGCTTGGTCAGTGCCGCCAGCAGCTGCCCCTGGGGCATAGCTGCCTTGGCTGCCACCTGATCTACCGGGGTGAATACCTCCGGCAGTGCAGCAAGCACCGCACTTTCCGCAGCTGTAAGCAGCGCCTGATTTTCTCGTCGCTTTTTCAGCCGCTGCCGCCCCTCCTCCAGCCGTTCAAAATCGTACTCCTTTGAGGTTTGGGGCAAGTTGGCGCCCGGGTCCTGCTCCGCCGCCAGCAGTTGCTGCACGCTGGGCACCCGGTTCAGATCCAGGTGGTAGCGCTCCGCATAACCGGAAAGTAGCTGGACCGGCTGGGTCACCACATAAGCACCGTCGTTGATTAGATCGTTTGTGCCGGCAAAGTCCGTAGACAACACGGAGCCGGGCACCGCGTACACATCGCGCCCCTGTTCCAGCGCGCAACGGGCGGTGATCAAAGAGCCGCTGTGGCTGCCGGCTTCTACCACCAGCAAGCCCTCGCTCATACCGCTGATCAAGCGGTTACGCAAAGGGAAGGTGTGCTTCCCTGCCGGGGTAAAGGGTCGAAATTCCGTTACCAGCGCACCGTGACTACGAATTTCTGCCCGCAGCGGTTCATTTTGCATCAAATACCGGGTACCCAGACCGCAGCCCAGCACCGCAACGGTGGTGCCGCCGGCCAACATAGCGCCCTTATGGGCGGTACTGTCGATTCCCAGCGCGCCGCCGCTGACCACAAGGGCTCCGGCACCTGCCACGCCCTTAGCCATAATGTCGCACACCTGCACCGCATAAGCGGACGCCTGGCGGGTACCCACAATGCCCAGGGTCAGCTGCCGGTTCCAGTCCGGCACGGTGCCGTCCACATACAGCACCAGCGGCGGGTCCGGCAGATCCCGCAGCAGGCGGGGATAATCCGGATGGTCATAGGGGAGCATCTGCCAGCCCTGCTGCTTGCAGGTGGAAAGCACTTTGTCCGCCGCGGACAGAGGCGTGCTCTCCAAGTGCTGCACCTGATATTTTGTCAGCGCCGGGGTCATGCGCCACTCCATAATGTTGGCGTCGTACACCGCCTTGGCGCTGCCGAATTCTTCTAACAAAGGCTGTACCGCCGCGCCCTCTCCCAGGGCACATTGGAGCCATACCCAGTAGGCCGTCTCGCTCATCGCATCATCTCCCACATGGTAATGGCCGCCGCAACGGAGGCATTCAGACTCTCGGCCCGCCCTTTCATGGGAATGGTCACCAGATCGTCGCACACCTGCTTGACCCCCTGGCTGATTCCGTTGCCCTCATTACCGATCACACAGATGGAGGACTTGGTAAAGTGGGTCTCCGTAATTTTGGCTGCCGTATCCACCGGCACGGTGCCAAGCACCTGGAACCCCTCTGCCTTATACAGCAGCAGATCCTCCCGCAAATCGTGACTGACGGTCACCGGCAGCCGCAGCAGGCTGCCCATAGAGGCGCGCAGCGCCTTGGGATTATACACATCGCAGCAGTTATACGCCAGCAAACCGGCTATACCCAGCGCCTCTGCGCTGCGGGCGATGGCGCCCAGATTGCTGGGATCCTGCACCCCGTCCAAAGCGATAAAGCGCCCGGTCTCAATGGTAGGGTTCTCCGCTGGCATTTTGCACACACAGAAAATGCCTTGGGTGTGCTCCGTCTCCGCCAGTTTGTCCGCCACCTCGCTGCTGATCTCCACCGCCCGACCGGCCCGATCACACAACCGAGCGCATGCCGCCGGATAGCGCGCCATACAGTCGGCGGTGACCAACACCAGCGCAACGGTGTAAAACGAATGAAGGACATCAAAACAAAGCCGCGCCCCCTCCAGCACAAAGGAGCGAGCGTCCCGGCGTGCCTTGGCGGAGACCAACAATTTTTTGGTGTCCTTGATCAGTTGATTCTGTTTTCCCGTGATTTTATCCATACACATCTCCGTTTTGGCGTGCTACTATGCAGTCGGCACCGGGCCGACCCCTATCTGTTTAACCAAACCACTGGCTTTATTTATTAAATTAAGTCTTATATTACATTATATCGCAAAAAAGTGCAACACCCAAAGACAAAAAATTTTGACTTTTTGAAAAAAACAAAACGGACCGCACCCAAAAGGGTACAGTCCGTCATTAGCAAATCTTACAGAGCAGCCTTAGCGGTCTCGGTCAGAGCGGTGAAGCCCGCCGGATCGGCAATAGCGATCTCAGACAGCATCTTTCTGTTCAGGTCCACGCCGGCCTTCTTCAGACCGTTCATAAAGGTGGAGTAGTTCATACCGTTTGCCTTGCAGGCAGCAGAGATACGGGTGATCCACATTCTGCGGAAATCTCTCTTCTTCTGCTTACGGCCGATGTAAGCGTACTGGCCGCTCTTCATCACAGCCTGCTTAGCAGTCTTAAACAGACGATGCTTGCCGCCGTAATAACCCTTTGCAGCCTTTAATACTTTCTTTCTTCTCTTGCGGGTCGCCATAGCGCCTTTAATTCTAGCCATTCTTTCTTACCTCCGATATTCTGATAAAACGCGTTGTCTCTTATTTGTAGGGCACCAGGCGCTTGCACTGCTTCTGGTTGGTCACATCTGCAACGGCAGTCTTGCGCAGGTTTCTCTTACGCTTGGTGGACTTCTTGGTCAAAATGTGGGAGGTGTAAGCGTGGGCACGCTTTACCTTGCCGCTTTTGGTGGTCTTGAAGCGCTTTTTTGCGCCGCTGTGCGTTTTGATTTTAGGCATAATCTATTCCTCCGTTTTGTGAATTTACTTTGCTGCCTTGGGGGACATAAACATCAGGATCTGTCTGCCCTCCAGTTTGGGTTGCTTGTCAACAGAGCCCAGCTCGCCGATTCCCTCGGCAAAGCGCTGCATGGTGGCAACGCCCAGGTCAGAGTGGGCCATCTCCCGCCCGCGCAGGCGGATAGATACCTTCAGCTTATTGCCGGCCTCTAAGAACTTCTTGGCATGGTTGAGCTTGGTGTTGAAGTCACCGATGTCGATCTTCAGGGACAGACGAATCTCTTTCGTTTCCACCGTCTTTTGGTTCTTGCGATTCTCTTTCTCCCGCTTGGCCTGCTCGTAACGGTACTTGCTGTAATCCATGATCTTGCAGACCGGGGGCTTGGCCTGGGGAGCGATCTTCACCAGATCCAGACCGCGATCATCGGCAATCTTTTGCGCGTCACGGGCGCTCATGATCCCCAACTGCTCGCCGTCGGCGGAGACGATACGAAGCTCTTTATCCCGAATTTGTTCGTTGAGTTGGACTGTGTCCTTTTCTCTGCTGATAAATAACACCTCTTTGATAAAGTTGCACCGGCTGAAAAGCCAAAAAGTGCGGACGCAAAACGCCCGCACTTCTCTCAAATCTCAGGAATTGAAGATTGCCCTCTTTGCCGCAGCGGGAGGGGAGAACAGGGTCGTTCTGCTTTGTTGTGGCAATAGTTTACCACACCCGCGCGGATTTGTCAACGGTTTTCTTATTTTTTCACGGTAACAGAGCTGCTCTTGCTCCAGCCGGAGTAGAAATTGGTCTTGTTCACCGTCTTATAGGTACGCACCCGCACATAGTATTTCTTGCCCTTGGTGAGTTTGGAAATGGTCTTGGCGGTGGTCTTGGCGCCCTTTACAGTCACGGTCTTGTTGCCCTTTTTGAAGTTCTTGTCCGTGCTGTACTGCACCTGGTAGCCGGTGGTTTGCGTCGCCTGCTTTTTCCAGGTCACCTTAAAGCCTTTCTTGGCAGCGGTGACTTTAGATACACCGGTGCCCTTGGGGTTAATATTATAGGTCATGGACTTACTGCCGCTGTAATTGCCCTTTAGGGTCACTTTTACGGTGTATTTGCCCACATTCTTCATGCCCTTGGGGTAGTCAATTTTATAATCCGTACTCTTCAGGGCTTTGCCCTTACTGTTTTTTACCGTCACGCCGGGGCGCTGCACCTTGCCGTTATAAGTATAGGCGGTTTTGCTCAGCTTGATCGTATTGACCTTATAGTATGTCTGCAAGGTCTTGGTGTATGTGGCCTTGCAGCCGGTGCAAATATAAGTTGCCGTCCGTTTGCCGTCCTTAGAAGTCGTGGCCTTGGTCAAGGCACGGCTTTTTTCTTTGTAATTATGGCCCAGCGCCGGAACAATATCCCGATGCACCTCATCTGCGCAAATGGTGCAGAAGTAGGGCGTGTAGCCCGCAGTGGTGCAGGTGGGCAGTACCGAATCCCCCGCCTCGTAATTATGCTCGTGACTGCGGATTTCAAATTTCGCCTCGGCTCGATAGCCTTGGTAGTACACCGCCATGGTATTCATACCCTCGGCGCCGCAGCCGGACATATCCACGATCACATCGACGCCGTTAATGCTCAGCACACCGCCGGCATTTTTATAATACCATTCCAAAGGCTGGGTGGCGTTCTTAAATCCCACCAGCAGTTTCAATTCATTGAGCACCGCCTGGGGGTTGTAGCCGTTAAACACCGTCTTGCCCTGCAAATAGGCACGCAGCCCCAGTTCCTCCGTCAGCGCACCGCTTGCACCACTGATAAATGTAATATCTACATCGGAACCCTCACTGGTAGGCAACCAGCCCCAAACATGGTAGGTATATGTTTTGCCCTTTTCCAAGGTGGCGGTTATATAAGGGCTGCTATAATCCTTGGCGTTGGGACGGTATGGATACTCCCCTTCCTGCACCTTTCCGCCCGGGAAAGTCAAACTTGCGTGCGCATTGCGTCCGCTTTCGCCCTTCGGATTGTGTACAAAAAAGCTCAGAGTATACTCCGCCGTGTACTGAGGGGTAAAGGTCAGCGTGGCCTTTTCGCCTTTTGCATAGGAAACTACATTTTTTTGGGTCTCAGCAGAACGAAACAAGGCATGGCTTAAATCATATGACGTTGACGCCGCCCATGCCGTCACCGGCAGGGTGCACACCAGCAGCAGAAACGCCAGCAGAAAACTGCCCAGGCGTATAGTTTTTTTCATAATCGCACTCCTTTGCTGCCCTTATTGTAGCACAGGCCGGGCAGATTGTAAACAGGAAAGGTCTGTCAATAAGTATAACGCAGCACGGTGGAATACACCGTGTGCAGGGCGCCGTCTGCGTCTGCATAAGTCAGGTACGCCCGCGCGGCGGCAGTGCCCACATGGGCGGAAATGCCGTAGTACAGCACAAACTGGCCTTCCGGCTCCGTAGAGCGGTTTTGAGCGCAGCGCACCGTGCCGGCGTCCGTACCGGTGCCCGGCTTACCGGCCATCTCCAGCACCAGGTCATCGTCTGCCAAATTCTTGCCGTAGAGGAAGCCGGAGGTCACCAGTCGGTTCCCCTCCCCGGCCATGGACCGGGTGGCGGCAAACATCACCCGCCCGGTATCCGACTGCAACTGGGCGGAAAGCAGCGACACAGAGGGCACCGGCGTCAGATCATCGGTGCGCTTCTCCAGCGCCAAATCGGCAACCGCATAGAAGCTATACCGGCTGCCATAACCCAGCACACGCCCATCGGCTGAAAAGCCCTTGGCATCTGCCGCAGACACAGTAACCCGCGCCCCATAGGCAACAGTCAGACTGTTCCGGGCAGTTTGGCTGCCGCACTGCAAGGTGCAGCCGGGGGCGGTGACGATCAGCTGCTTGGCTCCACCGGCGCGGTACAGTGCCTGCACGGTCAGGGAGCCGGTGGAGCTGTGGATCTGCGTCGGCGTGTAGGACCAGCCAACAAAAGTATAGCCGGTGTAGGTAGGCGGCGTGGGGATCTTTACATCCGCGGCACTGTCCACCTGTTGATAAGACAGCACATTGGAAAACGGGTCAATAAACAAAAAAGTCAGCCGGTCGCTGTTGTCCAAAAACAGCGGCGTGTAGGTGGCGCTGGCCACCGGGGTAAAGGTATAGCTGGCATCGCCGGACAAAATCTTATTCCCCTGCTGCCAACCGGCAAAACGGCAGCCGCTATTGGGCAGAGCCAGCAGCGTGCAGTCCTTGCCCCGATCCACATAAATCCGGCCGCCGGCGGTCACATCCGTATCGTTAAACAGCAGCGCGCCCATATCCGCGCCGGGGGTAGCAATGCAAAAGCCGTCGTAATCTACAAAATTCGCCCGGGTGGTAGCGCTGCACCGGCTGCATCCCAGCAGGTCATAACCGCGGGCAGTGGGCGTAGCCGCCACCCGTTCCAGCAGCACAGAATAGTCGTGGGCCAAATTAAAATCCGCCGTGGCGGTGTAGCCCATATAGTGCACCTGCACCGTGTTCTTACCGCAAGCACCGCAAGCGGACAGATCCACGATCACATCGGCGCCGCCCACCAACAGGCTGCCCATCGCATCCTTATACTTCCATTCCAAGTGGGCGCCGGTGCGATCCACAATCAGCAGCTTCATCGCATTCAGCACCGCCTGCTGGCTGTAGGCAGTAAATTCCGTTTGGTCCAGATACAGCCGCAGCCCTACCTCCTTGGAAAGGGTGCCGCTTTCGCCGCTGGTAAAGTCCACGTCTACCGTTGCGCCGGTACTGGTTGCCGTCCAGCCCCAAACCGAGTAGGTATAGGTTTTGCCCTGCTCCAAGGTAGCGGTCAGGTACGGATGGCTGTAATCCTTAACGGTAGAGCCGGTACGGTTAGGGTATTCAAAGTCCGTGACCGTGCCGTCCGGGTTCGTCAGGCTGGCACGGATATTCCGCCCGCCTGTCACATGGCCGTACAGCTTTAAAGTGTATTCCGCCGTGTACTGGGGCGTAAAGGTCAGGTTTGCCGTCTCACCGGCGCCAAAGGAAAAGGCATTCGTCCGGGTACGGAACAGGTAGTTCTGGTTCAGATCTACCGAGGTGGTGGCACCGTAAGTGACCCCCGGCAGGGCACAGCAGGCCATTACCAACACCAGCACCAGGCACGCCAAGCGCTTTGTCATTTTTTTCATACCGCCGCCTCCAATTCGTTTCGTCTGCTTTCATTGTACCATAAGTGCCGCTCCATTGCCATAGAAAAACAAAAAAAGCCGACGGTCATCCCGCCGATCCGTACAATACCGACCCGGTGCACCCAACCGGCCGCACCGATAAAGCAAAAAAAAATCGAGCCGAGGGATTGCTCCCTCGGCTCTTTTCGCTCGAGCAATTATTTTACTAATTGCAATTAGTCGTCTTCGCCACCAATAATTTCAGGACCGCTTGCGGTCATCACATCGATCTGCTGAAATTCCTTGACGTCGACAACAGGCTTAGAATAAGCTTCTTTCATGAAGACATTCCTCCTATTCCTAAATTGCCTTATATCGCTGCCGGCAGTTGCCCGCCGGCAGGAGCGATAAATAGGTGTTTACGCGATTAAGCGTAAGTGTGGCTCATCACATCAGAGTACACGGTCTGCACTTTGCCATTCTGATCCTTGTAGGTCAAGAATGCCTTAGCGGAGGCAGTGCCGGTCTGAGCGGAGATACCATAGCTCAGGATGAACTGAGTGCTGCCCTCGGTGCTGTTGGCATAAGCAGCCTTCACAACGCCGGAGTTATCAGCGGAACCCTTCTTGCCAACATTGGCCAGAGTCAAGTCAGCGTCAGTCAGGTTCTTACCATACACAAAACCGGACTTCAGGTAAGTGCAGCCATCCACCATAGCGCGGGTAGCAACGAACTCAACCTTGTAAGAACCGGCAACCTGGTTGGCAGAAACAGCAGCCACAACGGGAGCCTGGGTGGTAGCGGAAGCCGCCTTCACAGTTACATCAGATGCAACATAGAAGGTGTAGCTGTCGCCGTAAGCAACGATCTTGCCGTCGATAGCCCAAGCGGTAGCGTCGGCCTTAGACACGGTTACCTGGGTGCCGTAAGGAATGTCAGCCAGAGTGCCCTGTGCGGAGTTGCTGCCGTAAGCAACGGTAGCATCAGCGTCAGTGGTTACAGTGTAGGTAGCGGCAGCGTCCTTCTCATACTGTGCATAAACAGTCATGGAGGAGGTAGCGGCCTTAATGGCAGCCTCATCTACGGACCAACCGGTGAAGGTGTAGCCGGTGTAGGTGGGTGCCTGCGGGATCTTCACATCTGCGCCGGAAGCAACAGACTGAGAAGAGATCACGTTGTTGAACATATCAACAAAGGTGAACTGAACGGGCTTAGCGGACTCAGCGAACACGGGCGTGTAAGTGATGTCAGCGATAGCCACGGTGGTGTAGCTAGCATCGGTGGAAACGATCTTGTTACCGGTCTGCCAGCCTACGAAGGTGCAGTCCGCATTGGGAGTCGCAACCAGGGTGTAAGTGCCGTTCTCAGCGAACTTCTTAGAACCGCCGGCGGTCACATCCTGACCAGCCAGGGTTACAGAGCCGTTCTCCACAGCATTTACAGTTACGGTCACACCAGCCAGAGCCGGAGCAGTCTCCTTGGTGTAGGAGTAGCCACAGTCCTTACAGGTGTAAGTGGTGATCTCGGCCTGATCCAGAGTGGCCTCCTGGGTCACCTTAGCGGTGAAGTCGCAGGCCTTGGTCTCCTTGTGAGAAGCGTCATTGGCGCAAACGCGGGTATGGGTGGCATCAGCCTCAGCAGTTGCAGCGTCATGCTTCCACTGGCCCCAAGCGTGGCCGGTAGCGGGGATAACCACGTTATTCTTGCTGATCACATAGCCGCAGTCGGAGCAGCTGGTGGTCACGGTCTTAGAACCATCCTTATCGCAGGTGGCATCCACAATGTTGCTTTCCAGAGTCTGCGGATTATGCGGCGTGGTGGTCAGCTTAGCAGTGAAGGTGGTGTCTTTGGAGATGGTCGCCGTGGTGGGATCGGTATCCCAAGCATAGCTGTAGTGGCCGGCAGCATCGGGAGCCTTCTTGGGCAGAGTCGGTACAGAAGCGGGGCTCTTGCCCTCTTCCACTTTCTCAGAGCCCAGAGAAGCGCCGTCCTCGGTCACATAGTTAACGGTGTAAGACTTGGTCTCCGGAGCAGATGCCTTCATGGGTACTTCAAAAAGTCCAACCTCAGCATCGCCTTCTTCGGAGATACCTGTCATGGTGTAACTGCAAGCGATCTCGTTTTCGTTACCAAATGCAATAGAACTGTACTTGGTCATCAGCGGATCGGTGTTGAAAGTCAACAAGCTATCTTCAATTTTTGTGCCAGCAGCTACCTTAAAGCCAACAGTTGCAATGTAAATACCATCAATAACAACATTTGTATCCTCGTCACTGTTGTACAAAGTAGAAGTATCGCCCTGCCATGTAGCATCCGGAACTTCATCGTTAACCAAACGAGTACCATAGCAGATGTACTGCTCGGTTCCGTTTACATCACTTGCATTATCAGTCATATAAGCTTCGCCGTTAGCATCGACCATAGCCTCATCAGCCATTGCAAGTAACTTTGCAGTCTTGCTCCAGCCGGTAGTAGGATTGCTACGCACACCTGGTGTCAAAGCTGAATTAACTTCATATTTAAACTGTACATTGCCAAATTGGCCAGCTGTATCATGCAGAATGAACGATGCAGCAACGAAATACTCGCCCTTAGAGTTTGCTTTCAGGGTGCAATCATCGCTACCAACGGTCTGACCTTCCACAGAAACTTTACTCAAATCAGTAACGGTCGCGCCATCGGTAATCCAGTTCTCATCGCCATTCTTATAAAAAGCCTGATCTTTACCGGTGTAGGCAGTCCATACTACATCCAATTTCGGGCTCAGGCTCTTAGCAGCAGGCAAGTCAGCCTTTTCGATAACCTGGCCAGGCGTATAATTCGCTGCCAACGCAGAAACGGGCGCAGCAGTCAGGATCATCATACCTGCCATAATACCGGAAAGCACTTTCTTTACGCTTTTGCGCATGTGTGTTTCCTCCTAAAATAATCAATTGTAAATCTCAGCACTCAACATTTTACCAGAGAATGCCTTGTAAATGTTGTAATCAGTACCATTCACAGCACCGTCATGATTAAAATCACAGGCTGAATTGTATGTACTGTCACTCTTACTCTTACCTGTACATCTCTTATAAACATTGAAGTCTGTGCCATTTATAGCCGCATCTTTCTTGAAGTTGCATACAACCATACCGTAGGTGCCCAGATCCACATCAGTGTCAGCAACCGTGATCTGAATGTCACGGTCATAGCCGTAGGCATAGCTCAGCGTAGCGGTATAAGTACCGGCTGCCAAAGACGGAATGGTAAATACGCCATCTGCGCCGGTGGTAGCCACAACTTCCCCATTGATCAGCACATCACAACCGATGACGGTAAATGCACTGCCGGCGACCTTGCCGCTGGTATTGGCCAGCGCCAGCACCCTGCCGGTAACGGCATGGCCGGTGGCCGGTGACAGATCCGCTGTCATGGGATACAGCGTAGCATTATAGCCGTCAAAGGCGGTAACCAGTGCATAGCAGTCTTGGTCAGCCGTGCCATAATCGGCGTAATCCGCATAATCTGCCTCAATGAAGGTTTGGTTCGGGTCCGTATCCAAGGTCACGATCTTTGCAAAGTCCACAGGCGCTTCCGTAGCAACGGTGACCTGCAACTTCAAAAGGAGCTGACCCGCCGCATCAATGGCGGTGGTGGTGGCGGTCTGGTCCACCCTGGTGATAAAACCAAAGTTGATGGTCCCATTCTGCACCAGCACACCGGCGGCGCCAAGGCCCCGCAGTTGATCCGGCTTGCTGTCCGACAGCAGATCACTGTGACCGTTGACCGTCAGCACAGCCGCGTCATAAGACATGGTGTACTGCATCACGGCAAAGGACTGCATACCGGAAAGCGTAAAGGATACGGTGTAATCCCCGGCAGACAGTGCATTGCCGTCTGCAGCCTTGCCCTCGCTGTCCGTAAAGGTACAGGAGAGGTGGGGCTTCTCGGTGCCCAAGGTACCCTGGGCAGCCAGCGGGGTTATAGAGGTTAAGGTCAAAATCAATACAAACGATAAGAAAGCAGCAAGTGTTCTCTTCAGTTTGTTCAATTTCATAATCATAATCCGTGTAACCCAAGCGGCGCCGAAGCACCGCCCGGGTACTTTAAGTTAGGATTTAGCCGTAGATTGCGTTGCTCAGTGTCTTGCCTGTAAATGCCTTATAGATATTGTAGTCTGTACCATTTACAGCGCCATCATGGTTAAAGTCGCATGCTTCGTTATAGGAAGCACTACCCTTAGATTTACCTGTTGACTTCTTGTATGTGTTGTAGTCAGTACCGTTGATTGCTGCATCTTTCTTGAAATTGCATACAACCATACCGTAGCTGCCCAGATTCACATTGCCGTCCTTCACCTCAATGGTGATGTTACGGTCATAGCCATACTGGTAGCTGAGCGTTGCCGTGTACTTACCGGCAGCCAAAGACGGAATGGTAAAGGTGCCATCCTGACCAGTGGTAGCCACAGTCTCGCCATTGATGATCACATTACAACCAATGACTGTAAACTTGTCACCAGCAACCTTACCGCTGGTGTTCGCCAGAGCAAGTACCTTACCGGTTACAGCGAAGCCGGAGGGAGCAGTGCCTTCCTCAAGAGAGTTCTCTGCATCAATCAGGTTCTTGTAAGCGGTGAAGCAAGCAGACAGGTTGGCAGTGTAGTTGTCCTTATCAGCCGGAACATAGGTGGCAGCGTCCTTATGGGCGTAGTCGCCATTACCGGTGGTCGCAACATCTACAGCAGCAGCCAGTGCGTTCACATAGTTGGTCCAGGACTCGTCGGTGTAAACCTTCTCGCCCTTGTTGACCAGCTTGCCGCCCTCAACAGCACCGTACTTCACGGAGGTCGCGGTGGTGGCGATTGCAGCATTCTTGATGGCATTGCCGTCTGCATCGACCTTACCGGAATCTGTCCAGGTGGTGGTCATTGCGCTGTAAGCGCTGCCGCTGGCGTGAGAAACCTCAGCCTCCACCTTGTCGCCGATATAGCCGCGCTCGGTCACAGTGCCCATGTACAGTTTAAACATACGAACAGCCTCCTCAATCAGCAAAGAAGAAGTGCTGGTGGAGAATGCATAGGTGTAATCCGCAGCGTCATTACCGTTGGTGTTCGCCAGGTCAGCAATGGTCTGGTCGATCTGGTTCCAACCGCAGGTGGCAAGCACCGTCTTGGACTCGTCACTCTTCAGGTAGATATCTGCAGCGTACATCTTTTCAGCATCCTTCGCCACGGATACCATCTTCTGGTACTCGGGCAGATCGAAGTTGGCATCCGTCATACCGTCACGAATGGAAGAAACATCCGTGAAGATCTGACCGGCAACGGTAACGCTCAGCATCTGCGCACACTGATCCACAGCATAGCGCATCTTGTCTCTTGCCTGCATGGCAAGTGCACGGGTTTCCTCACCATTGTTGACAATGGACTTCTCGGTCACCATGTGCTTCACAGTGAAGTCCTTGCTCACGGCAACGCCATTGGCATTGTAGTAAACGAACTTCGCCTGATTGAAGGTGCCTTCCTTTTCAGCACCGTTGATCGCATAGGGAGCATCCTTATAAGTGGTGGTATCCCATGCGGTGGCATAAGCCGGGGTGTTCAGGAAGTACCAGGAAGAATCGCTCTTCACAACAACCTGGCCGGTCTTATCCATACCCACGGTGTAAGCCTGACCACCAACATTGGTGGAAGTCTGAACCGTAACATCAGCATCGGTCAGAGCCTCTGTGGTGTAATAAGGCTGGCTCATAGCGCTGTCAGCATAGTAATAATTGCCGTCAGTCGTTGCATAAGCAGCCAGAGCTGCAGGCAGCTGATCCAAGGAAGTTACGGGCTTGGTTGCAGGCTCGCCGATCACGGTCTTCACCTCAGAGGTAACAGGCGTCTTCGTGAACGCACTGGACAGCGTGCCGGCAGTGGACAGATTCAGCGGAGACTGGCGGGCCTCAAAGCCGGCAGCCAAAGCAGCGGTTGCTGCATCATAGGTTGCGGAAAAGCCGCTGGCCGCATCGTAATCCTTAAAGTCAGAAGGTCTGTAGTTCTTAATGTAGCTATTCAAAGAATCGTATGCACTATTGAACTGGCTACGGTTACCATCGTCAGCAACGGTTACTTTCAAGCTACCGGTTGCCGGGTTCTTGTCGCAGAAGAAGCTCAACTTCACTTCTTTCTTGGATACCTGAGAAATATCCGTAGAACCATCATACTTGAACAGATCCAGGGAAGAGGAGCTGTCCTTAGACAGAGTCACAGAACCGGTCTGGATGTACAGACCGTCAATGCCGGTTGCGCCGGAAACCTTGCCCAGCAAGTTGCTGTAAGCGAAGTCGCCGGAGCCGCTCTTCAGATAAACAGCGGTGTAATAACCATTGCTATCCTTAACAGCTGCAGCCAACGCTTTGCCGCCGTTCAGCTCGCTCAGCGTGTAAGCGTGGTTCACACGAGATACGCCGTTGGAGGGAACCTGGCTTGCGGCAACACCCTTGACCCAAGTCTGACCGCCATCGGTGGTGTAGTCTACCTTTTCGTAGTTCAGCACATCACCGGTGAACTTATCAAACGCAGCCATCATGTTGGAATTGTTCACAGTTACGGTCTTGTTGCTAAAGGAATCCTTAACAGAACCGGTGCTGTAAGCAAAAACGCCGTCCAAAGTCTTGTCGGGAGAACCGGCAAGGGTACGGTCATAGCCAAGACGAATCTTGTAGTTCTTCACTGCATCCAGGTTAGAGCTTGCCAGAACAATATCGGTAGGATAGCTTACACGGAACGGCTTCTGGTTCAGGTAAGCGTTACCAAAGTAACCGGTGTTGTTCACGGTAGCCTGACCATCGGCGGTCTTACCGGAAGAACCATTGGAGAATCTGCCGTCCTGAGAACCGCCCGGATACACAGAATCGGACCAGTTCTTCAGCGGAGTCACAAACTGATAAGTCTTGCAGGTCAGGCCGGTGTAGAGGGCCTGGTTGGTGTTGGTGTCGATAATGTTGTAAGTAACGGTGTAGGTTACTACAGTATCTTCATCAAAACCGCCGTTGGTAACAGTGAAGGAAGCGGACTTCTCAGGAACAACTGTCTTGCTGGAGAAGTCTACGGTGCAAGCACTGTTATCGGAAACCACATTCGTGATCTCAATGTTGTAACGGCCACGAGCAACGAAGTTACCATCGGCGTTCTTCACCGCACGGTTCAAACCGTAGCAGTTATTGGTAACCGTCAGCGTTGTTGTGGTGGTGTTACCGCCATAGCTGAGGGTCAAGTTGCTGTCTGCCACACGAGCGGAAGCCAGCTTCATGTTATGATCCGCCAAGGTGGTGATCAGGCCGCCGATCAAATTGTTCACAGCCTGTACGGTGTACATAGCGCCGGGCAGGATCGTATCGGTCTTGCCGCTGTCGCCGCCTACACCGCCGGAGGCTTCATACACATTGTATACCAGGGTACCCAGTACGCCGTAACTGCTGTTGCTGGAAGTACCGGCAAAGGTATCCTTCTGCAGCAGATCGTCGAAGGGATGATTGTTGGTCGCAGCAGCGGGAACCACATTACGGGCTGTGCCGTAGCGGCCGCCGAATACAATGTTCACCAGATCAGCCAATACATTGTAAACGGTGCGGATAATGCCTTCGCTCTTAATGGGCGGTGCGGAAACCATGGTCAGCAGACGGGTTACAAACCCGGTTGCGCCATACTGGCCGTTCGCATCTGCCACACCAATATTCAGCATACCCTGGATCACATCGGTGTAGATCAGCTCTTCGGAATTCAAAGCGCCTTTCTTTGCAGAATCGCCATACTGCAGCACGCCTGCAACAGGCAACAGCTTGTTGGCGATCACATTGATGTTCTCCCACAGGGAGTTGGACAGCTTCACCAGGCAATTGCCGTTGGTGTCGCAAACGCCCAGAAGATTGGCAAGGCCCTTGCCATGCTCGCCGTCCTTAAAGGTGTCAGTGCCGGCATAGTAAACAACAACGGAATTCAGCAGATCAAACAGAGAAACGCCGTCATTCAGAGTAGCGGTCTCCGGATTCCACAGGTTGCCGTCCTTGTCGTGCATGATAATGTAGGGGCTCATTACATAACCCACAGCATCACGAGCCATCAGCAGCAGATTGTCGATGGTTACATCGTACTTACCGTCTGCGCCCTTCTGCACCAGAGAAGAGTAGTCGTGATCCGGCAGCACATAGCCCAGATACAGCTGCAACGCCAGAGCAGCTACGCCCTCTGCATCGTCGCAAGCGTCCAGGTCCTCATTGTGGATGCCCTTCTTGAAGTCGGGGATATTCCGCAGTGCAGAAATTGCAAACGGAATCATCGCGCTCTCCAAATTGGCCTCGGTCAGAGCAGTGCCCTCGCCGTTCTTATTATAGAAGGCGCCGAGAATGTTCGCATCCGTTTGATCACAGATGTACTGCAGCACCTTCAGCATATTGCCAACCAGGGTCTGCGCTACATTGCCGGGATCCTCGGAATTTACTTTCGTCAGACCGCTGGCATCATAACTCGGCAGGAAGTCCTTTACTGCGGCAACCAGGAAATCATTCAGCGCTGCCAGCATGGAGCTGTAGCTGCTGTAATCATTTGCCATGAATGCCTCAATGTTCTTCATACCGGTCTCAGCAAAGCTGCAGTTCAGGGGACCGGTGGCCTGCTTAAAGTAGTAAACAGACATGGGGCTGTAACGCAGTTTGTTGAACAGGGTGGTGGAGTCAATATCTCTCCAGGTGTAGGTAGGATCCTTCACCAGGTCACGGCTGTTGTACTTCTCCAGATCCGCCTTGATGTAATCCAGATAGGAAGCCGCATCCTTGTACTCTTCGCCAAGGGTCTGGCCGGGTTTCAGGTTCTTTGCAGCCTTCTGGCACTCATATGCGGCCCAAGCCTGCACATCGGCAGCGCCGTAGTTGTTGGCAACATTGCTGTAGTCCCAAGCCGTGTTGTGGGTCGTGGCACCGGTGTACCACATATAGTAATTGTAGTCGTAACCGCCCACACCGGAATTCAACTGGCCCAGCGTATCCTTCAAGGCGGTGTTCCACACCATCTCAAAGGCTTGGAAGCCAAAGTCAAACAGCGTATCTGTGGGCTTCAGCACCAGCTTCTGATCCTTGTAGCGGAACAGATATACATTACCGATGGCCTCGCCGTTCTTGTCATGATCCTCCTGCGTTACATAATGCAGGTTGGTCGTGTCAATATACGGTGCGGAACCATTCTCCATATACTGTGCGTATCTGTCTCGAGAATTGGTACCGTCGGCGTATGTAATCTGTGCGGTAATGTTGCTGAGCAACTGGGTGGAGAGCTTATCAAGCAGGACGGAATCCAGCTTGCTGGTCTCCAGACTGGGATTGTTCCGGATCTGAGCCTTCTCTTCCGCAGTAAACCAACCGGTATTCTCCAGAACCAGCTGCTGAACAATATTATATACCATATTGCTCTGATAGCCGTTGGGCATACCAATCAGGTCGCCGATGGTCTTGTAAACATTCAAGAAGCTGTTTACGATACCAAGGCCAAGATCGCCGCGCAGCAACTTCTTTACGATATTGCCGTTGGCGCCTTCAGGACCCGCGTCGGAAGAAATGTTCCGAACCAGCTTCACAATACCGCGTACAATATCGGTAGAGGAAGTTTTGCTGCGG